>Ga0255102_1000615_pt1 | contig 9629 bp, 17 predicted proteins | sample Law_Cont_RepA_0h_FD_188448 | JGI IMG/M metagenome (GOLD analysis project Ga0255102, IMG submission 188448) | Freshwater microbial communities from St. Lawrence River, New York, United States - Law_Cont_RepA_0h | ecosystem: Environmental > Aquatic > Freshwater > River | place: USA: New York... | reverse complement strand
TTTTTGCGCATCCTGAGGAGTTGGGGCTGTTCCTGTGGCTGGAGGTGCAAGCCCTGGCATGGTTAGTTCGTCAATTCTCATTGCATTGTCCTCTGTTCGATACTTAGTTCTTGATCTTGTAAATTAGAGATATGATCCTGTAAACGCTCGATCCATTTTTGATTGCGAAGCATTTTATACACTATATTTTCTGTGCTGAATTCGCCAGACTTTTCTAGTCCTGCTTTACGCATTCTTTTAAGGTCGTCCCAGGTTGCTGTTGCCACTTCCAGTTCGTCATTGCCTAGTACAACTGCAAGTCTATCTCTGTAATTTTTATACTTATCTTTGACATCACCGCTGTCAATCTCAACACTTACTCGCTCTGGTCTACTTACCCATGTGTTTTTAAGCACACTATAAATTCCCAGGCTGTGATGTTCTTGATCTACGTCTTGTGCATATAGTTCAACATCTATGCCTTTTACTTTGATGTCATGTCTAGCATTATATACATTTTTCTTGGCATCAAGTAGTTCCTTGTACTCCGTAGTGTTGGGAACTTGTACTACTAGGTGTAGATCCAAATCGCTGTATTCTGTATAACTGAAAGCCGCATTGGATCCGCTGACTGTGATGTCCACAATATCTAACTTGACACCGATAAATTCTTGAAAGTGGTCTGCTATTTTTAGCAAGCCTTGACGTATGTCGGGGTTCATTCTCTCGTTGGAGAATATTTTAGGGTTTAGTTCTTTATGAAATACCACTGCCGTGTTTAGACTAAACTCGGTGGGAGATTCTACAGTAAACTCGTTGATTAGCATACTGTATTTAGTTGAGGATTATAAACCGATGAATTTAAGAAGGTTTGCTAAGTTTGTGTTACCGATCCAACCAGCGCCAGCGGCAAAGGCCATGGCCACTAATCCATACTGCATCATTTTGTTTTTGCTTTTTTCTAAGTCAGCAATTTTGCAGGATAGTTCGTTGTGCTGTCGGCAGGAATCATCGTGCATGATTTGTAACTGTGCTTTTAGCACTTCGCCCGTGCGGTCTAGACAGTCATGCACATCTTTGATATCTATTTTGATATCATCGATCTTTTCATCTAGGTTTGCTACCTTGGTTTCTACGATACCAAGTCGTTCTGCTGTTGTGGCCATGTAGGCTGTTTTCCTTGTATGTTAAGTCAGGTGCTCGCTCCGAGCCATGTGCCTAAGTTGTGGGTGCCTAATGTATAATTTTATTTATCAACTACCGGTAGATACCACTGTGTTGCAAGTATCTGGATTGGAGGTATCAAAAACTGCAAGGTCAACATCGATTGTTTCGTTTAGTCCAGTAATTATAGGAACAAAACGCAGGTCTTTGATTAGCAATGCATGGTCATTGTTGCCATCAGTAAATGCTCCTTCATATTCTATGTCAAATACAAATGTCCATACAGCATGTACTCCTGAATAGTTTTTGCCAAAGTTACAGGTTTTTAGATCTTTGTCAGTGATGGTTGGGCCTTTTGAAAAAATAGGGTTAGCCCTAAGCCCTATTGTCTGTAACAACGTAACAAAATTCTGTTGCTGGTGTTTGGCCAACTCCTCGCCGGGTTGGTGCCGATATTGTTTTGTTTCTGTAATATCTACCAATGTCTCTATCATAAACCGTTGCATAGGTATATTTAACAGCCGTAAAAAAGCCTACTATGAAAGTAGGCTTAGTCTTCCCATCCCGGGGTAAGTCGATTACAGTGCTGGTGCGAATGTTGCTTCTACAGTTACAGTTGCGCCTGTACCTGCGGCTGCATCAACAGTACTGAAAGTACCAGTACCTTGTACACGGAAAAACACTGTGTCTGTTACACCGGACTCAAATGCTGAACCGTCTGCTGTACCAAATGCTGCCACTGTGAATGCATCACCTGTGTCTGCTGGTAAAGTACCTGCTGAACCACCGGCTTGTGTGATAGCACGATAGAAAGCAAGTAGGTTTGCGTCTGTCATGTTTGACTTAGCAAACTTAACAACTAACTCGCGACCTGCGTCACTTTGTGAAATTACGAACTTATTGGCGTTAACGCCTGCTGTTGATAGAACTGATGCCATGATATTTTCTCCTCGTTGGCTTTGCCTACTACTCTGTAGGACTTGTATTTTTATTTAGCCAAACAAGAAAAAAATGTGAGTTATAGGTCAGTTTCTGGAGGTTCTTTGGCTACTCTGCGAGCCTCTTGGATCTTGTGTACACCACGTTTGAACTTGCGTGGGTCTCCAGTGCGTATGGCATTTAAAAAACGGCGCTCTAATTCACCGGCTTCATCTTCGTTGAAATTCTTCCTAACTAGAGACAGTAAATTCACTGCGCTTTCAATGATGTTTTGACCGCGATTTTCAATCAGCAATTCAGTATTTCGACTATGGCCTAAACTGCTGAGTTCTTCTAGTATGGAACGTGTACGTTTTTTCATATAACCTTCTAACTGATGTATTATTTAACTGATTATACATTTTTATTTAAAAAAGTCAAGTGCTAGATATTGTGCAGTGCCACGCAGTACGGATAAATATATCAGTAGAAACCATGAGTAACTACACAAACACATATACAGGAAATAAAAATGAAATACTTATCAGACAAAATGTTGTCTATCTTGGAACGTTTAACCGAAATGTTCCCTGGAGACACTTATCAAACTCGCTTGGATTATTATCTAAGCAACAAAGGCATTACCGATGCCGCACAGTTGGAAAACTATATCCGACAATTCAATTCTCAAAAGGAACAATATCTATGAAAAACTTTTTAAACACCGTGTACAACATTTGCGTATCAATTGGACAGACTAGAGCGGCATGTGCATTGGCTCGCATGGGTCGATACGAAGAAGCCAAAACAATCATGTTATCTAAATAAAATACTGCGCCGCAAGGCATATATACATACACACAGAAGGAGTCTTATAGATGACTACAAAATTTTCACACGTCAAAGGTTCTGAAGCGGAGTTTAAGGGTGGCGGATTACGCGACTTTTTTCTGTACAAGGATCTTGGCGTGGCAGATGCAACCAATGGCCGTGTTCTAGCACATATCACAAAAGCCAACTTACCCCCAGAAGGTTCGGGCGGTACTGGTTGGCACATCCACGTGGCTGAGTTCCAAATCGTTTACATGTTAAAAGGTTGGGCCAAGTTCATGTACGAAGACAAAATTCATTTGGTTGAAGCAGGAGACTGCGTACAGCAACGTCCGGGCATTGTGCATTACCTGTACGACTATAGTCCAGACATGGAATATTTGGAAATCATTACACCAGCAGATTATGGCACAGAACCTGCACAAGGACCCTGCGACATACCTGATCCAACTCCTTGGGAGTAAACAATGACACTTGTTTATATACACGGTGCCAGTGCCACAAGTGAAAGTTTCAACTATATCAGAGAACACATTGGCGGAAAGGATGTGGTCATCAACTATGACAGTCGTAATGGGTTTGAAAACAATCTAGCGGCCATCAAAGAACAAATAGGCACCACTAAGGATGTATTCTTCATTGCTCACAGTTTGGGCGGAATATATGCATTACATCTAGCCAATGCTGTTCCCAAACAGATATTGGGTGCTGTCACATTGAGCACACCCTATGGTGGTGCTGAGTGTGCAGACGTGGTCAAATACTTCCTGCCATTCAGCAGACTCATGCGCGACATTGGACCCAGTTCATGGGCAATGAAACAAGCAGACAAGATTAAGATACAGCATCCATGGACCAATGTGGTCACTGTCAAAGGCCAAAGTCCGTTTATGCACGAGCCCAATGATGGTGTGGTCAGCATTGCCAGTCAAAAGCATCACAAGGACATGGAGTTGTTAGAAGTGGACTACAATCACTACGAAGTAGTTCTCAATGAGACAGTAATAGATATTATTAAAGAACGAGTAAAAAGAATCAAAAAATAGTTGCTTTTTTATTGCAAAGCATATATAATAGTGCATAGGGAAAAGGAAGTACCTATGTAAGACATACACACACAAGGAGATTATTATGTCATTCGAAACACCAAAACTACCAGAAGTAAAATTCAACAAGAACGGATATGAAATCCGTACAGATATCTTGGGCATGGCAAAAAGCCTAGTACAAGACGATTTCCACGCCAAATTCCAAGGTTGGGAACTGACTGCTACTCGTGATGAGAAGACTGGTCAAATCGTTAGTAGGGTTGAAATGCCACAGTTTCCAGGACTTGACAAGGTTCTAGAAACTGCTGAAAAGATGTATAGTTTTGTTAATCAAAGCAATCAAACTACTAAAAAATAATAATATACTGGCATAGCCAATTAGATAATAAAATAGGGCACTTCGGTGCTCTATTTTTTTGACTTGTGTAAACTTTTATCCTGGCTATGGCGTTATTATAGTATACAGATAAATTCTGTATTAACTTAAAAAGGATTCAAAATGAAATCAATCGCAACTTTGGTATTATCGTTATTTGCTGTAGCCGCTTTTGCTCAGGCACCTGCTGCCCCAGCAAAGAAAGAAGAAGCCAAGCCAGCCGCTAGTGCTCCAGCCGCACCCAGTGCCAAGCCAGCCGATAAAAAGGCAGAGCCTGCAAAAAGCGACAGCAAGCCAGCCGATAAAAAGGCAGAGCCTGCTAAGAAGTAATCCGCATCGAACGGCTGTTTTAACGCTCGACGATTGTGAAATTGAGTTTGTATTTGAAGATGCATTACATAGAGGTTATAGCAACAGGATTAGGATTGTAGATGACGATGGCGAAGAAGTTCTACCCGAACATATTCGCTGGAGATTATTTTTAATCCGTCAGATAGCGTTGTTAAAATATAAAGAAGTCTGGGTGTAAAAGCCCAGGCTTTTTTATTGGATTCAATAAATATTTTTGTGAAAGATGTTTACCTACGCACCTTTCGTACTCTGATCAAAGAGCGCGAGCGAGAAACGGGCTTTGAAATGCCCTATACAGTAGAATCCTACTGTGTTCAATTGTTGGCAGAACGGGTTGAAAATAATAATCTTATTCCAGATCCTAGTTTTGCTGAACGCTATCTTATATTATTTCAATCACCAAAAGCAGATGAATTCCGTCAGTTTGGTGACGACTGCTTGTTCTTTACGGCTATACTACCTGAGTACGGGCGCCGTAGAGGGTTGAGTAAAAGATATTACTGCGACTTGGGAATATCTAGTTATCACACCTGTGGAGACCTTGCTGGAGAGAGACTGTATAAACAGTTAGGTGATTGTTTCTACGAAATACAACAGTTTCTCGAAGACATAATAAAAAACAGGCCCGTAGAGAGCCTGTTTAAATTGGGACTATAAGTCAGTTACACCAACTTTGTTTGGCATCACCGTAATACTCACGAGCAAAGCCGTTGGCAATCAATTGACTACGTAGACTCTTGCCATTTAGAATGATGTCGCCCAATACACGACCACCAAACTTATCCCATCCATAAAGGATGACCTGTCGCTGTTGACTGGCTTGAACGAGATTTTTAGTGAAAACGGAAGCGGCTTCTCCACGTTGCTTTTCGCTGTCGCATTGACCTCTAAATCCTTTTTCCGGAGTATCGACTCCGTAGACTCGTACCGCAAGTTCGGGCTTAAGGGGTGCAGGTAGAAAGGGCGCGGCGATAACAACTGTATCGCCATCCGTTACTCTAATAATTTGTGCGTCATAGGTAACGCCTTGTGGTTGTTTTTGTGCAAATGCTAGTACAGGCACTAACAATAATATTGCTAATAATTTTTTCATCTAAGATCCTTTTAATCTGTACAGTTTATTTATTATATGTTAACGAACCCAATAACCCAGACGAGGATTGTTCAACCAACCATGCCCAACAGCGCCTTCAACAAACTCGTAGCCTAGCGGAGACGTTGACGTATCTTTAGCAAAGACGGGAATTATTTCATCATATTGCATGAGATGGTCAAATCCGTTTCTTAGGTGTACTTCTATAATCTTGTCACCTATTGCTTCGATGTTGATTCTGGGTACATCTATCTTGGCCACTTCTTTTGGCAACGCAAACTGATGATCTGACTTTTTCCAGTGATAAAATTTTGATAGGTCGTGGGGATCGTTTTCACCGGTGTAGCAGTTTAACTGAGTAAACCCTTGCTTGCCTCTCACATAGTCCACGGAATAGTGTATGCCCTGAAAACGTTCTACCCAAAAATAGCCTGGAGGGATCAGTGATTTATCTTCTGGAGTGAGGTATACTATTTTTGCGCATAGTCCCATTCCTGCAAGGTTATAGACGGGACGTATCACATAACTGCCGCGCTCAGGTATAGGTATGCCTGCTGGCCCACAACGATAGCCAAACAAGTCGGCTACATAGAGTTTGTTGTACCATTGTCGATACTGTGGGTATTGGCGCCAAGCATCCACATCCTCAGCGTCACCGTACATCATTGAGTATGTCACTCATTTTCATATGCGTTCTCTCTTTATAGTCCGTAGTAGGATTTGGTTGAGTTATAGTTTTGTGTGATTTCAGCATCACTCAATGCTCTACTATAAATCTGTATGGCTCCCATGCCGCCGTTGAAGTTGGGGTCTGGAGGATTGCCCCAGTTTGATTTGCCAATATAACAATTGGCTCTAGTGCCAACTGCCGGTGCTGACACAGAGCCTGTTCCTGTCAGCACTCCGTCTATGAATACCTTGCCCACATTTCCTGTAGGATTCCATGTAGCACATACATGATGCCAGCCAGTGTTGGCCTGTAGTTCAACTGACGATTGAACAGTATCTCCACTTGGGCCAACCCACAACGCAGGCATACCATTTGTGCCTAATGTGGAAGACAACAACACATTGTCCGAGCCTGCGTCACTGCCAAAGTCTATAATACGGTTCCAGTTAGGTACGCTAATAACATAAACCCAACTTTGAATTGTATAGCCAGCACTGGTAAAGTAAACGCCCGGTGGGCATTGAGCATATTCTGCATCCGAACCACCAAATGCCAATGCTCCACCTAGGGCTTCACCATAGACAATGCCACCATATACCGTAGCGTGATTGTTGTTGCCGCTGAGATCATTCCAGGTAGTTTCTCCAGGTGTTCTTGACCAACTGTTTAGGTTACGAGCATCTAGATTTAATACCAGTCCTTCTTCAATAACAGTAATGATAGTATCTGGACTCCAAGGACGTCCTTGTAAAAGTCCGCCTGTATGGGGATTATTGGTAATATTGTTGCCATCATACTGTGTTGGTAACTGTGCAATGTCGTATTGGTTGTTGGTACGATAATAAGGTTTAGTGGCATCTATACTACCAGTAATTGTGCCGTCTGTAGCAACTACCTTGCCTTGACGCTTGGCCTCAGCAATAGTAAGTTTAGCAATCTGTCTAGCCTCTTTATCTGCTAACCCATCACCGGCTGGAGTTATGGTCCATTCTGTTGTGGTTGTTTTAGCAACTCTTTGCCAAACAGAGCCGTCATAGATGCGCCAGTCTTGTTCGCCATACGCAGGAAAGGCGCCGCTGGTTCCAGCAACTGTTGTATCGTAAGCATCTCCCAAGGTACCAACACCATCAGTCAGTGTGGGAGTGTTAGTAAAAGCGTTCCATGTGCCTTTGTATGTTGCGGCAGTTATTATAGTGCTGGACAATGCACCACAAACTGCCGCGGCTTTGGCCATGTAATTGTCTATTGTGGCGTTGCCTTTGATGATGTTAATACTGGTTCCATATTCATCATACAAGAAGTTACCCACTGTTACTGCGAAATCACCTGTTGAATGACTGGTCAGTGTGAAAGCAGAGCCTATTCCCAACGATGTTACATACAGTTTGTATGAGACATCATTTGTTGCCCCTAAGGCACCTACATAATTTAAACTCCAAATAGCCGAGAAAGGAGCAACAATTTCAGTATTAGAATGAGGCGGATTGATATTTTTTGTGAGGGTAGTCCCACTTGCTATTGTTAGTGTTGATATTCCGTTGGCGGCCATTATTTTTCCTTGTTAGCCAATGTTCTTATCAATGCCACGGCTAGCAACTCCGCCACGTTTACGTTTGGCAACAAGTTCCTCAATACCATGTCGTATCTGCTCTAAATTTTGAGCCAAGCCCATGAACATACCACCTTTGTGTAACTGTGTGATATGTTCCCATACTGCTAATTCGTTGCTGTCTGCTAGTTCTGCAAGTTCTTTCAACTGTGCGCGAGCCTGTGCTATACGGCCATCAAGGTCCATACTGTTGGCTTTTTCGTGACCGTATATTCTGGGATTATTGGGCTTATCACCGGCTGCAATTGGCATTTCTATCAGTTGATTAATTTTCATTTTAACTCCGGGCTCTGGTTAGTTTGGTCTACGAATATTTATGCTATAAATAGTAGACTATGATAAACAAAGAACCTTTCAAAAAACTTATACAAGAATTCAAAGACAACGGAAAATACCGTGTTTTCAACGATGTAGTACGTGAAGCCGGCAAGTTTCCCACTGCCTTATGGTACGGACCATACAATATTAAAAACATTGTAAACTGGTGCAGTAATGACTATTTGGGCATGGGCCAACACAAGATTGTGCTAGATGCCATGCATACCGCACTTGACCATACAGGATCGGGATCAGGCGGTACACGCAACATTGGCGGCACCAGTCAATACCATGTGGCCCTAGAGCGTGAACTAGCCAGTCTACACAACAAGACAGGTGCGTTGTTGTTCTCAAGTGCTTATGTGGCCAACGAATGGGCATTGATTGCGTTGACCAAGATCATAGACAACATAGAATTTATATCTGACAGTGAAAATCACAACAGTTTGATCGTGGGTATTCAACACAGTCGTGCTCCTAAACAAGTGTTTGAGCACAACAATCTAGCAGACTTGGAAAACAAACTGGCCAACAGTAGACTCAATAACAAAACACCATGTATTGTATTCGAAAGCGTATACAGCATGGATGGCGACATCAGTCCCATGGAAGCAATTTGTGATCTAGCAGATAGATATCATGCCATCACCTACATTGATGAAGTACATGCTGTAGGCCTGTACGGCGAAGAAGGTGCAGGCAAATTACAAGAACTAGGACTACAGGATCGAGTTGACATAGTTAACGGAACCTTGGGAAAAGCGTTTGGAGTGCAGGGCGGTTACATTGCCTGTGATGCTGTGGTTCGTGATGCTATTAGAAGTGTGGCTGCTGGTTTTATCTTTACAACAAGTATGAGTCCTGTGACCTGTGCTGGCGCATTGGCCGCAGTTAGATATCTACGTGAGCACAATGAGATTCGTGAACAACATCAACGTCAGGCTAAGAAACTCAAAGACGAATTAAAACGTGCTGACCTTCCTGTAATGGACTGTTCAACAACCCACATTGTTCCTGTGCTAGTTGGAGAGGCTAAACTTTGCAAGGCCATGAGCGATAGACTGCTCAATGAGTTTAACATCTATTGCCAACCCATCAACAGTCCAACAGTTGCAGTAGGAACAGAACGTTTGCGTCTTGCACCTACTCCGTTTCACGATGATGGAATGATTGAAGATCTAGTTGGCGCACTAAAAACTATCTTTAAAGATAATCGTTGAACCAGCCTATCTTGCGACCTTCGGCCTTGCGTTGGTCATGTTGTTCAACAC
>Ga0255102_1000614_pt1 | contig 9646 bp, 7 predicted proteins | sample Law_Cont_RepA_0h_FD_188448 | JGI IMG/M metagenome (GOLD analysis project Ga0255102, IMG submission 188448) | Freshwater microbial communities from St. Lawrence River, New York, United States - Law_Cont_RepA_0h | ecosystem: Environmental > Aquatic > Freshwater > River | place: USA: New York... | reverse complement strand
GGAGACCCATTGCGGCTCTTGTCAGGCGTGTATCGATATTTGCCCCACTCAGGCGATTACCGCCCCATACACATTGGATGCAAGGCGCTGTATCTCTTACCTAACGATTGAGCATCCTGGATCGATCCCAGTGGAGTTTCGTAGGGCAATCGGCAATCGAGTGTATGGATGCGATGATTGCCAACTGGTCTGCCCATGGAATAAATATGCCCAGCACACGAGCGTGCCAGATTTTGCCGAGCGCCATCAGCTGGGCAGCGTAACTCTTGTCGAGCTCTGGTCATGGAGTGAAGCACAATTTAATCAGCGCCATGAGGGTAGTGCAATTCGACGTATTGGTTACTCACGCTGGCGTCGTAATCTAGCGATTGCTCTGGGTAATGCGCTTGCCTCTGATCTGGATTTACAAAGTAAAGAAGATATTACGAATCAGTTGCGGGAGGGATTACAAAACGCAGACCTGCTAGTTACAGAACATATCACGTGGGCTTTGGAGCAATCTCAGCGCTAAGGAAGTAACCCCAAGTAGACAAATGAGCATGACCTCCTTTACGAGGCTCGTATTCCTCTAAAATAAACCTTATCTTCTATGAGTATTTCCCATCCATCCCCAGACCCTTCTGCAGATAATCTGGAGAGGGTGAGTCCGCGCTTTCAGGATCGTCAGGATGCATTCTGGAGTGGGGTGCGCGATGGTCGCGGGGCCCCAGCTATGGTGCTGTTTGCGGGGATGGTGGGCTTTGGGGCGATGGGGCGTACCAATGGCTTTGATCTCTGGTTTACGACAGCCACGAGCTTCCTAATGTTTGCCCTTCCTGGGCAGATTGTGATGCTCGAGATGATTTTGTTAGGCGCCTCATCGGTCACCATTGCTCTAGCTACATCGCTGACCGCAACGCGTTTTGTGACCATGACCGCAACCTTATTTCCAATGCTGCACGAGCGTGATCGCAATAAGGTTCTGTATGCCAAAGTTCACGTACTGGCAATGACCGCATGGGCAGTATCCTTAAAAGAGTTCCAGACGATTGAACCCAAGCATCGCTTGAGTTACTTCAGTGGTTTAGGAGTTTTATGTTGGCTAATCTCGGTGCCAGGAACGATTGTGGGATTCTTGATTGCTGGCAGTGTGCCAATGCCCATTACTTTGGGACTCATTTTTATCAACCCACTTTTTTTCTTATTGACCTTTACCGAAATTAAAATCAGTGGTTATCGCCTTGCCATTCTCCTCGGCTGTATTGTTGTCCCAATTTTTTATTTGATTGATCGAGACACTAGTTTGCTAACAGCTGGACTCGTTGGTGGCACGCTAGCCTATTGGATTGATCGCAAATGGATTCGGCGCTATGACCAAAAGAGGTCTGCATGACTATCCTCGATTCTCTCTATCAAAATCTAGATACAGCCTTTGCCTTCAAACAAGGTTGGGAAGCATGGCTCGCTCTAATTGCTGCTTCTCTGGGTACTTATATATGTAGAGCGATTGGCGTCAAACTCTCGGGGCAAGTTAACCAAGATAGTGAGTTCTTTCGCTGGCTCTCGGCGGTTACCTATGCGATGGTGGCAGCTCTGACGATACGTCTTATCTTTTTACCCATCGGCCTCCTGTCCACCGTGCCGCTCTACCTAAGAGTATTGGTATGCCTTCTAGCGCTGGGGGTCATGATCTCTAACCCGAGCCGACGCTTGGTGCCTGCATTGCTAACTGGAACGCTCTTGATGGTGACAATCGGAATTTTTCTTTAGTAAAAAGACAATATTCGTTTTATGCGCCACATCTCAGCTATCTAGGTGGCCTTCTAAAACTCTGACAATATGTATTGCATCTCGCTGTGTTCCATCGGCAATTTGATGACGGCAACTGGTGCCATCGGCGACCACCCAGGCATTGGGGTGCTTGCGAATGGTGGGTAATAAGCTAAGCTCCGCCATTTGTTTGGAAGCCTCAATATGCTCGACTTCATACCCGAAGCTACCCGCCATGCCGCAGCACGAGGATTCAATCAGTTGGGGGTTGGCATTTGGAATGAGTTTCAGTAATTCAAGGGCGGGGCTCACAGCAGCAAAGGCTTTTTGATGGCAATGCCCATGCAGCAAGATCGGTTGCGTTGCCTCTTTGAAGGTGGGGGCAAAGCGCTGGGCTTGTAACTCCTTGGCTAAAAACTCTTCCAGCAGTTGCGCGTGTTCGCTCACCACTTGTGCGGATTGACCAAGCCCCATGGAGAGCGCTTCATCGCGCAAGGTAAACAAGCAGGAGGGCTCGAGACCCACAATCGCAATACCTCCCTTGGCATAGGGGGCTAGATGGTTAATGAGGGCGGAGAGTCGGGATTTGGCTTCCCCCACCATGCCGGCGGCAAGGTAGGTGCGACCACAGCAGAACGGTTTTTGCTCGCCTTGATTTTTTGGTGGTTGTGCCACATGCACGGCATACCCAGCTTTCTTTAATAGCGAGAGCGCAGATTGCAAGTTCTCGTTTTCAAAGTAGGCATTAAAGGTATCGGCAAAGAGCACGACACGTTTGTCATGCTTGGCAAGCTCCTCGGCAGCCATAAAGGGCAATGGTGCTTGATTCCAAAAATGTTTACTTTTCCAAATCGGTAATGAACGTTTCGCGCTAATCCCCGTTACCCATTCCTGAATCTTCGCAAGAAGCGGAATGTGATTGCGCAGATTGAGTAAGAACGGTAAGCCAGGTACTTTGCTAATCATGGGTGCATAGCGAGGCAAGTGAGCAACCAAGCGATCGCGTAGAGTATGTCCAAAGCGTTCTTTATATTGCGCCAAGAACTCAATCTTCATCTTAGCCATATCAACGCCAGTGGGGCACTCCCGTTTACAGCCTTTGCAACTGACGCACAAATCCATTACTTCTTTTACTGCTTGCGTAGCCAGTGGAAGATGAGCTGGTGGAACGTCATTGCCGTTCATGACCAGTTGCCCGGACATTGCAAGTCGTAAGGTGTTGGCTCTACCGCGAGTGAGATCTTTTTCATTGCGGGTAATGCGATAACTGGGGCACATGACATCGGCATCAAACTTACGGCAATGCCCATTGTTATTACACATATCAATCGCTTTGGCTAAACCTTGCGCAGGATCACCCTCACTACCGGCTGCCGTAATTGCTTCGGTCACAGGATTACTTTGGACGTTCCAAGCCGACCAGTCGAGCTTGGGTCGTACGGGAATAACGGTATAGCTGGGTGAATAGCGAAAGTAGCTAGCATCATCCATCTTGGGCGGGTTCACAATCTTCCCAGGATTGAAGAGATTGCTCGGATCAAATTGGTATTTGATCTGCGCCAGAGCCTCAGTAATTTTGGGCCCGAATTGCCAAGAGATCCACTCGCCACGACATAACCCATCACCATGTTCACCACTGAAGGCACCTTTGTATTTGCGCACTAACTCAGAAGCCTCTTCTGCAATGGCCCGCATTTTTAAAGCGCCATCGCGGCGCATATCGAGAATCGGGCGGACATGCAGGGTACCAACTGAGGCATGGGCATACCAAGTACCGCGCGTACCATGTTTACTAAATACCTCAGTCAGTGCTTGGGTGTAATTGGCGAGATGCTCAAGGGGTACCGCACAATCCTCAATAAAGCTCACCGGTTTGCCATCGCCTTTGAGACTCATCATGATGTTAAGACCTGCCTTACGGACTTCCCATAAGTTCTTTTGCATCGCCGGATCGGGCAGCATCACGACCGAGTTCGGTAAACCTAAATCACTCATGAGGGTGTCAAGCTCTTTGAGTTTTTGTAAGAGGGGGGCATGCTCATCGCCTGAGAACTCAACCAGCAAAATGGCGTCCACTGTTTTGGCATTAGCATCAACCAATGCGGTTTCAATGGTCTTCCGAAAGGCGGGATTATTGCGCGAGAGATCAATCATGGTGCGATCAACGAGCTCAACAGCTGTCGGACCCAAGCGCACAATGTGCTGCGCACTATCCATGGCTTTGTAAAAGCTAGCAAAGTTCACCACACCCAAAACTTTGTGTTTGGGTAAGCGAGAAAGTTTGAGCTTGAGGGATTTAAAGAAAGCGAGCGTGCCTTCACTACCGACGAGCAGATGAGAGAGATTGACACTGTTGTCGAGCGTGTAGGGCAACTCACTTTGCGGATGAAAGACATCCAAGTTGTAACCCGCAACTCGGCGCATGACCTTAGGCCAGTGCGCCTCAATTTCAGGCTTTAAGTGATCAACCAAACCCTTGACAAAATCACCCAAAACCTTTGCTTCACCCACAGCACCGTCATAAGAACCAAAGTGAGCGAGTTGACCATTGGCAAGCCAAGCATCAATGCCCAAGACGTTGTGCACCATATTGCCGTAGGCAATCGAGCGGCTACCACAGGAGTTATTGCCTGCCATGCCACCAATCGTGGCTTGTGCCCCTGTAGAGACATCGACGGGGTACCAGAGGCCATGGGGCTTGAGAAAAGTATTGAGGTGATCTAAAACCATGCCCGGTTCGACTTCAATCGTGGCCTTTTCGGCATCGGCCAGATCAGAACTCAAAATATTACGAAAGAACTTACTGTTATCAATCACCAATGCGGCGCCGGTCGTTTGGCCGCATTGACTCGTGCCACCACCGCGGGCCAAAACGGGGATGCCAGATTCTTTGGCGATGGCAAGACCCGCCTCAATATCCTCGGCAGACTCGGGCACTAAAACCGCTAAGGGAAACTGTTGGTAAATCGAGGCGTCGGTGGCATACCGACCCCGGCTAGCGCTATCAACCATGACCTGACCTTTGACCTCTTTTTGAAGCTTCGAGGTAATTTCTGGGGGCAAGCTTTTTATGCGAAAGCTGGGATCGGCAGGTATTTTGGTCATGAAACACGTGGTTTTAAATCAACAGAGATTATGATTGTATTGATTTAGTCATCAATCTGGGTGGGCGACCAATCCATGGCAGAATCACCCTAAAGACCCCATCAAAATACCAAGGAGACTGCGATGTTAGCCAACAAACCCTATTTGCGCCAAACCGATGTCCAAAAAATATTAGATGCGGCGAACGCCTATGCCGAGAAACACAATTGGGCAGTCACCATCGCCGTGTGTGATGATGGCGGTCATCTTTTGGGGCTGATCCGCAGAGACGGCTGCGCTCCCGTGTCCTCCTACATAGCTCAAGACAAGGCCCGTGCCTCGGCCATGGGAAAGCGCGAAAGCAAGGTCTATGAGGACATTATTAATAATGGCCGGACCGCCTTTGCCACGGTGCCGCACATCAAGGGCATGCTCGAAGGCGGGGTCAATATTGATGTCGATGGCCACACCATTGGCGCGGTTGGTGTTTCTGGTGTGAAGTCTGCTGACGATGCTGGAATCGCAAGGGCGGGTATTGCTGCCATTCTTTGAGCCTTTCTTAAAGTTTCAGGTTATCCCAAGGGGATTAGTTGGCTTGACGATTAGGTAAATTGTTTCTACAATGTAGATACATAAGGAGGATCGTATGCAGGCTGTCATCAAAAAGTGGGGTAATAGTCCAGCATTACGCTTAAGCTCAGCCATCATGAAGTCCGCAAAGCTGAATGTGGATCAAGAGGTAACGATCCACATTCAACGGGGAAGGATTGTGATTGAGCCAAGCACCCCATCTGGTTTTGTCTTGGATGATCTGATTGCTCAAATCAGTAAAAAAAATCTACATACTGAAGTTGACTTCGGAAATCCAGTTGGTCGTGAGGTTTGGTGATGCCCAAATCCTATGTTCCGGATGCGGGAGATATTGTTAGGTTGCAATTTGATCCTCAGGCGGGTCGTGAGCAAGCGGGGCATCGTCCCGCCCTGGTTTTATCGCCAGCGGCTTACAATGTAAAAACTAACTTAATGCTCTGTTGCCCGCTGACAACGCAAGTTAAATCTTATCCATTCGAGGTCGTCTTTACGGAAGGCGGCACACAGTCCGCCGTACTTGCTGACCAGCTGAAGTCTTTGGACTGGAAAGTCAGAAAGGCAAAACTCAAATCAAAGCTCTCAAGCGAGACCATGGCGGTCGTTAAGTTGAAAATTAAGGCACTTTTGTGCTTACAGTGAATTCAATTTAACTAAATTTCAGCCGCCCCCAAATCCTAGAGTCAAATTCCCTAAAAACCGGTCTTTGTAGGAAATCATGAGCCGTATTTTTCAAAATACGGCTCAAAATCTGATCCGATTACCGTCTTGAATATCTTTTTTCCGACTATTTTGAAGTAAATTGCAAAAAAGTCGCGACTTTATTGAAAAATACTATAAAATAGTCGCATGAAGCGCTATCTCGACGCCTTAGTCCTCAATGACCTGTCCAAAAAGGCCGTTATTTTGACGGGTCCCCGGCAGGTCGGAAAAACGACTCTCAGCCAACAGCTCATGGAGAAGTTTACGCATGCCCAATATTTAAATTGGGATGTTCCAGCGGATCGAAAAATCTTACAACGCCAAACATGGAATCCAAAGGCAGGGCTTTTGGTTGTTGATGAAATTCATAAAATGCGGAACTGGAAATCATGGCTAAAGGGCGTCATCGATGGGCGCTCTCCAGAGCAAGCATTATTGGTCACGGGCAGTGCTCGGATGGATACTATTCGGCAATCCGGAGAGTCGCTAGCAGGCCGATATTTTTCTTGTCGTTTGCATCCAATTTCAGTCAAAGAGTGGTGCGAACAAGAGGGGGGTGGCGCTTCCCAAGCTCTGGATCATCTTTTGGAGCGTGGAGGATTCCCAGAGCCCTGTTTAGCGAAAAGCGCAACGGAGGCTGACCGTTGGCGTGCTCAGTACTTTACCGATTTAATTCGGGAGGATGTCTTAGAGTTTTCTCGGTTACATGAAATTAATGTGATGCGTTTATTCATCGACGTTTTGCGTGATCGGGTTGGATCGCCGCTTTCGCTAGCATCGATAGCGCGCGACTTGGAAGTATCGCCAGCTACCCTAAAGACCTATTTAGAGATTTTGAAAGCTTTATTTATTGTTTTCACGATTCATCCATGGCATCGCAATGTGGGAAGAGCGATGTTGCAAATGCCTAAAATCTATTTTTTTGATACCGGTTTGGTGCGCGGGGATCAAGGCGTTCGATTAGAAAATGCGGTCGCAGGGATGTTGTTAAAGCAAAGAGATTTCTTGCGCGATAGCCGTGGTGTTGATGCGGGGTTGCACTATATTCGTACCAAAGACGGTGCTGAAGTGGATTTTGTAATTAGTGAGAATGATTCAATCACTCAATTAATTGAGTGCAAACTGAGCGATTCAACACCTCATAAGTCATTGATCCGGTTTGCAGCACAATTTTCGCAAGCCCAAGCGCTACAAATTGTTGCTAATTTACGTCAGGAAGAGGTGGTTCATGGAGTTCGAATCACAGATGCCGCCCAGTGGTTGGCTCAATTGGAAGTCTAAGGCCTAAAGACTAAAGACCCCAAGCCCTGTAAAATAAAGCAGTGTCCACACCAACCGATCAAATTCAGCCAGAATCCAGTCTTCCTCCGCTAGCCAACTTTGCAGACTTCCATTTAGACCCCAAGATCTTGAAGGCGGTTGCGGAGCAAGGCTATACCCAAGCGACCCCCATCCAAGCCAAGGCTATCCCGATAGTTTTAGAGGGCCGTGATGTCATGGGCGCGGCTCAGACCGGTACTGGGAAGACTGCTGCATTCACCCTGCCAATCATTCAGAAGTTACTACCCAATGCCAATGCCAGTACATCGCCAGCCCGTCATCCCATTCGAGCTTTGATACTGACTCCCACTCGTGAGTTGAGCGATCAAGTGGCGGATAACGCGAGCTTGTATGCCAAACATACGGATTTACGCACAGCCGTTGTCTTTGGTGGGGTCGATATCAAACCGCAGGCGATGACCTTGCGCGCCGGTGTAGAGATTTTGATTGCTACCCCAGGACGCTTATTGGATCATCTGGGCTCTAAGACCGCAGACCTCTCGCAAGTGCAAATCTTGGTGCTCGATGAAGCGGACCGAATGCTCGATATGGGCTTCCTACCCGATTTGCAGCGCATCATCAATCTGATTCCAGCACAACGCCAAACCCTGTTGTTCTCGGCAACCTTCTCGTCTGAAATTAAAAAGTTAGCGCAGACCTATTTGCGTAATCCCGTCACAATTGAAGTAGCCAGACAAAACGCGGCTGCGGATACTGTTAATCAAGTCATCCATTTTGTGAAGTCCGAGAACAAGCGCGCAGCTATTGTGGCAATCTTACAAAACCGAGTGAAGGCTGGACACACCAAACAATGCATCATCTTTACCAATAGCCGACTAGGGTGCGCGCGTTTGGCAAGAGCACTAGAGCATGATGGGATTAAAGCAGCCGCGATTCATGGAGATAAGAGTCAGGGCGAACGCATGCTAACTCTTGAGGCCTTTAAGAGTGGTGCGATTGACGCCTTGGTGGCTACCGATGTTGCTGCTAGGGGGTTGGATATTTCTGAGATGCCGTGTGTGATTAATCATGAACTTCCTTTTAGTGCGGAAGATTTTATTCATCGCATTGGCAGAACGGGCAGAGCAGGCAGTAAAGGTGATGCGATTGCACTGGTCGATGATAGCGAAAAGCGCTTGCTAGATGACATTGAAAAACTCTTAAAGCGTAAGCTGCCCGTTTCGGCTTTACCGACGATGAATACCACTACAAAGACATACATACAGTCGCCTAGCTCAAAACCAATTGCCGCTGACCCCTTCTTCTATATGCCTTATGAGTCGAATAAACAGAGCAAGGAAGTGATCGCGGAAACTGTCTCTCCAGTCGCCACTTCAAAACCGGCGGATGGTAAAAATAAGAAACCCGTTTTAGGTGCTCTTCTAGGCGGCTCAAAGAAGTAAGATTAAAGATAACAATCTCGCCATTGGCGTATTTTGATTTGTAACCATTCATGTGTGCTAATACTCAGCTCGTTTTTGTCCTCTTTTAAGCCAAGATGCTGGGCGGCTCCTCTTAGAGAATTAAAAATAGCCTCTTGATGACTTATATCAATTGCTAACGCCCGGGTTTGCTTGCTCAACTTTTCACCTACTGCATTAGTAACGAGCGGTAGATGCAGATAGCTGGGTCTTGGGTATCCTAGGACCTTTTGTATATAGAGTTGCCGTGCTGTATTGCTCAATAGATCTTCGCCGCGAACGATATGGGTAATACCCTGAAGATAATCATCAACCACAACAGCGAGTTGGTAAGTAAACAAACCATCGGATCGTCGAATCACAAAATCGCCCACTTCGTGCACCAGATCTTGTAATTGAACTCCTTTCATTCGATCGGTAAAGTGCAGCACACACGAGCTTGGTAAGGCCACTCGGATAGCTGTTTTTTCTGCTTGCCTATTTTGATCACGACAGCTTCCTGGGTAAATGAGTTCCTCGTGACGCCCCAGCTCAACCCCATTTGCCCGCAAAGTTTCCTCTATCTCCTTGCGTGAGCAAATACAGCGATAAGTTATTTGACCCTTGCTTAATTGTTCTAGTGCGGCTTGGTATAAGTCGGTGCGCTTCGATTGCCAGACTACGTCCTCATCCCAATCAAGACCACAGGCTTTGAGTTGCTGCAAAATGATTTGATCGGACCCCGCTATTGTTCTTGGCGTATCAACATCTTCCATCCGCACAATCCATTGACCCCCATGGGC
>Ga0255102_1000601_pt1 | contig 9735 bp, 12 predicted proteins | sample Law_Cont_RepA_0h_FD_188448 | JGI IMG/M metagenome (GOLD analysis project Ga0255102, IMG submission 188448) | Freshwater microbial communities from St. Lawrence River, New York, United States - Law_Cont_RepA_0h | ecosystem: Environmental > Aquatic > Freshwater > River | place: USA: New York... | reverse complement strand
ATCAAGTGACAGATTGTAATTAGAATCTATCATCACTTTTATGTTTGTTGTCAAACCTACATTTGTTCTTAATAACGCAAAACTATTCATTATTTAATTTGAGTATTTATTGCTGGTGAAATCTTCTTCAATATGATTTTATTTCTATTTATATTGAATTTGATACTAAACGTAAATGGTCTGTTTTCAGATTCATTTTCTAATAAAAATTTAACCTTTTTAATATGTTTAACTGATTTCTTTACACTATTTAGATTTAAATACTCATAGTTTAATCCAGTTTGTGTGGTATCTAATGAGTTCATTTTAAAGTAAATATTTAAAGGAATTATCACTGAACTTTGGTCTCCTGGATTAACAGTTTTAACTCTTTGACTGTTGGTTTCAGATACTGTTTCAAGATCTTGAACCACTGGATGTATTGAAGTTAATAACTTAGTTGTTGATGCAACAGAAGTAGATGTATCAATCCATTTTGATGGTTCCAATAGTGATTTGTTATTACCTAAAAAGTTAAGTATTGTAGTTTCGTTATATCCAACATTAAACTCATTACTTGATAATATTCCAGTTATAGAATTTGATGTGTTAAACGCATTACCAATATTCTCTGATAATTTAGTAACTGTTTGGTCGGTGATTGAATCGTAATTTACTTGCCAAATAAATTGATTGTTAATTTGTGTTTTTGTTGAACCAGTTATATCACTTGTTAATAATTCATCTTTATCATTTACCCAGAAGCTTTGTGGTACAGTTGTATTGTAAACATCTGAATTTTGTAAGTAAGTTCTAGATGATAGTAAACCAAGAGGTGATGAAAGTGCTTTATTTTTAACTCTTATAACAAAGTCTTTAATTACATAGATGTCATTAGCATATATTCTACCGGTTGGTATTCCACTACCACTGAATGATTCTAAATAATCCTCACATTCAACATTAAATACTGTCTCTGATCCATTTGATATAACAAATTCTTGATTATTTCTAAGTATAATAACTTCAAGTTCTCCTTTTGCTCTTGCAATTTTTTCTTCTAATGATATTATTTTATCTTGTAGGCTTCGTAAATAATCAAAAAGTGATAAAGATGTGCCAGTATCATCTTTAAATCCAGATAGGATTTTTTCAGAATCGTGGTGGTACGTTACATTATCAACAGTTATTTGTTCCGAAAGGTGTTCATCAAGACCTCTTGCTGATAGTTCTCCTTCCATTCTTACCTTTAAATCTTCTTTAGTTGCTTCTTTTAGTATAAAATCATTTTCATTTAATACATTATTTAAGTCATCTGGAAATTCAACAGATATTAAATCAGACCAATCAGATTCAACTGGAGCTTCCGGCCAACCTACTTCAGATATTGATTTAATTTTCATTTCTACTTTTTCACCTGATTGAATTGAAATATCTAATTGATTAATATTTGGTGTATCAGCATTTGCTACATCTTCAATTTCCCAGAAATATTCACCACTTGATGGATCGAATTGTCTTTTTCTAGCATCTGTTTTAAACTCAACCCAGTTAGAGAATGCTGCCTTTGTAGACACATTATCAACTTGAAAAGTTTCAACAGGAGCTTCTTTTCCATCTTTACTAACATATCTATATTGAACTCTAAATTGAACCACTTCTTGTGGTTTTGTACCTCTTGTAGAAACCGCTTCAGGCATAGACCAAAACCCTCTAAGTCTGAATTTAGGTTCAACTTTAGTAGAAGGTAATTTTGCTAAGTCTATAATTTCTTGAGTGATAGTAGCTAATAATCTACTTCTACTTTCTTTTTTCTTTGTTAAATCTTGAACTTCTAACGAAGATTGTTTCTTTTGAGCTTCTGATTTAAACTTAGTTATTTTAAGTTTCTTGTATCTATCATTTATAGATTGTTGTATTTGTTCAACCTCTGACTTTAAATTTAACTGATAGTTATGTTTTTGTTTTATTAAATTTGCATCAGGAGTATCTGTTAAATGTGTATTGATTTGAACAACTTTGAAGTTGTCTAAGTTTAATGTAGGAGCAATTGGTGTACCTGCTAATTTATTTGGAGTTTTTTTCGCAACTAAGTCTTGAAGTATTTCACCATAATCATATACATAATCAGTGTAGAATTGTTGCATTGTTAATCCATTCACTGAAGACTCTGAGTTTAGTATTAAATCACCTGTGTAAAATCCGGTTCCTAAACTCCATCTTCTAGCAACTAAGTGATTTTCAGCATTCATTGGTTTTACGAAAATAACATTTCTCTCATCAAAACCTACACTTACTCTTACTTTACTTGTATAAGTAACCGGTGAATAAATTTTAAGTGTTCCGATTCCAACTGGTATTGGTTCAATACCTTCTATTCTTTCAACTCTAATTCTTGGATTTGACTCTGATGTTGAAACCTCAATTATTCTATATTTTGTTGATGTTCTATCTGAGTTAACCATTATTTCATTACCAACAGATAATTGAACAACCGCAGATGTAGCGATTTCTAGATAGTCTAGTGTGTTAAGAACATAAAAAAGTTTTCTATTAAGTCTATCTTCTTGTATTCTTAATACATTAAATGTACCGTCGTATCTTAAACTATTTGGTTCTAAGTCAAAAACCTGTTCGTCAAATTTTGGATTTAAGGGTTCTACAACACCCGGTGTTGTGCTATGCCAATTTTCAAATTCATTAACTACTATATTTGAGTTTCCAACAAAATTAGCATTAAAGCTATTTAGAGCAGATTGACCTAAATTTGTAAGATTACCATCTACGTCTCTAGCAAAACCAACCATGTATCTTCTTACCTGACACTTTCTAACATTATTTTCAATTTGACCAGATAAGTCAAATTCTACAGAAAGCAATGGATCTAATAAAGAATCAAAAAACCAGTTAGGTGAAGACTTAAATTGAGTAACAATTCCCAGACTTGTAACTTCACTTGGTTCTCTATTTAAATCTACTGTGATTATTTTCTTAAATCTATTTGTATTATCAGTTGCGATTAAAGCACCAGCTGCGTCTATACTATAAAGTGAGTTTATATTATTATTAAGTCTATCAATATCCGACTTTAGTGAATTAAAAGAAGGTAATGTAAAAGTTCTTATAACTCCTGATTCATCTGTTATTTGTAAGCTTGAAGACGAATCTGTTGTTGCTATAAGAGAGTTTATTTTTGATAAAATTTCTACTACATTTTTATTAAATGTTAAAACCTGATCTGCTACTTTGGGAAAAGACGATTGAATGGCCATTTTTATTTACATGATTTTTTAGTATATATTATTTTTCGCTCATTTCTTTGACTATTGTTTCTAATTTATTATATTTGTAGTATGAAAATATGGACAGTAACATTTAATGATGGTGGTTGGCATAGTTCTCGACCAGAATATCAGGTAGTGGCGGAATCAAAAGAAGAAGCTATTGAAAAAGTTTTAGAAAAAAATCCTCAATATAAAAGTAGATATGACAAATGGGCTTCTGAGTTTAAAATAGATGGATATGTAATTGAGGTTTATGATGAAAAAACATACAACCGTGAAAAGAATCTGGAAAAATTGGTATAATTAAAAATATTTAACTATCTTTGTAGTATGATTAATGAATTAAAAGACAAAATCAAAAAGGCTAATGACTCTTATAGAGTTGGAAATTCTATTATTTCTGACTCTGAATACGATAAATTAGTCGAGGAGTTATCTTTAATATCACCAGATGATGAACTACTTACTAAAGTAGGACATGTAGTCACTGATGAGTCTCGTAAGAGTAAACTACCTATTGAAATGGCTTCAATGAATAAGATTAAGTCAATGGATGATATCAATGATTGGTGTCGTCTTAAAGGTATTTCTAAAAGTGAAGTGGTTATTATCACTCCAAAGTTTGATGGTCTATCTTTATGTGTAGATGAAAAAACTAATGAGTCTTGGACTCGAGGTGATGGTGAGTTCGGTCAAAAATCAGACGAACATTATAAATTAATACAAAATCATCTAAATTTAGATGAATACTCATTCATATACACTTATGGTGAGGTAATGATTCCTAAAAAAGTATTCATTGAAAAATTCTCTGTTGATTTTGCAAATCCTCGTAACTTAGTTGCTGGGTTGTTAAACTCTAAAACTATTAGTGACTCTCTAAAAGATTGTCAATATATTAAATATGGAGCTTTCACTAACAAAAGTTTTAACACTAAAGAAGAAATTATAAATGAACTTAACTCTGGACAAGAGTCAAAGGTAGAATATCATATTTGTAAAATTTCTGACTTAACAGAAGATTTACTTATTGGTCTTTTCCAAAAATTTTCTACCGAATATGAAATTGATGGTTTAATCATTGAGATTAATGATTTAACATTACAAGATAATTTGGGTCGTGAGACTTCATCAAACAATCCAGTTTGGGCTCGAGCATTTAAGCACCCAAGTTTTGAGCAATCTGCTGAAACAGATATTATAGGAATCTCTTGGAATATCTCTAAACAAGGTTTGTTAAAACCTATCCTACATATTAATCCAGTTAAACTTGATGGTGTAACAGTTTCTAACGTGACTGGTAACAACGCACGTTTCGTAAAAGACCTAGGACTTGGAGTAGGTGCTAAAGTTGTCGTAAAACGTTCAGGAATGGTTATTCCAATCATTGCTGATGTTATCACTCCAGTTGAATTTGTTCAACCTACAATTGAAGGTGTTGAAGTAGATTGGAATGAAAATGGTATTGAGTTAATCACCTTAACCGAGACTGATGAACAGCGATTGAAAAAGATTGTTGCTTTCTTTGAAATCTTAGAAGCAGATAATGTATCAGAAGGAGTTATCACCCAACTATGGGATGCTGGTTACAAAAACATCAAAGACATACTTAATCTTAAAATTTCTGATTTAGAAAAAATTGATAGATTCGGAAAACGTAAAGCTCAAATTGTTTACAACTCTATTCAGAAGTCTGTTACTGGTGTTCAGTTATCTAAACTACAACACGCAACCGGTATCTTTAAGGGATTAGGAAGTAAGAAATTAGTTCTTTTAGAAGACTTCACAACTAAACCAACTATTAACCAAGTAATGTCAATTGAAGGATTTGCTGAAGTATCTGCTAAATCATACATTGACTCATATGACATCTTCTTTGATTTCATTAAAGATTTGCCTGTCACAATTGTCGAAAAAGTAGAAGTTTCTAAAGTAGGTACGGATCTTGATGGTAAAAACTTTGTCTTCACTGGTGTTCGTAGACCAGATTTAGAATCTGTAATCGAATCTCGTGGTGGTAAAATTGGTGGTTCTGTATCAAAAAATACAACACACTTAGTTATGAAAGCAGTTGGTAGTGGATCATCTAAAGAGAAGAAGGCTATTGACTTGGGTGTTGAAGTTATTACAGTTGAACAATTAGAAAAATTATTAAACTAATATGAAATTTGATAAACTAAAATTTCCACACATAAAGTATATCTCTGAAATGCAATCAAAGAGTAAAGAAGAAAGAACTTTATACTATTTAGGTGGTGAACCAGAAGTAAATCATGCTAGACTAACAATCGGTAAAGTATATGAGTTAAGAACAGCTTCTTATTCACCATCTGGTGATGTTGAGAGGATTAGTGTTTGGATATGTTCAGATGATGAAAATAAAGGTAAGGTATGTCAAATTGACACAAAAAACTTTGGCACGTTTGCTGACTTAAGAAATAATAAAATAGAATCAATAATTAGTAACAAATAAAAATCAAAATATGCAATTAACCAAAGAACAAAAACAACAAATCAGGCAATTTTATTATCAAACATTAGACGGAAACGATCTTGAAATGGAAGAAATTGTCGAAGACACACTTGACTATATGATTGATGAAGGATTTATTGATCTTTCCGAAGATGAAGATGGAGACCTTTATGAAAGTTATAATAATATTGTATGGGAATATATTGAAGAAGAATTAATGTCTTAATGTCTTATAAAAGACAACTTTTTTAATATATAATGATATAATTTTAATATAACGGCAATAAAAAGCAACTGACGGCAAGTCAATAAAAAAAAATAACGGCAAATGATGGAATCAAAACTATTCTCTGAACAAGAGATATTATTTAAAGAAAGAACTGGTAAAGACTTTTCAACACTTTACACAAAGTATTACCCAAAATTAATCTATTTTACTTCTCGAATCTGTAACGACACTCAAAAAGCTGAGGACATTTCAACTGATTCATTTATGATAGCACTCGACAAAATTCATAAATACGAAAGAGAAAAATCTCAATTTTCAACTTGGCTATTTACAATAGCGAAAAATCTAACTCTACAAGATCTTAAAAACTCTAAACGTAGCATCTCATTGGATATTCAATTTGATGAAGAAGGAACTACAATGAAAGACTTCATTCATGAAGAAGAAAATGAGTCATATTTACATGACGTTTATGAGAAAAAAGCAGATGTGTTAAAAAAACATATCAATGTGTTAAAAGAACCTTATAAAACCGTAATTGAGATGCGTGAGGTAAAAAAAATGGCATACAAAGATATCGCTGACCAACTAGGTAAAAACCTATCAACTATTAAATCTCAGATCCGAAATGGTCGTCTTATTTTGATTTCTCAAAGTAAGAAAGAGTTTGATGGTATTGATGAAATGTATATGTAATATTAACTTAAAATAAAAATAAATGGGAGAACACCTACCTTTACCGAAAAACAGAGATTTGTTTTTTATTAAACAAGTCGACCAAGCTTCAATTGGTGACATTACTCAGAAAATCATTGAAGTCAATAAGGATGACGAACACTTGAAAAAAGTTTACTCTATCTATGGATTAAAATACGAACCAGAACCTATCAAAATTTATATTGATTCCTATGGTGGATATGTTTATCAATGTTTTGGATTACTTTCTGTTATAGAAAGAAGTGAAACACCTATTCACACAATTGTTACTGGATGTGCAATGAGTTGTGGATTTATGATGTTGATTTCTGGGCATAAAAGATTCGCTCATAAACTTTCAACTCCTTTATATCACCAAGTTTCTGGTGGTGCTTTCGGTACAGTTAAAGAAATGGAAGAAAAAATGGAAGAGTCTAAAAGATTACAAGAACAATTAGAATCAATTGTTAAAGAAAAAACTAATATTTCTAAAAAGAAACTAAAAGAAATATTTGATACTAAGAAAGATTGGTACATGACTTCAGAAGAAGCTTTATCACTAGGGGTAATTGATGAAATATTAATTTAATTAAAGTTTTAACAACATGAAAGTTGAACAATTAGGTAGAAGAGCCATTGAGATTATTAAACAAAATTGGGGATTACCTCAATCTGGTTTACTCGCTGGTGGATCCATCGCTAACATAGTTTGGGAGTTGGTATCTGGTAATAAAGCAGTAGTTAATGATATTGATGTGTTTCAATTTGATGGAATCACAGAATACATTGATAATAAAAAAAGCTCTTCTTTGTTCAACTATAAAGAAATTGAAGACAAATATTATGAAGACTACACTGGTATGTGTTTTCGTAATGTAACTAAAGATTTCTATACAATTACAGAATCTACCAAAGATGGTATTTTCAATAATATAAAGTACAAATCAAACAACCCTAACCCAGAAATAATTTTACGTTCTTTTGATATTAATTCAACAAAGATTGGATATTCAATTGATGAAGATAAAATCTTCTGGACTAAAGAATTTGAGGATTTTTTACAGACCGGTGAATTAAAAGTTTGTAATTTAATGACTCCATCACATACAGCTCTTAGAATTGCTAAAAAAAGTAATGAGTTAGGTGCTAAACTTGATGAATTTGAGTATAAACTAATTCAACACGCACTAGACTTTAGATTCAACGATGTGATAAAACTAAGATTCAAAGAAAGATACTATGAAATGTATCAACTTGTGGAATCTCAAGTTTCTAAATACTTTACAGTTGATAGAGATTTAGAATCAGAGGATTATGTAAAAGAACATCATAAAGAGATTGTTAATTTATATAGATTACATACAGTTGTAGAAAATAATAATATGGACTTATTTGAAAAATCTCTAAATCGTGGTATTTTTCTAGATAAGAATATTCAACAAATCTACAACTCTATAACTTTCTTATTTTATATGAGAAACATTTATGGTAATTCTACTTTAGAGGAACTTTGGTCTAAACTAAGTTACTTCTTTGGGGATTTAGATTATATCGATAAAGAAGTAAGCCAGGAAGATATTGAACTACTTGTGAGATTCTCACAAAATGCTCCGAACTCTATTGAGAACCTAAAAGGACTCAAACTATCCGAACAAATTTCACTTATCAAAAAGTTTTTCGAGAAATTTAAGGATGATCCAATTGTTGCTATTTCAATTTTAGAAAAACAAAAGGTTGATAAAGACATTGAATTAGACGAAACAACATCTTTACTTTTAGAATTATCTGTAAGAAAAGAAATTGTAAATGACACAAAAGGTAAAGTTTATAAAATATTTGGTGTAGAACCTACTCCTGAAAGTCGTTCAACTAAGAGTGATGATGATATATCTTGGCTTTTTTAGTAATAAACTTTTATTATAAAAATCTAAATATTCTTTTTTTAATTGAGTGTCTTTTACCATTACAAACCCTACTTATATTACCATTATCGATTCCAATAGATCTTGAGCAATCCATCAGTGAATTCCATCTGTTCTCCTTGTAAAACTTTTTATCAATTACTTAATATAAAAAGTAAAAAATGATAGCTTATATTACCGAATTGAATGAACAAAACTATAAATCTTTTATTGAAAATGGTTTAGTATTAGTAGATATAAAAACAGATTGGTGTGGACCATGTAAGGTTATTGGACCAATCGTAGACCAATTATCTTCAGAGTATGTTGGTAAATTATCTGTTGGTAAATTAGATGCTGATAGTGCTCGTGAATTAATTAGTGAACTTGGTGTTAGGAATATCCCAACCATACTTATTTACAAAGATGGTGAAATTGTTGAAAGAAACACAGGTATGATAACAAAAGTAAAAATTGAAGAACTGATTAATAATCATTTAGATTAACTTTAATGAAAAAATTAAACGATTTGTTTGATTTAGTCAAACAATCAGATGTAACCTTAATTGGTTATACTTTTCAGAATGAAAGGATTAAAGACAAAATTAAAGTTATTAAAAATAGATTTGGAATGGATGGTGATGAAATACTTTATAATACTCAACAACAAATTGTAGAATTTTGATTATATTTGTAATATGAGTTTAGTAAATAACAGAAAAGCATATTTTGAGTATCACGTATTAGAAGAATATGAGGCTGGTATTGTATTGCTCGGATCTGAAGTAAAATCTATCAGACAATCCAATGTAACAATTGCTGATTCTTTTGTTTACCTTAAAGATGGTGAAGTTTGGGTTAAAAATCTTAAAGTTGCTAGATATAAACAAACTCATATTGCTGAACCACATGATGAAAATCGTGATAAGAAACTTCTTTTAACAAAGAAAGAAATCCAAAAAATAGGAAAACTTCTTGACCAAAATGGAAATACATGTGTTCCTCTTTCTATATTTTGTAAAAGAAATAAAGTTAAAGTAAAAATCGGCGTTGTTAAAGGAAAAAAACTCTGGGATAAAAAAGAAAGTATTAAAAAGAAAGATATTCAAAGAGAATTAAAAAGACAATTAAACATTAATATTAGGTAAAATAACATTAGTAATGTGAGAAGGT
>Ga0255102_1000600_pt1 | contig 9738 bp, 11 predicted proteins | sample Law_Cont_RepA_0h_FD_188448 | JGI IMG/M metagenome (GOLD analysis project Ga0255102, IMG submission 188448) | Freshwater microbial communities from St. Lawrence River, New York, United States - Law_Cont_RepA_0h | ecosystem: Environmental > Aquatic > Freshwater > River | place: USA: New York... | reverse complement strand
AGAATTATGGCAGTCGGTGATTTAATTACAGCATTAAGATACAATAACCTACAAAGTAGGATCAACGTTATCATGGGCACAGGATCTGGTAACAGCGGATACGGCCAGGCTTTGGTCAGCGGTCAAGTTGCAGTAGGCAGTAACGTAGACCTTCTCAGAGTATTAAATTTGCGTACAGATATGGTTAAGGCACGACAGCATCAGACTGCTAATAATGAAGCACCTAGTCCAGGCACTGGCGCTTTTCCTCTAGTAACTACAGCAGATCAAGTCACTGATGCATTTGCAGCCAACCTTGAAAGCCAAATGACCACTATTGAAACCAATAGACTAGCATTAGGCGCAGGCGGAACATTGGGAAATCAATTTACCGATACAACAGACGCTAATACTAGCCAGCGTACTGCAAGTTGGAACGGTTTGTTAACACACAACGTCACAGTGGCATTTGGTTCAAACGATGCCGCACGTTTTTACTTTAACAGCGGCGGCGACATTCGTTTCCGTGTTACATTAACTGGCGGAACAAGTGATACTGGCGTTAACCAAATTTTCACAGACTGGTCTAATATGTTTTCTACCATGGGTACTATTACTATGAATCATAATAGTACAACTAGATCGGGCTCCTCAGGTACTACACAAGCCATTGGTTTTTATCAGTTAACGACTAGCAACCAAGAAATTTTCCGACGTGTCGGTTCTGGTAATTATGCTACTAACACATATATCATTAATGCACGTACAGATAACGCAGGTAACGTATTTTTCAACATCCAATTCAATGATAACAAAGGTGGAAATCCAAACTTCGACGAAGCCGTAACTGGTACTTTAACAAGTCGTATTGATATCCGTCGTGCTACTGGCTCAAACGTAGCAGTAAACGCACCAACTATTACTACAACAACAGCCATTACTTAATATTTTTCTTGACATCTGTCTCCTAGTGCTATATAATACACAATATAGTCTAGGAGATTTTTAATGGATGAACGTTTATCCAAAGCATTAGAGTTTGCCAATTATAGCGTAACACTCAATAATCAAAGGCGAGCCCTTAAAGAAAAGTATTTGGCTGACATCATTTACTATCACAACGGCGGATGTTTTGCTGTCAACAAAGAACTAATCAATTTTGTTAAACTGCTTGTGGATACAGGTAACGACACAGGTGTTATTCTAATTGACGACAACGATGTGCCAGTTGAAATTGCCAACTTAAATGACTTTTTTGAAACAGTCATGAACAAGTTCTTTACAGCCAGTAATGAATATTATACAGAGTATCAAAAACTGCGTAAGCAACGTAGTGTGGAAGGCATTACTCAATGAGTCGTGGCTGTTTGATCTATGCCTTTAACAACGAAGAAATAGATTACATTACCATGGCTAAGGAAGCCGCTCGACGAGTTAAGATGTACTTGGGCGTTCCTGTATGCCTGGTAACAGACTCAACTGCGCAAGTTAACAAAGTTGATCCTGATAGAATTTATTTTGATACAGTAATTGATGTGTGGCAAGACCCTTCTTTAAAGAGTACAGCAGAACTTCTTAATATTCGAAACATTAGACAATTTGCAGACGGAACACTTACACATAAAAAAAGTAATTTTAAAAATAGTCTGCGCACCAAGACCTACGAACTCACACCCTACGACGAAACACTAGTTATTGACAGCGATTATTTCCTAGCCAACGACATTTTAAAAAACTGTTGGATACAAGAGCAAGACTTTTTAATTTATAAAGAAGGTTATGACCTTGCAGGTTATAGACATCATCCAGAGTTTGAAAAAGTAAGTGACTATACTGTAGACTTTTATTGGGCAACTGCCTTTTGGTTTCGCAAAAGCGAATTAACAAAAACTTTCTTCGATCTGGTAGATCATGTGCGTGATAACTGGGACTACTATAAACTAGTGTATCAATTTGCCAGTCATATGTATCGCAATGATCACGCCTTTAGTATTGCACTACACATTATGAACGGCTACACTGGAGAGCAATGGCAAGGTAGAATGCCAGGACGTATGGTGTTTACCTTAGATAAAGATGTGTTAGTTAGTATGGATGACTTGGGATTTCGCATCCTACTTGAAAAACAGAATAGACAAGGCGAGTATACACTAATGAAAACAAAAGATGTTAGTGTACACTTGATGAACAAGTTTAGTTTGCATAGAGTTATGAAAGGACTGGCCGATGACTAAAGGGTATGTTGTCCTAGCCCAGAATACTGATACAATTGACTATGTTAGACAAGCCTATGCGCTGGCATTGAGTTTGAAGTTAAGTCAAAAGTCTGTGTCTAATATATCTATCATTACAGATGACATAGTTCCGGAAGAGTATAAGTCTGTATTTGAAAACGTTATTCCTATTCCGTGGGGAGATGCCGCAGTTAATAGTAGATTCAAAGTTGAAAATCGTTGGAAGATTTACCACGCAAGTCCTTATGACCAAACTGTTGTATTGGATACAGACATGTTAGTATTAGACGACTTGAGTAGTTTCTGGGATACCTTTGAGCATTATGATGTATACTATACAGGCAAGGTATTAGATTATCGTAACAAAACAGTGACCAGTGATTACTATCGCAAAGCATTTACAGCAAATCAACTACCCAATTTGTATTCTGGTTTACATTATTTCAAGAAAGGTGACTTTGCCAAAGAGTTTTACTCATGGGTTGAAGTTATTACCAACAACTGGGAAATGTTTTATGGACACTTTGTTGGCGAACACTATCCAGACCGTGCCAGTATGGATATTACGGCCGCATTAGCCGCAAAGGTAATGGACGTTGCTGAAAAAGTTACCAACACTAAGCATGATCCTGTGACATTCGTACACATGAAGAGTCAAATACAAGGATGGTCTGAGCCCACGGACAGTTGGATGCAGAGTGTTGCAGTATACTTTAATGACGATTGTGAACTAAAAATTGCTAACTATCGTCAACAAGGTGTTTTTCATTATACTGAAAAAGATTTCTTAACAGATAAGATAGTTTCAAAATTGGAGGCACTATGTCTGAAATGACTTTAGAACAACTCATTGCCTACCAAGAAGAACTTAGCAAGCCCACTAGTAACTATGTTTATTTTAATCCAGAGACTGGAGAGATCAAACATATTTCTAACTATTTGATTCCAGAAGAAACAAATTATATTCAAGTTAATAGTGCAGAAATTGCAGATATCCGTAGTAATAAAGATAGTCCAGCAGACTATCATGTTGTTATGGATTTTAAAACCAATGAATACATCATGCAAAACATTGCAGATGGTGACATCCGTAGTTTTAATTGGAATGACGAAGTATACCAGATGCCTAATACAGGCGAAGGCAGTGTTAAATTAGTACAGAACACTACCCAAGGCACTTGGACTTTAACTATTAGTGAACAGATAGTGGGAGTCTTATCAGGCCAATCACATCATATCAACTATAATTTGGCATTTTATTCCACTAAACCCGACGATGTTAATGTATTATATGGGATATTAAAATTTAGAATACTTGATCTTTTAACCACGGGCACATTTACAATCGAACACAAGTCTGCACTAGTACCTACTAGTGTTTACTGCCGTAGAGTTTTTGACAGTTACGTACATATACAATCATGAAAATAAGAATAGCAGAACAAGATATCATTTACCTCAGTTACGATGAACCCAATGCTGAGAAGAACTATGCAGACCTATGCAGTAAGATACCATGGGCCAAGCGTGTACACGGTGTTAAAGGCAGCGATGCGGCGCACAAAGCCTGTGCTGCCTTGAGTGAAACAGAATACTTTGTCACAGTCGATGGTGATAACATCGTTGATCCTGAGTTTATCAATGTCGAAATTGATTTAGAAGAATTGGGTTTGACACAAGACCACGTATTTTCGTGGTGCGGCAAAGTCAATGTTAATAACTTAATGTACGGCAATGGCGGATTAAAGTTATGGACACGTAAGTTTGTTAATAACATGCGTACACACGAAAATTCAGACCCAAGCGACACCAAAGGACTTGTAGAGTTTTGCTTTGATGACAGGTATTATCAGTTTAATGAGAACTACTCAACCAGTATTATCAACGGTAGCCCATTCCAAGCATTTCGTGCAGGGTTCCGCGAAGGTGTAAAGATGAGTTTAGACCAAGGAGCAAAAGTTTCTAGTATTAAAAACATCTGGTGGCAAAACTATCAGCGTCTTTTAATATGGTGTAGTGTTGGCAGTGATGTAGAAAATGGTGACTGGGCAATATATGGCGCTCGTGAAGGATGCTACTTAACAAATTGTACCGACTGGGACTATGCTAATGTGCGTGACTTTGAGTATCTAACCAAGCGTTGGGAAGAACAATACAGTAAAGTTACTCCAGAAATGTTAAAGTACGAAATTATGGGACTTGGAGAAACATTAAAACATGAACTTGACCTTGAGATTTCTTCGTTAGATGATGAAGGTAGCAAGTTTTTTAAGACTGTGTATCAGAATACACCTCGAATTATTAGGAGAAAATAATGGCAAGTAAAATAGATTTTTATCCTAGTGTTAAAGCCGCATTGGATCAAGTGGGTCCAGGAATGTGTCTTGCTAAGTGGAATCAAGTGACTATTCACTTGGCCACAGGCCATACACATAGTTGCCATCATCCTAACACACACAAGATTCCACTGCAAGAAATTGCCGCAGATCCTAGTGCATTACACAACACTGTCTTTAAGAAACAGCAACGTCAACGTATGCTTGACGGCGAACGTCCCGAAGAATGTGGATATTGCTGGAATGTAGAAGACAATGTCAAAGAATCAAACATTTTCAGTGATCGTGTTGCCAAGAGTGCTGAAACTTGGAGTCAAAATTTAGACGAAGTGTTGTCTACTGGTGCAGGAAACTTTAATCCAACTTACATGGAAGTAAGTTTCAGCAACGTCTGTAATTTTAAATGCTCTTATTGTTCTCCAGAAGTATCCAGTAAATGGATGGAAGAAATTGAACAGCACGGTGCTTACCCAACTAGTAACAAGTTTAATAACATTGATTGGTTAAAGAGCATTGACAAGATGCCTATACCACACAAGGACTACAATCCTTATGTTAATGCGTTTTGGCATTGGTGGCCTGAACTATATAAGACACTAAAAGTATTCCGTATCACAGGCGGAGAACCTCTGTTAAGCAAAGATACGTTTAAAGTTTTAGACTACATTATAGAAAACCCTCGACCAGAACTTGAATTAATGATCAACAGTAATCTTTGTATACCAGATGAACTGTTTAAAAAGTTTATAGAAAAAATGAAACGTATTCAAGGCGAAGGCATGATCAAAGACTTTACCTTGTTTACCAGTTGTGAAGCACACGGAAAACGTGCCGAGTACATTAGACACGGATTAGATTATGTTAAATGGTTAGAAAACTGTTCTACCTTCTTGGAGCAAGTACCAAATAGTAGACTTGGATTAATGAGTACCTATAATATTTTTAGTGTTACAAGTTACATGCCTTTTATGAAAGATTTACTGGCATTGAATAGCACTTTTAATCATTACCAGAATCGTGTACACCCATTAATTTTTGATATTCCATACTTGCGTTATCCAGAACACTTGAGTATGACTATTCTTACTCCTGATTATTTAAAACAAGTAGAGGAGCAGGTGACTTTCATGTATCAAAATAGACAAACTGCTAACTGGCAACCACTTGCTGGCAATGGCTTTTACGATTGGGAAGTAGAAAAATTGCAACGTGTTTATCATCTTTTGGAAAGCACATTCAAAGTTGAGGAGCACCTACAGCAGAGTACTGTAAATAAACGCAAGGACTTTGTGAGGTTTGTTGACGAGCATGATCGTCGTAGAGGCACAAACTTTTTGGAAACGTTTCCAGAAATGTCCGAGTTCTACCATATGTGTAAAGCATTGTTATGAAATATATCAGCCACCGAGGAAACTTAACAGGAGTAGATCCTAGCAGAGAAAATAGACCAGACTATTTAATAGAAGCCATCGCTGCCGACTTTGACGTCGAAGTCGATGTCTGGTATATTGACGGAAAGATAATGTTAGGGCACGATGCTCCTACCTACAACGTTGCTTTAAATTTTATTAAGAATGATAGATTTTGGTGTCATGCTAAAAATGCAGAAGCATTAGAATTAATGTTGGCTAATAACGTACATTGTTTTTGGCATGAAAACGACCAACGTGTACTAACCAGCCAAGGATATGTTTGGACCTACCCATACAAACAAATTATTGACAACGCAGTTGTTGTCATTTTAGATAAGGAACTTGATTATGCCTATGTCTCACGAGCAATTGCAGTATGTGGCGACTATGTTCAATCCTGGCGTCAATAAAGTTGCTATTTGCTTTAGTGGACAACTAAGAACATGGCGCCAATGCAAAGATACGTGGATTCATATTCTTGAGCACAGCGGCTCTAGAGATAACATAGATATCTTCTGTCACATTTGGGATTTTAATTCCGTCCCAAATAGCGTGTCTGGTGCAAATAAATCACCAGTGCCTGTTGCAGATAGTGAAATACAAGAAATACTTGATATATTAAAACCTAAAAAATTTTTAGTTGAGTCGTGTAAGGAATTCTCTCCATTTAGCGATACTCAGGCAATTACACACGGACCATTTATCAGTCAATTTTACGGCATCATGCGTTGTGCTAATTTAAAGAGGCAATACGAAATTGAAAACAACCTACAATACAAAGCAGTCGTTCGTGCAAGGTATGACGCATTTTATACTCACAACATGACAGAGTTTTATAGAAATATTCAACCTATGACTATGCACGGGTTTCATATGGGATGGACTCCTACTGAATTCAAAGGACGCATGGGTGACATATTTTGGATCTCTGACAGCGACACGTATGACTTAATTTCTGATTACTATATTAATTTAGGTTATATTGATAAAAAATGGTTTACTAATCCTGGACAAACAACATTTACTCCAGAGTTTGTTTTCTTCCATTACTTAAAGAAAAATAATATTCGGTTGCAAAACAATCACTGGGATGTTAAACTGTTTAGACAAAGTGCAGAATTAAGTTGTGCAAAAAAGGAGGGCGGTTTTGAAGTCTGGTAAAGTTGCAATATGCATCAGCGGTCAACTTCGTACTGGCATTCTTGGACACGATGTTTTTCGTAGATTTTTTGGCAGTTTAGGTAACTATGACGTTTTCTATCATACCTGGACGTTGAAGCCGGACGATAGTTTGAAATTACAGTCCCTGTATAATCCAATAAGATTTGTTGAAGAGCCTCCTATTGATGTAGTCGAAGTTGGTAATTTTGGCAGTATGCTTTATAGCATAATGATGGCTAATGAATTAAAGAAACAACACGAGATTGAAAATAATTTTAGATATGATCTTGTTATTAAGACTAGATTTGATTTAATTTTTCACGAACATGCAAGATTTCCATTAACACCAGTGCTTCCAAGAACAATATATAGTGCCGGTGGCAATGTAGGTATTAACAATACAGACTATGAGCATCATGGTATCAGCGATTTAATTTTTTGGAGTGATAGTCAAAGCATGGATATTGCATCCAACACTTTTAGATATTACAAGTACACAGCATTATATAATGATATCTTTCTTAAAGAAGGTGTTAAGATGGATGTCAGCGACTATTATTTAAGTCCTGGCACAATGATATATCAAAAGACAATAGAAAAAAATATTGCACATATTAGATGGGTCCAAGGCATTAATGAAATACCTTGGAGAGAAGATGTTGCGCACTTAGACCCAACACAAGATTACGATAAAATAAGAGATAGATATGCCAAATTTTAAAAGATTAGTTGTCAGCGGAGATAGTTGGACTTACGGTAGTGAAATACGTGATCCTAAACTACCAGAGAGTGTTAAAGATTGGGACGAACCAAATGATAGTTATCGCTTGCCGAAAATTTGGCCTACAAAGTTGGGCAATCATATTGGTGTGGATGATGTTGTAAATCTAAGTTACCCTGCTGCCAGCAATGATAGAATTGTTAGAAATCTTGTAGGGTGGCTTACACAAGAATACCTTGCCCCTAAACGAGATACCAGTGAACTTTTTGTTGTTGTGGGATTTACTAGTCCTGAACGTAAAGATTTTTACTACAGAAACATTAATAACAAATTTGAACATTTTTGGTACACGTTATGGCCAATGTGGAAGCATCGCTATCCCCAAGAGCCGTTAAATGAATTTGCTGATCTATATGCCGCATATATGTGGAATCCTGAAGAGTATGTGCATAGATATCTTCAGCAAGTATTTTATTTGCAAACATTGTTTAATAACTACGGCATTAAACACTTATTTTTCCAAGCATTTTATCAGCGTAACGATATGCACATTCGTCAGTGGACTGACGATCCTTACAATAGACACTATCAAGGCCAGCCTGACGAGATGGTATGGAACATGATTGATTCTACTCGCTTTATGCACAAGGATGATAAAATTCACAGTTTCCACAATTATATTGTTAATAAAGATACTAGTCCTGGACAAAAAGACAGTATTCTAAATATGCATCCTAGTGAACTAGGACATACTTGGTGGGCCGACCATATGTATGAGTACGGCAAGGAAAATAAACTATGGTAACAGAAGTCGCAATCTGCGGAGATAGTTTTGCTTGTGGATCTGGTATAGATACAAAATATTGCTTTGAAAGAAGTTTTGGAGCATTAGTTGCCGACTCGTTGGATGCATCTTATAAGATTTATGCACGTAGTGGTTGCTGTAACTATATTATCTATTTGCAAGTTCAAAAAGTAATAGAAGATTATAAACATAAAGACAAACCTTTAGTATTAATATCAACTACTAACCATAGCAGGTTTACATTTCCGTCTGATCATGTTACCAAGTCGTATAATAACTATACATTAGAAGATGTTGAATATGATTTGCATGAACCCTATTGTGACAGGGAAGGTTGGCACCGCAGGGATATACCTTTCAAACCTAGTAAGACACCTAAATTAATAAGTGAGACTATTAGTAATTTCCTTCATTTTGCTTCAGGGGACGGTCCTAATCTTGCATACCTATTTAAAGATGTTGATACAAAATTTGCGGCTATAAAAACATTCTATGAAGAATTGTACGACGATTCGATTAAGCAAACAAATGATACTGGTCTTATTTTAATGATGCACGTAATGTTAAAAGAAGCAGGATTTCCGCATGTTATAATGTCCCCAGATCAGCATCAAAATAGATTTATTGGCAAAGAAAACTTCTTACAAAATGACTGGGGAGTTTATTCTCGCAAGTATCCCGATAAAGGTAACAGCGGGCACTGTGACGAGCGAGGGCATGTCGAAGTAGCAGAAAAAATAATCCACCATATTGAAAGAATTGTATCGTGAAATATCTATATGCTAACGGAGATAGTTGGACACACGGCGATGAGATTCCTGATCGCAGTGATATGAATTCTGCCTCAACTCGTTATTACAATACATGGCCATGGTTCCTCAGCCAAAATTTAAACATTCCAGTATGTGTAAATGATGCACAAGGCGGCGCCAGTAATGCAAGAATATTTAGAAGGACCAACGACTTCATTAATAATTGGATTGGCCAAGGTAAAGATTCTAAAGATCTATTCATATGCATAGGGTGGACCAGTCCTGAACGTTCAGAAGTAAGTAGCGGCCAAGGCATTTATAGTGTAACAGTACAGCAT
>Ga0255102_1000594_pt1 | contig 9786 bp, 6 predicted proteins | sample Law_Cont_RepA_0h_FD_188448 | JGI IMG/M metagenome (GOLD analysis project Ga0255102, IMG submission 188448) | Freshwater microbial communities from St. Lawrence River, New York, United States - Law_Cont_RepA_0h | ecosystem: Environmental > Aquatic > Freshwater > River | place: USA: New York... | reverse complement strand
TATGATTTTATAGGTGAAGAATACTATCAACATGACTTTGATAATATTGAACAAAAAATTCGTGAAAACGATGCTGGATATGGTTGGGGAAATGATTTACACGAAATAAAAAGTGGAAAACTTCAGCCAGCTAAGTCAGATGCTTCTAACATAATTGGTAAAAGTTGGTCTGATAAATTACACAATACAGAATTTTGGAAAAAATCTAAAATGAAATAAAAAAACCCACTCAAATGAGTAGGTTTAATTAATTAGTTCGTTAGTGATTATGAATATAACTCAGTCAATCTAGTTTGAACATCAGTATCAGTCCATTGACCAATAGCATCGTAAGATGCTGCTTCCCATAATACTACAGGTTCGTCAAGTTCTTCAACAAAAGCTCTAACTATCTTTTTCTTCGGTAAGTCCACAATTCGGTTAACTGTTAGTGTAGTTACTGTTTTACTCTTTTCTTCTTGTAAAACTACTTTCTTTGGATTTGATAGATTAATTTGCATTGTTTTTTGTTATTTTTTATTATATATTATTTTCTAAATATAGATTTTTACTTTTTTATATACCGTAAGTGGCTCTATCAGCTTCAAAGTTTTTAGAAACATCAGAAGCAGTTAAAGCAGAGTTATAAATTCTTACTATACCAATCTCACCATGGAACCATTGATCATATTCTCCACCATTGTAGCTACCCACATAAAGTGGATTAGTTGAGTTTAATATACTTGATAAATTATGGCTTACAACTCCTATACTTGAACCATTTACAAATGTTTCTAAAGTTTTTGTTGCGCCATTTTTAAATACATAAACTATCTGATACCATGTGTCAAGTGTTCCGACATGGTTGGTACTATTTACAAATAGTGTACCAGTAGGTCCACCACCACTTCCAGAACCACTACCTATTTGTGCGTAAAATGTAGTATTAGTTGTTCTAATACTATAACTTACATTTTGACTTACTCCACCATTATTAAACTTTCCAAGTACAACATCATTACCCAATACAGATTGATTAACCCAAACCTCCATTGTCCAGCTACCACTTCCAGGCTCTAATAAAGAATTATCAGCAATAGTAATTTGTGAACTAGTTCCATTAAAATTCAGATATGGTGCATTAAATGTGTTATTTGACAAAGTACCATTTAGAGAATTACCACTTAAATCATTAATAGAATTTGGATAATTTAAATCTTTATTAGGGTTAAAGTAAAGTACTAAGTTAGTATCTACAAAATTAGAATATCTATTCTTAACACTATTGTGATTTTGTAATATCTCAGAAGATGATAAAGCAACTTTATAAACAGAAGCCAAACCAATTCTACCATTCCAGAAATTATCAGCACCTCCAATACCCTCAGTGCCTCCTGATAAATATTGAGAAAAGGCAGCGGTTCCAGTACCAACTGGTTGACCATTAAAGTAATAACTTACTAAATTACCGGTAGTATGTGTTACAGCAGCAGTAAACCAAGTACCTGGTGTAAAAGAAGTTAAAGTATCACTCAATCCACCAACACTATTAGCCGAGTAATGCAACTGATAATTACCACTGATATTTCTATATAAATAAAAGTTAAAATTTCTAGCACCCGCTGAGGAACCTAAAATTGCTCTATAAGTATCATTAGTCATATCAGCAGATAGATAAGCAGTAACAAATACAGTTTTACCAGAGTAAACCACATTATATTTAGATGATGTCAATGCTCCTTTGCTATTTATAGTGCCATTAAATGTAAAATAACCTCCATTTACATTACTATATGTTGTGTTTGACATTGTAGCACCATTATCCTGTACACTTAAATCATTCCAAACACTACCAGAACCTGGATAAGATGATGTAGATCCAGCATCTAAATAAAGTATTGTGTTATTTGTAATAAATGTATCATATGACTCTCTATTTGTATTATAATTTGAAAGAATTTCAGTGCTATCAAGAGGACCATCCCATATTCTCCAAGTACCTATGTAACCTTTAAAATAACCTGTTGAACCACCAATGTAATTAGTAGCCAAACCTGGTCTACCTAAAGATAAATAAGTATTTGATGGATTTGACTTAACACCAATACTACTACCAACTGAAACACCATTAATATATTCTATCAATGTATTACCATCATATGTCATCACTATATTATACCATGTGTCAACCGAGAATGTAGGACCTGTAATATAATTAGGTGTGAAGTCATTTGGATCAAATACTCCTACATTAATTTTATTTGAAACAAAAGCCATTTGATTATCATTCCAAAGACTACTTGTTGCTGCTTGCCCAGTCTCTAATAAAAGAACTCCATTTGATGAGGTACCCGGACGAGCCCATACTTCATAAGTAAACCCTGTGTCTAAAATATTACCAAATCCATTTGTTGGAAATATATAATCATTAACACCATCTAATGAAAGAACAATTTCACCATTTATGGAATCCGTAACAATTGAACCATAAAAAGTAGCATCGTTATTGTATGATGATTGATCTTGCCAAGTTATTTCAGATAGTCCAATTTTTGATCGTAAATCTAAAATTAGATTATTAAAATTTTGTTGTTTTCTAAACAAAGGCGATAAAGGTCCTGAGAAACTTGATAATCTACTTAGCATATTAATCAAAAGTGTTTATTTGTCCTAAGACTTTATCCCAGACATTACCACTTCTAATAAATGTAAATCCAACTATATCAACTTGATTTGGTGTTCCAGAAGCAGTTCCACCGGCCCATCTAATTTGTTGACTAGATCCATCTATTTGAACGACAGTTGGCATATAAGCCGTTGAACTTTGACTCATAACAATTGTAGCAGTTATAGCTCTATTATTTGTTGTTGGAATATTTGTAAAGTTTGCTGTATAATCAGTATTAATAGATGAATGATACCATATGGATCCTGTTGAGAAATCATAAACAACTGTAGATGATGTCGCACCAGGTGTTGTATTTATTACTTCAGTAACTTCTTGTAAAACTGTTAGTCCATTTAAAGAAGATGTTCCACTGACTGTTAATTCACCAGATAAAGACCAATCACCAGTTGGGCTTGTTCCACTTGATCCTGATGTTCCAGATGTTCCACTAGACCCTTCTGTTCCAGATGTTCCACTAGATCCTGATGTTCCAGATGTTCCACTAGATCCTTCTGTTCCAGATGTTCCACTAGATCCTGATGTTCCAGATGTTCCACTAGATCCTGATGTTCCAGATGTTCCACTAGATCCAGAAGTTCCACTAGATCCAGAAGTTCCACTTGAACCATTTGTTCCTGTCAAACCAGACTCTCCGGTTAAATTTATATACCAAAAACTAAATGTACTACCCACAGATTCTGAATAGTTTACAACTATAGACATCGAACCGGTTATAGGATTATAAGAATCAACATCACCTATAATATGACCGTAGGATTCTATATAGTCTTCATCAAAATAAAGATTTGGTAATTCACTATACATTAAAACTTGTTGACCAGAAGTATAAGAAAGATTTGTTTGAGTATTAAATGTAAGAACATAATCTACTGTCGGAACTACTATTGTTGTTGATGAAGTTGCAGAATAAACAGTAGAAAATCCACTAGATCCTGAAGTTCCACTAGATCCTGAAGTTCCACTAGATCCTGAAGTTCCATCTGTTCCTGAAGTTCCACTAGATCCAGATGTTCCATCTGTTCCCGAAGTTCCATCTGTTCCCGAAGTTCCACTTGCTGAAGATGTCCCATTAACTAATAAAGAGGATGTTCCAGATGATAAGATAAATGGTTCCTCAGCAGTTCCAAGATTGATACTATTCACTACTAAAGAATCACCGTCTGTTGAAATAGTAACACCACCGATATAAATAGTATTGGAAGATACGTGTAAACTTCTCCATTGAAGACTAGATGTTCCCAAATCATATTGAGCATCATCACCCGGTAATAAATGACCAGAAACAATTGTGGTATCAGAAAAAATACTAAATGTAGGAGAATTAATCTCACTAATTTCAAATGCATTAACGGTTACCCAACCTTTACCATTCCATTTCCATTTTATTCCTTGAGCGTTTGTATATTCTTCTCCAATACTTGGGTTATTTGGCCAATTTGTATTCACTTTATATTTTTATTTTTATATCACTCCATATACTCTTAAACTATCTACTGTCCAGGTTCCACCAGTAGAACTTGTAGTTGTTATTTGAATAGTTGCACCACCGGTTATTTGTTCTGAATATTTTAAACTTCTACCAACATTATATTGTTTAAGAGCTCCTGTGGCGTCAATTCTAACTATTTTACTTCTTTTAGCAACACCACCCACAATTATATTAAATGTTACCGCAGCATTAGTGTTCGCATTGGTAAATAAACCACATTCGGATTCAATTAAAATTCTCGAATAGACGTTAGATCCAAGTGTGTATGTAAATGGTGTAGCATTAGTAGAATTACTCACAGGTGTTTCATTAGCACTTAATAAAACTAAAGTTCCTGAAGCTGGACTTTGACCAGAAGATCCAGAGGTTCCATGTGTTCCTAAGAAACCACCATCCACACCTGATGATCCACTTGTTCCTATTGTTCCTGATGTTCCTGCAGTACCACTAGTTCCTCTTGACCCTGATGATCCTCTTGTTCCAGAAGTTCCACTCGATCCAGACGATCCAGAGGTTCCATGTGTTCCTAAAAAAGCACCATCTATACCTGAAGTTCCCCTTGTTCCTGAAGATCCTGAAGATCCTGAACTACCACTAGTTCCTCTTGTTCCTGAAGTTCCCCTTGTTCCAGATGTCCCAGATAGACCGGATGTTCCTCTAGACCCTGATGTTCCACTAGTTCCTGAAGTTCCGCTAGTTCCCATTGTTCCACTTGTTCCATTAACACCACTAGATCCAGAAGTTCCCCTTGTTCCTGAACTACCACTAGAACCAGAAGTTCCTCTAGTTCCTGAAGTTCCATTAAGTCCACTAGATCCTGAAGTTCCATTAACTCCACTAGAGCCAGATGTGCCAGATGTGCCATCACCACCAGCCGCTCCATCTAAGTTTACAACCCAAGTAGAGTAAGCAGAAGTGCCAAACTTAGCTAATACTTCATAAACTAACACTCCAGTTGATGAATCATAACTTAAAACTTGAGCTTGTATATAATTTGATAAATCATGTGATATCAATATAAGCTGAGCCGCACTGTATGATAAATCTTGGTCTATTGTAATAGTGTAATTTGAACTAACAGTTGTGGTATCTAAATCTATACTAGAATTATATTCAACTCTAAATGCATCACCATCATACCCAGAAGTTCCTGATGATCCAGCTAATCCAGTTGTTCCAACAGGTCCTATCTCACCAACAGCTGTAACCCATTGATAATAATCACCATCATAAATATATGTGTATAAATTTCCATACTCAGAATCATACCAAAAAGAACCAGGAATAATTTTATCAGTTCCTGTTCCGGTTGGAATCACAGATTGATAGAAAAACTTAGCCGAGACAGATGTGATATAATTTTTTATTTCATTGTTAATAAAAATTGGAGCATTCTTCTGTAGTGTATCAATAAGTTGCTTTATACGGGGTAAAGCCAATTTTGCCTCATTATTAGAAGAAAGAGGAATACTTATTATTCTTTGACTTTTAAGACTAATTACTACCATATTATTCTTTACAAAAAGATTAATTACGGTGAATGGATTTATAGTGTATGTTACAACACCAGTATTATCCATGATTTGAATATTTGTATCAGTTGCACCTAAAGGTCTTAAAAATTTATCCCAACTATAACTCATTTTTTTATCATATTTTTTAAATTATAATATCTAAATTCACATTTACACCACTCAAATTATTATGAGCTAAATCTGTAAAATTAAATGTAAGTGAATATGTTCCAACAACAGATATTGAATTTACCATACCTTGTGTTCCCATAATCAATAATTCTGAATCCATAATAGTAATATTTCCATCTCTATTATCATCTATATAATCAATCAACAAATCAGTAAGTTTATCTTTATAAAGAACACTTGAAGTTCCCCAATTAGATAAAGAAATTGTTGTTGAGTATGTTAATCCATCAGTTCCTGTGTTATACGGAACACTATAAGTTGATCCTGTATAATTTACAATGTAACTTCCTGTGATACCTGCTTGTGAATTAAAGAAAACTACTGGAGGCACATCATCTGGAAGAGTCACTAAATCAATATCAACATTAGGATTTTCTAATACATAATTTATTAAAGAGAATGCTTGATTAGCATCAAACTCACTAATAAAGTTTAAGAAAACTGTTCCATAACTTTGGTCATCTATAATTATAAATGTAGAATCAACTGATAAAGATTCTATGTAAGGAAGACCAAAATAAACAAGTGCTTTTGGAGGTGTGCCTTTATCATAAATTACTATTGATTCACCAACAACAAATGATTTTATATCAGTATACTCTAAACCAGTAAATGATGTAGCACTTTGATTTAAATCATCATTAAAGAATGAATAATTATCGTCAATAACTCCAACCATTAAATCCAACATTACTGGATATTTAGTGTTAGGATTTGTTAAATAAAGTTGAGGTATTCTATTTGTAGAATTACCAGTAAGAACTAGCATTTGAGCAAATGTAAAATTCTTAACAGGATAATCATAATAAGAATAATTTACAAAATTATCAGCTTCAATAACTGACTTAGGATCATAAATTGTTTTAATTGCTAAAAAAGTAGCATTGTCTCCCAAACCTAAATGATTTAATAAATAATTTGTTTGACCTGCTTTTAAAATAACTCTACCTTTTAGAAGTTGTTTGTAAGGCATTCTAGAATCAGAAACTAATAATCTGTCTCTTGTTGATGAACCCTCAATTGCAACGAATTCTCCATTAGTTACTTTGATATATTGACTTGAATTTCCGAATAAGGATGCTCCACATACTGCCATATTAAGATTATAATTTTAATGTATATATTAAAATTATAATCACATAATATCATTTACTTCGATATAATATCTTTCTTCTAGGTTAGATGAATTAGAAATTCTTGTCAATGTCAATTTTTTACCTTTGTTTAAAGATAAATAAGGAATATTTGATAAAGTGCTTGATGAAGTTCCATGAATCTCATATGGTAATGTTATAGATGAACTAAAATCAACTAAACTATTATTTGGAGAAACATCAAATATAACATATGATGATGTGATACCAGCAATTGAAGAAATTTTATATTGACCAGAAAAATCATAAACTGATGATGTTCCAACAAATAAATTATTCATTACATAATAATCACCTACTTTAAGTGTATTTGATAAAATATTTACATCACCTTCAAAAGCAACTTCTAATAAATTGTCTTGTAATAAATTAATCGGTTTTGCAAAGTCAATATCTAATTTAGATGATTTCCATAAATAAGCCGAATTTTGAAGACCTAAATCTTTATTATAACTTACTGGAAGATCAGTATCACCTAATAAAAGTGTTTCTGTGGTGGATCCTGAAAAATTAGTTCTTATAAAAATATCTAATTTTTTATTCTCACTCGAAAACTGACTTGGAACAATATTTAAATCCATTGATTGTCTTAGGTCTAAATCTTTATCTAAAACTAAAGTTAATTTTTGACTTTGTGGTAATTCTAATTCAACTTCATCATTATTGACAATTTGAATTAAGAATTTTTTATTTAACGGAACACTTAAAACAACAGGAATAGAACCTTGTTCATTATACATTGTAGAAGTATTTACTATTCTTACTTCACTATAAGGTGTATCTATAGTATCTAGAGCTAATTGTGGAGGAGACCCAGGTATTGTTCTTACTCTTACTGATGCCGTGTCAGTAACTTGTAGTGTTGAATATAATCTTAATAAGTTTTCTAAATTTTGAATTTTACTATTTAAAACATTAATATCAGTTTGTGTATAAAGTAGCGTTTTGATATTTTGCAATTCATCTTTAAAAAGAAAATTATCAGCAATAATATTTACAAAATTATCATTGAAACTAGCCAATCTTTGCATAGCTTCATTAAATCTTATCATATTAAATTGTGAATTAATAGCCTCTGGGTTATAAGCAGGAACTGTGTTATCATTAATTATGTTAAAATTCAATAACAAATTGAATGCGTATGAAGTTCCATCTTGTTGTTTTTTATCATTTGATACCAATTTTTTATAAGTTGGAAATCTTAAACCGGTTTCACCTTCTGTTTCATTATTGTCTGGGTGATTTAAGAAAGAAATACCATAAAGATTTGTAGAAGCTCCAAAAGTTGTGGATCCATCTGCATTTGTGGTTTCTTTTTCAACAGTATAATACCATAATATAGCATTAAATTCAAAATCATCCGGAATTTCACTATTAACCGATAGTGCATTAAATTCATCAAAAGTTGTTATATTTCTACCAGTTACTGATTTAGTTTGATTCATTTTAACATAATGTCTATAATCAAAATCAATATTTAATCCATCTAAAGTAGAACCATCATAAACAGTATTTTGAGTGTCTCCAGATACTCCAAAATAATCTCCACTTCTTCTTTGTGAGTCTCCTGTTGAAGTTTCATAAGTATAATCATTAGTGTCAAATTGTCCATAATAAGAACCAGGATAATCTTGAGGGTCTGATACAATAGGAGAATTAAAACTTTCGGCTCCTAATATTTCTGATTGATATTGTCTTGGAAGAATTGGATAAGTTAAATTAGGACCATAATTATAATCAACCATAGTTCTAAATAAAATATCTGGAGTTTGACCAGTATGGTCTGGAATATGAGCATAAACTTCAGTGTAAGCTCTATTTGCTTCCTGAACATTTGATAATCCATTTACTTCTCCAATATATTGAACTAATTTGTTATAAACTAAACGGAAAGTTCCTATTCTATTGCCACTATCTTGGACATTTGTTCCAAATGCTGCATCAAAGATTATTGTTTGACCAGCTGTTGGCCCAACAGGAGGATTAATCTCTAATATTTGTAAATTTAAACCCACTGCTTCTGTATAACCTTGAGGATTTATTTCATTAAGAATACTTGTTATATCAACTCCTGATAAATTCACAATATCACCAACTCTAAAATTTGTAAACTCAGATCCAACTGGACCTCTTTCAAATTCTACTTCAAATAAGTTTGGATAAGTTGCACTTGGACTTTGATAAAAATAAATTCCATAATAATTATCAACAGATCTTTCTTTCCAAAGAGTTTCAGTAAAGAAATCAGTAGCACCTTGACCTAAAGAGTTAGCACTAAAGTCAGCTAAAGTTCCATCATAGTCATCTTCTTTATTTGCCGGTTCAAAATCAATAAGATTTAATTTTTTACACCATTTAAAGAAAATCTTTTCAGATGTTGTTTCTAATGATTCAGTTTTGTAATTATATTCGTTTGAGTTAAGTCTACTTTCTCTTAAAACACATTCATGATTTGCAACATAATTTCTTAAAGATTCCACAGTTCCTTCCGCAAAATTTGTCACTGGGGTAGCAATTCCACTTTTAGAAAAAGCGTTATCAAAGTCCCAATAAATCGGCTTAGATAAAGTTCCTGAAATTAAATTTTGCTTAGGAAAGTTTACTAAAACATACTTTGTAAAGTACATTTTGTAAAGAGGATTTTGAAATGATGCAGAAATGTCTTCAGCTGCACTTGGGAACGCATAAAATGATGTTCCGTTTGGTTTTAATGATTTATAAAGTGGTGTAGACGCCATTATAATTAGATTTTATTTTACAATCTATATA
>Ga0255102_1000587_pt1 | contig 9851 bp, 3 predicted proteins | sample Law_Cont_RepA_0h_FD_188448 | JGI IMG/M metagenome (GOLD analysis project Ga0255102, IMG submission 188448) | Freshwater microbial communities from St. Lawrence River, New York, United States - Law_Cont_RepA_0h | ecosystem: Environmental > Aquatic > Freshwater > River | place: USA: New York... | reverse complement strand
CTATACGACTGTGAATCTACACCACTTACGGCATTGCCTACGGTTACAGGTGCACTGCCTACACCCAACGTTGTTGATCCTGCTCTATAGCCGCCTGCTCCACCACCACCACCACTGCCGCCATCGTTTCTTTCGTTTCCGCCAGAACCGCCGCCAGCAACTACTAGATATTCTACACTGATTGGTACTCCGTAAGTAGTAGTGTTAAATGAATCTACGCCGCCGGTATATGTGTGTATTCTATATCCACCACCTGTAGAAATACTTCCACCTGAGATTAGTAATTTGTTAGCAACAGCTTTACCTTTGCCTGATATTGCACCGTACGACCCTCTTAATGAATTTATAAATGGCATATACTTTCCTAATTTAATTAAAAGTTGGCCGCTTGGGCACCTAGTAATGTATAACCACTGGATCTTCTAAGAATAGTAAATGTGTAAACATCAATCTTACCAGAACTACTTGTCGGAGTAGGAACGGTACCTCCCGGCCATTTCAATGTAACCCCCGATCCGTTAATATTAACAGTTGTTGGATTAAAACCTGTGCCGCCTTGCGTGACAATCAAGTTCATGGTAAAAATTCTGCCATCTGTAGTGGGCACATTGGACATGTTAAGAGTCATAGAACCGGATGGTGTATTAGTTAAGAAAAAGATGTTTCCAGTGTTATAATCTAGAGCTACGACATTACTGGAATGTGCAACATCAACCATATCTTCAACTAGTTCTTGTACCCTAACAGGTCCTGTAAAGGTAATAGTACCCGATGCTGTTAGGTCTGTGGTATTAACACCGGCAAAATACCCGGTTCCTGCTACTCCCATGCCTCCGCCTACACGCAATGCGCCAGTGGTAGTACTGTTTGCTGCTGTAGTTTCGTCGATATACACTTGGCCTTTTGTACCGTTAGTAGTTGATCTTAATACTAAATTTCCGCCAGATCCAGTACCGCCTTGTACAATACCGTACTGTCCTATTGTCGCTATTAAAGTACCTGAACTAGGCTGGAAGGTCATTCTTGTAGAAGATACATTAACTGTTGATGCTTGGCCTGAAGTTGATCCTGAAAACAACGGATAAAATGTATTAGTTGAAGAAGTTTGATCTGACAAAGTTACACTAGGAGCTTGCCAGCTTAACGTACCGCTTGCATTAGTTGACAGTACCGCGTTTGCTGAACCGTCTGCACTAGGTAATGTCCAAGTTACGTTTGATGATATTGTCGACGGTGCTTGAAATGCGACCCAGTTACTGCTGTCGCTATCAGCAAATCTTAAATCTGCCTGTGCATTTAATTGGAAGTTTGCAGTTGATTGCACATCTCCACTGCCGTTCGGACTTAAAATTAAGTTTTGATTAGTCTGTGCGGTTTCTATGATATTGTTATCAACTGAAAGGCCGCCGAAGCCTGCCGGAGCAATACCTACTGATACTCTTCTTCCCATGGTATATTCCTTTTATTATGCTGTTGACGTTTCAATGCCAAACGCCACTGCTGTCATATTAACTGCACTGGCTCTAACTACTAATACTTTACCTGCTTGTAAAACAATGCCGGTTCTTTCTAAAACACCTTTAGCTAATACTTCTGAATCAAACTCAAGGTATTCAGATGCTGTAGGTGTTCCTGATGCTGCCACTGCTATTCTAACTAGTGTAGATGTAGCTGCTCTATTGCAAAGACTTACTGTAACTACTGCAAAAGTAGTTGCTGGCACTGTATAAAGTGTAGTGTCAGTTGTTGCTGATAAGTCTGCTGATCCCAAAATTCCTGTTGCCATATAAAACTCCGTTTATGTTAAGAAATAATTCCATGCTATCGGTAACCCACGTACACCGCCTTGGAAATTAAATGTTGCTTTCATTAAAATTGTACCACCTGTTGTAGTTGTAATCTGAGATCCAGACACTTCAATAAAACCGGCCGTAACACTATTTACGTTCAATGCAGCTCCACCGCCTCCAATTTGTGAAGAAATATAGGCTTTAATTGCTCGCTGTGTTGGTATAATACTATCTGAGTTGGCTGTAAAGAACGGATCTGTTGAGAATTCCGTAATTGTTGCCGAACTTCCTCCTAAACTTACAGCACCTAGTGTAAGTTCTTGTAGTCCTGAAATATTAAATGCATCAGCATTTAATGTTGCAATACCAGTTGACTGTTCGATAGTAAACAAATCGCCAACTCTAAAGTTGCCGTCTTGGTCAGTACTTGTAAAGAATACTCGTCCACCGTTATTTTCAACAGTTTCATTAGCCTGTAAAGGTTCCTGTGTTGGAGTATTAGGATAGTTTGTTTCAGATAAATTACCAGTTCCGATATCTAAGAAATCGTGTCCAGTTAATCGCACCTGACTGTATCTAATTCTAGTTGTAACACTGACTGCATCATTAGGTGCACTAAATGCCGACATATCTGGACTAACTTGGAAGAATGCTGAATAACTACCATCATAAATGCCAGCAAACGAAATAATGTTAACTAGTTTAAATGTTTGATTTGGTAAATGTCCAAATACCACGTTAGATCCTGCGACCGGAGGTGCTGTTAATCTCTTAACAGCAATAAATTGTCCGCTTTGGAAATTATTAGCATACCCGTCCCCTGTGTCTAATTCGGCACTAGCTGACAAATATCCAGTTCCTCTATTAGTAAAACTAGGATTTCCTACAGCGCCGTTACCTATTCTAACAGTAGTCGGTGCTTCGTAGGTATTATTTGGATCTGTGATAGTGATAGTTGGTGCAACGGTGTATCCAGATCCTGGTTCTAATAGTCTAATAGCAAAGATTTTATTGTTTGATACATAGGCGCGAGCCTTAGTAGTAGCACCTACTAATATAGAACTTGCCACTGTTCCTGCTGTACTTCTTTGTACTGCCGCCCAAATACCGCTTTGATTAGGATTGCCGTGTGCAACACTGCTAAACCCGTTGGCTGCTGTGCTAGTAGTTCTTGAAGTCCAGTTTATACCATCTTCAGAACTTGCAGCCTGTGTTGTCTGGCTTACTGCTAAGAATACGCCTTGACCGTACCCAATTCTTGTCCACGATGCAGTTGCAGGTAGTGTACTGGCTGTCCAAGTTGTGCCGGTTAAACTATAAGCAGCAGCAGTGCCGCTAGTATTTGATACTGCAACGAATCTGTTATTACCCCATGAGATTGACTGCCAATTAGAACTGGCTAATCCAGTTGCTGCAATCCAATTTACGCCGCCGTCTGTTGAGTATGCGGATGCGGTGCCGCCGCTGGCTACTGCAACAAATTTTCCAGCGCCATAGGCAATACCGGTCCACGCTGCACTAGTTAAAGCTGTTCCTGTTCCGCCTGCAGTCCAGCTTATGCCACCGTTGGTACTAAATGCGTTAACTGTGCTGCCTGTGGCAATTGCCACCCACCGTCCGTTTCCATAGGCAATTGCAGTGTAAGAACCAGCTGGTAGTGAGCCACCAGCTGCCCATGTTACACCACCGTCTACAGAATATGATGTGCTGGTAACTGCGCCGCTGGCAATTGCTACTAGATGGTCAGCAATAGGGGTTGCTGTTCCTGTTGTTGAGCCGCCAGAGCCAGAAGCAACAAATCGCGTACCTACTACCGCAGCACTAGCGCCAATACCCGTCCAAACAGTATTTCCTAATGTTAAAATTTGATATGCTCTACCTGTTACAAAAGAACCGGCGGTTTCTGTTGTAGTAAGGGCGCCTGATGCCATGGCAATCCATGTTGTATTTGCCGATAGTACTGCGCTTCTTGCTGTCCAACTTGTTCCGTTAGCTGAGGTATTAACTGTGTTAGTGCCAGTAGCTAGGGCTACAAAGTTTCCGCCAGCTGCAAATCCACTATATTCAAATGCTTGTATTGCACCTGTAATACTGTTAACTGACGTAATAGTAATAGTAATATCGTTAGTAGTACTTGCACCACCTAAGTTTGTTCCTGCTAGAGTGATTGTGTTTAATCTAACATATCCAGTACCAGCATTTATAATATCAACAAATGAATATTTTGTACCTTTTCTAGTTACATTAAAACTAGCATTCACGCCACTACCTGATGTAGTTCCAGTAACTGATGTATAAAGTTTAGTTATAGCAGCATATTTTACATCAACATACGTTAATGAGGTTATCAAAGAACTACCAGAACTACTATAACTAGGTGCGGTAAACGAAACTCTAGGTTCAATTACATACGTAGTAGAAGCATCAGGTGATACAATAGTTGTACCTGATACTACATGATCCCAACCAGCACCGCCGGTAGTTTCTTTAGTAACTGTTGCAATTTTTGTACCAGCATTGTAACTAGCAATGATACCGTATTGACCTGCACCACTGCCGCCAGTTAGATAAATTTTCATTCCAACGTATGCTGAACTAAGTTCACTATCAGTAGCTGCAATAGTTATCTGAGTAGTGGTACCAATCTGTGCAGTATTAGCATTTGATATGTAGCCAATGCCTCCAAAGTTGCCATCGGCTTCTGGAGCGTTAGAGCTGTCATCAACGTTATCTAATAGTCTAACTTGAAAGACTGCGCCGTCACGGAATTCGTCCTGTTGCACGGCTGCATTTAGACCTGCACCATTGATAGTCCAAGTGGCGCTAGTGTAGTCTGTTCCGGCATTATTAAATTCAAATTGATACACGCTATCTACAGAATCAGTAAACACTGAACCAACTTCTGCACCAAAGTTTTTGTTATCAACTATTGCAGTATTTGCAGTTTCAGTTGCATCAAATCCTTCTGCTACAGATCCAAAATCTCCGTAAGAATTGTTACCGTTAGTGCCGCGGATACGGCCGCCGGCTTCTGCAAGATATCCAATATGTGAATAGTATGAGAACACAGAAACAAGTTCTGCTCTAGCATTATTAGTAATCCACGCACCAATACCGTCTGATATAACCTGTGTAAAGTCATTAGATGTGATAGATTTGTTACCGCCATTGTGTAGACTACCGTCTACCTTCTGACCAATTGCAGCAGTACCGAACGTTGTTACGTTTTGTACGTATGGGCTTCGACTTGAGATCCATGTGCTAGAGTCAGCAGGGCCCCATCCTGGATCTAAACTTGCATATGCGCCTGCACTAACTCTTGAGGTTCCGTAAGCATTAGGTGCTAGTAGATCTCCGGTTAGATCAGCCAATGTTTGATTTCTTAGACCTGTACCATTTCTTAGATAGTACATGTCTTCTTCTAAACTTCCAGTAACTGCATTAGAATAATAACGGGCTGCTAGTAATGATTTATAATTACCTGGATACTTAAGATCATATTTGAGAGCGTTGATGTACTCATTAACATCTCTTTCACAAGATGCTGAATTATAAGATAAACTTACAGTCATCGAACCCGAAGCAACAGTTGCTAGATCTAATGGGGTCGTTGCATCTCGTGAAGTGGCAATTTTAAAAGTTGTAGAGCTTACTACATTCTGAACGTAATATATAACCCCTGCAGAAACATTACCAAATACTGTGCCAGTGAATACAATAGCAGCATTTCTCTGTAGCCAACTTGTATCACTAATAGTAAAAATATCAGTAGTAGTGTTTGATGCTGTTACGGTTCCAGTGTACGTAGAATCAATATACGCAGAAATTTCATTTACCATGTAATCTCTATTACGTTCTAATTGTAGTACCGCATAGTAGATGTTAGCTAACCCATCAACACTCAACGAACCTTCGTTAGTTGCACCATAGATAATATCATCTAAGGCAGTCATTAGTGTTTCAATACGAGCCTGCGCAGTTGCGTCTCCGCCAACGTTAGCTTTAGCCTGTGTTTTAACATAGCTAAATGCTGCACGAGTGGCTGCTTTCTGATTTAAACTGAATACTTCACTAGCCGAACTTCTCAAATAGGCATAAGCTGCTTTAATTGTTTGAAAGTTACTGTTAAACATAAAGTCATAACCAACTGCATCAAGAATAATTCTTGCATCACGCTGGCACTTGGCACTGTTGTAGCTTAATGTTGGATAGTTAGCAGTAATAAAACTAGTCATATTAGTTACAATTGTACCTACTGCTGCACTAAGTGTAGTATAAGCAGTAATTAATGCGGTAGTAGTTGTTACAGCATTTGTAGCAGCCGGTCTATCTTCAGTATCAACAATGTATGATAACCCAGTACCGTTACTTAAACTTCCTACAAGTGTACCGCCGAAGCTAGTTGACACTTGGAAGGCTGTACCAGTTAATCCAGATGCCAATACATAGTAACGAACATCCGCAGTTAACCCATTAGCAGTTACTCTAGGAACAATTAAATCTCCGGCTGCCAGGCCGTGAGCCCCTGTAGTGTTAAGTGTATTAGTTAATGTAATACTTGTTACAGTTAGTCTTGGTCTAAATGTTGTGGCACCGCCTGTTAAAATAGCAGTAATAATATCTATGTTAGCACCAACAAATGAACTAGCAGAAGATCCTGTTGTTAACGCACTGTCTGTGAATTGAACAGCAGTATTAGTTGCAGATTTAGTAACTGTTGTGTTAATAATAATCTGCTGCATTATTGTCTTTAATCTATTATAAGATGCAATAGTTGCTGCCAACTCAGTAGAGTCAATCATTGATGCACCACCGGCGCCGTCAAAGTAGGCTAGGCCTGCATTTAGTGTCTGTGTGCTACCATCATAAGTTAAATCATAGATCATTGCATCTACAACATATCCAACATCTCGCTTGCAGATTGTCTTAGAATATTTTACACTAGGATATGTTGCTGCGATGAACGCAATAATTTCTTCCTGCATGAATTCTTTATTTTCTTTTAATAAAGTTCTTGCATCACCGTAACCAATTAGATATGAAGAATTATATCCTGTAGGATTTGGGTAGCTAAACAATGCGGTTGTTCCAAGATTAAAGTCAATCTTGTGTTGCATTGTTCTTACCAGTTGTTGTAAGCTAGTTGCTTGTTGAGCACTAGCAACGGGCCAACTGATATATTGGATAGAAGTATTTCCAGAACTTTCAGTTACGTTTGTTCCTAGAACAACCTGTCCAGCGACTGTTTCTAATCTTCCTAACGCACCTATGCTGTATTTTGCATCAGTTTTACTAACTAAACTGCCCACAGGGCCTGCATTAGTTGATCGTAGTTCGTCGCCCATGACGCAAGTTTCAGCTGGGACAATAATAGGTAATACTTCACGATATCTACCTGTTCTAACTTGAATTAAATTGTTAGGGGCATATCTAGCAGGAATATTATCTGCATTTTGATCAGCTAGCGCATCTGTAATAATAGTCACTAATTCTGTAATTTCAGTTATTGCGCCAGCTTCTGCTGTATAATTTGTATCAATGTACTGAGGAACTACTGCAGTAGAATTATCTCCATTTAATACTTGATAATTAACTGCAGGAGCTTCGTTAGTTAATACTGCGTCAATAACAGTCAACATATAATTATACGCTGCAATTCGTTCATCTGATTCTGCTGCTAGGGTTACATATACACTAGGATTGTCATCAGCAATTTCATTAACATAAGCTAAGGCGGCACCTCGACTTTTAACATTGCCGCCATGACCAATGTCATATAATAACCCATCAATTACTAATCCAACATCTTGTTCGTACCGAGTTTGGGCATATACAAAACTTGTAGTAAACGGGGCAGTATTAGTAGTTATTTGACGATCAATCCATTCAGTAACTTCACGTTGTATAAATGGTGTGTTTAGTTCAAGTAATCGTTTTGCGTTAGGGTTACGAGGTCCTCGTTCAACTTGTTCACACGCATAACGAATTGTCTTCCAAGGTTTGTCTAGAGTTTTACCATGTATAGGTGCAGGAACGTCTGTTCCAGTAGGACTTACATAATAAGCGTAATCAGCAGTGCCCCATGACACCCACTCGGGAATACTAGTATCGCTTACACGTAGAATTTGTCCTTCAATTCCTATTGGCAATCTAGTAGGACCAGTGTCTCCAAAATATACCATATCACCTAATGTTGTTAATACATTAGTTTCGCTACCTATATTAAATAAGTTCCAATATGTTTTACTAGTATCTAAGTCTGGTCGACTAGTAGCTTGGCCGCCGCCTGTTGCTCCTACTGTAGAGGCATCGTCGCCTTCTGATCTGTGGGCTAAAACGCAAATATATGCAGTGGCTGCAAATCTAACAGTATCGCCTACAACATACTCTGTATCATCGTTCCAATCACCTCTCCAATTAATACCTGCAGTTAACTGTGACCAGTAGGCTGTATTAGGAGGTTTTGCAGCAGCAGTAACAGTCATTGTTCCTGATGCAGTTGTTGGGGAAAATACTGTGCCGCCTAGAGTATTACTAATGGTAAAGTTAAATCCATCAATAACTTGTTTTACATAATATGTACCGTTAGTAAACACATTACCAAATGTTGAACCAGTGAACTTAACAACCATGTTAGCAACTATACCCGTAGTATTGGCTACTGTAAAGTATTTTGTAACACTAGATGTTGCCGATGCCGTTGTTGATAAACTTGGAGAATCTGTAGTAGCTAGGTATGTGTAACCATTAAGTTTTACAACCTCTCCTACTTTATAGGAAGTGGCAATAGCCCAATCAGATTGATATTTTAACCCTTCGGCAAATAAATCCCAGTCAGTTGTTCCTGTTAACGGATTAGAGTTAGTGTGTTGTGTCTTAGCTACATATTGATTTCCACCATAACGAACAACATCGCCTGGTTGGTAAGCAGTAGAACCGCTCCATGTATTTTCAAATTCTAAACCTTCTACAAACTGTGACCAGTTTGCAGTGTCGCCTGCAAAAGTTGCGCCGGCTGAGTGTTGCGTTGTACATATCCAAAGGCCGCCACCGTACTTTACTACATCATTTAATTTATAACGTGTAAGAGTAACCCATGTACCTTTATATTCTAATCCAGAATTAAAAACATCCCAGTTAGCTATATTATTTTCAAGACCCGACGCAACAGTAGCAGCACTGGTATGTCCCACAGTACAGACATATATATAGCCGCCATATTTAACAAGATCGTTTAATTTATATCTTGTTGATACTGTCCAATTGCTTTTCCAATCAAATCCTTCAGCAAATATATCCCACTTGCCGGAGTCGTTTTCTAATCCTGAGGATGCTGTTGATGCGCTAGTATGTCCTAGATTACATAGGTAAACGTTTCCACCGTACTTTACAAGATCCCCGATAACATATTCAGTTGAGGTGCTCCAAACATCTTTCCAAGACTGGCCGTCTGTCATTAAATTCCATTTTGTTGGAACAAAATTTAAATCTGTATTAAAAGCAGCGGCAGATACATGTCCAACTACACAAATATAGGTTTTACCACCGTATCGTATAACGTCGTCTTTTACGTATGTGATGCCTGTAGACCAGTCATCTTTCCATACAAACTTAATTCTACCTAGTTTAAACTCTGCCATTATTCACCTCAATTTTATGGAGCTCTTGTATTTAGCAAATCAAACATTATATTCTAAACGAACGATAAAACATACTAGTTGCTAATATTGATCCACTAAGTCCTACACCGGGTCCTGCAAAATTAACCATTACCGGTAAATCAATAGCAGTACCTGCAGTACTATTAATTAAATTAGGACCTACTCTAACAGTACCTGCAATAAAACTAGATGTTAATAGATCAGATCCACCAATATTTAATCTAGTAGCTAGATAAGATTTTATAGCTCGTTGTGTTGGCACAATATTATTAGAATCGGCAATGAATAACGAATCTGTTGAGAATTCTCTAACTACTGCTCCTGTACCCCCTAATCTCACACCACCTAGTGCTAGTTCTGTTAGGCCTTCTAATTCAAAGAAGTCAGCACTAATAGTAAC
>Ga0255102_1000586_pt1 | contig 9853 bp, 10 predicted proteins | sample Law_Cont_RepA_0h_FD_188448 | JGI IMG/M metagenome (GOLD analysis project Ga0255102, IMG submission 188448) | Freshwater microbial communities from St. Lawrence River, New York, United States - Law_Cont_RepA_0h | ecosystem: Environmental > Aquatic > Freshwater > River | place: USA: New York... | reverse complement strand
CTCCTGATTCTTCTATGTGATTAGTTACTCCCGCATTTAATCCTATTGTCACTAAACTGTGTATTGAAATTTTCTCTTTAATTGATGCATTTGTTCCAATATAAACACAATCGTAAATCTTACAATTGCCTGATACAATAGATCCTGGCATTGCACTAAAGTAGTCTCCGATATCACAGTCATGTCCTATTTGATTGCCTCTATTCAGTAACGCATGTTTACCAATTTTAATATTAGTAGTAAGTATTGAATAAGCTCCAATAAAGCTACCCTCTCCTATCTCTACATTATTCATTATAAGAGCTGTAGGATGTATAAAAGTAAAATACTTTGTCTCTTTTGGGAGATTTTTTACTATATCATATCTATCTTTAGAGTCTCCCACTGCTACTATTACTTCATACTCTATTGGATTAAAAGAAGACAGAGGTTGAGTATCTTCTGCTACATATTGATCATCTACAAAGCATACAAGATCTTCTCCCATTTGAGCTAAGACCTCTCTAGCATGTCCTCCGAATCCTATTAAAGCTCTTTTCATTCTCTATTTGCTTTTGTGTATACGTCGAACTTTGATAAGTCTGTGTATGTTAATGTATTATTATTAATATATTGATTATCGACAAATCTAACAATTTTGATGCCCATTTGATCCATTACTTCACTTGAATGTCCACCATTACCAATTACGGATTTAATCATATTATAACTTTATTATTTTTAAATACTGTAAATTCGGTTAAATCCCTATAACCATTTAATTCTCCCTGATCTGAATTATATAATGGTAAGTTTTGCATTACTGATAACCCCTGTGAAGCCTGTTGTGGAGTCATATACATATTCCAACCCAAAAACTCAATATCGTCATCTTTATAATACTTTTCACTTCTACCCTCATAACGCGCCCTTTTAAACCATTCAGCTGCTTTAGGGTCATCGGTTAAAATCATACCACCTTTCCAAATTGGAAGTATTTTTTTAATATGGAATGATAATCCCATATATTGTCCTGGTATATACATATCTTTTGTGAACCTTTTTGCTGCGTCCCATATTGGATATGGTTTTAATTGATAAATACCAATCCAATGATTTGTTTCAGGTCTTTTATCAAATATTACTTCACCACCCGCGTGGATAATTGATTGTGGCACTGATAAATAAGTTTTTGATGGTATAGTTACTACATCAACACCAACATACTTACAAATTAAGAATAATGCGTTTGTACAACTATCGACAGATATTGCGTATGGGGCGCCGGTATATAGTGAGACCTCTTCCTCAAACATTTGGACTATTTTATATGGGTTATGTTTTTGTAATGGCATAATATTTTTTTATTGGTATGGGGTAAATTTGGCCTTTGTAGGTAATAAATATTTCATGAATAAAATTTCCTCGTCAGTTAATTTTTTTGTGTATTTTCTATTTGTAACATTAAAATATGTGTATTCATCAGAAATAATTTCGGAATCATCTAAAATTATTTTTATACTTTTTGGAGAATTAAAAGATTCATAATGTGAGAACATCTTTTCAAATTTTTCTTCTAAAGTTACGTCTCTAAATTGGGGTTGTAATTTACCTGTTAGGTCTTTGGCCGGAGAACCACCATAAACATGATTTTTTTTCATATCTTTGGTAATTACAGATCCGATTAACGCCATTGATTTATCTTCGGCCACGATTGGTGAAACTATACAATGACCAACAAACCAACAATCATTGCCTATTATTAAATTTTTATTATTATTATAATTACAGCCCTCTAAGTCGTCACCATAAAGTATATGTGACCACAACTGAGAATGTGCACCAATACCACAATTATTACCAATACTTGTTCCTCCAATACCATCAATAATACTATATTGTCCTATCCATGCATTATGACCTATGTTCATTGGTTTATAACCATGTATATTTGTATGATGATGTATTTTACAATAATCACCAATAGTAAGTTCGTCAATTATTATTTGAACGTCATCCCCAATGTATGTATTATCTCCTATTATAATTTTTTTTGCATTTCCGTTTAACCCTCTTATTCTTGCTTTAGGTGAAATTATAACGTTTTTACCTAATATTATTTCATCCGCTTCTATCATATAATTTTTTATTTTATCCAGTAGTCAAATTCTAACCAGTCTTTTCCTATTGTGTGTGGATTAATGATTGGTTGTATTGTGTTTATTTTTTTAGACTCAATTTTTATATTCTCTAAGACTTCATCAATATCTTTGCATTTAATTAATGATTTGTATGGGTATGGGTTTTCAAATGTCAATGTTTTTACACCCATTAATGAAAATTCTCTTGTAGTTGTCATTCCGCTTCCTCTTGAAAAGTTGAGATTTAGAAAACATTTTCTATAATAATTTTCAATTAAAAATTCTATGTTATACATATCTGACTTGTTGACATGTTGAGTTGTTATAATTTCATAGTCTATTTTAGATTGAATATAATCTATTTTTTCTTTTGGGTTTGGACTCCACCCATTTGAAAATCCAGAGTAGTAATATATTTTGTCTCCTAATATACCTGGATTAAACATGGTGTAATCTTTTATTTCTATAACTTCTTGTTTGTGAATTACATTTTTCGGTAGATAATACTCTTTTGGTAAAGAACATTCAGTTATGAGTATGGTCTTTTCTACATTTTTTAGTATTCTAAAGTTTGGTAAGTCCTTCGGTGTGGAAGGTAAAATTATCTTATATCCTTTGTGTGATTCAAAAAATTTTTCTATCCCACAAAATCCAAAGAAGAATAATGGTTTAGTATCGTCAAAATATTTTGACAAATTCCATCTTTTTTGAAATCCATATTCAAAGAAGTCTAAACACGTTATGAATTGTTCTATTTTCATTGAGTATAAATTTTAAATTTTGATAAGTCTGGATAAGGTAGTTCTAAATCTTCTTGGTGTTTTTTAGTGCCGTCAATATTATAAAATTGACCCATTAATAACATACCTCTAGCTGCTAATTCAGGCATCATATAGAAATTCCAACCTAACATATCAAAGTGGTCATCATGATAAGAACACTCTCTCCTGCCACTATATCTTGCTCTTTTGAACCAAAGGTAAGCTTCATAATTATCTGTTAGAATAGCACCTCCCTTTGATAACTTGAAGTGTTTATATGGTCCGGTGAATGAAATACACATATGAGTTCCTGGTATATACATATCAGCAGTGAATCTTAAAGCGGAATCCCAAACATTAGTGGGTTTTAGTTGATAAGCTCCTTTTATAGTTTTACCACTTACTTTGCTAAATTTTACTTTAGCTCCAGCATGTATAATTTCACAAGGCACTGATGGATATGTTCTAGATGGTATTGTTATATCAATACCTTTAACATTCTCATACATAAGCGCCAAAAAAAGAGCGTTGCTTTGGTTGTCGACAGTAACGACATATTTTGCACCAGTATAATCAGCCAATGCCTTTTCAAAGTCTTCTGTTATTTTATAAATTCCGTTTGCCATTTTAACTTATATGATTTTTTCATAGTTTGATTCGAAAAAAACGCATCATTCTATTATATATATTACCTCGTGGTCTATATTCCAATCAGTATTACAATCCGGATCAGAATTAAATATTTTCCTGTTTATAGTCGCGTCTCTCTCTATTCCTTTGGTATAGAGATTGGGGTTAACTTCTATTATCATAGGGGCGATTTCGAAAGAGTATCCAAGTTTTTTTGCTCTTCTTATAAAATCATTGTCACACATTCCATAATTACCACTGTATATAGTGTTCCACCCACCTATTAATATAAAATCTTCTTTTTTCAGTAAAACATGAGATGGATTTGGTTTTAACTCTTTATCACCACATATTCTATTGAAATGGAAAATTGTCTTTTCCGGAATCTCAATCTGGTCCATTACCTTGTAGTCTGCTCTATGATCCAAGTCAAATCTGAATATCTTTTCTCCCTTTGCCTTTACGGCCCCTAAGTTGACCGCGTCTAAATTGAAAAAAATATCTTCTTTGATTCTGAATACATTAGCCCAATCTATCTTTAGTGGAGAAGGGCTACAATCGTCAACTATGACTATATCCAATCCACTGTTAATCAAATTATCTTTTTGCCACATAAGAGCTTCCCAAGAATTATAGTAGCATGTTATTAAACTAGTCATTTTTTAACTTTATTATTAATAAAATATCATCATATCTACCTTTTATGTTGATTAAATTTATGACTTCGTATTTTAATTTTTTCTCTTCGGTAATTTTAATCAATTCTTTTAGATTATCATAACTCTGAATATCTTCTATTACCATTATTGAATCTCTGTGTAAAAATTTTGAATAACTATTAATTACAAATTTTTGACTTTGTATCGTATGTGGTCCATCATCAATTATTATATCAAATTTTTTATCACCTAAAATTTCAATTATCTTTTGTTGATAGGCGTCGCTTATTATATAGTTGTACCTTCTTTGATCGAGTTTTGATTTAATTTCATCAGTCATCAATTCTTCGATATCAATTAATGTTAGATTTGATTCTAAGAAGTAATCATGCCATAACAAACTTGACCCACCAAATTGAATTCCTAATTCTAAAATTTCAATTGTCTTGTTTTTATATTCTCTAAATATTTCTTCATATACACCTAAATAACTATGTTTGGTATCTTTATCTGTTCCTTTCTTTTCAGAACCATTTATATTATGGTGTATTAATATCTCTCTTAGATTCATAAGTCTAAGTAATTTTTTATAACATTTTCTAACCTAGTTATATCTTTAACTTCGGACATTTTATCTAAAGCTTGGTACCATTCTTTTTTATTAAATGTTTTTTTAATCTTACTAATAACTTTTTCAATTGATTCTTCGTTTGGTTCACAATAGTATGGATAATTTTCTCCAAGTATTTCTATATTTTGTTTACTTTTATTTACTATAATAGGACAACCCAAAGATGCTGCTGTTGATATTTTAGTTGATGGTTGAATTTTACTTTCTTCCTTTTCTGGCTTTACCCCAAAATGAACATTGTAATTTTCATAGATTTTTATTTTATCATCAAAGTCATACCAATCTATCGAAAAGTAGTCTATCTCTTGATTAATAGAATGATTGAAACATTTTTCTGGTTGTCCTATGTAACAAATTTTAGGACTCTCAAATTCTTTTATACTAATAGATTCAAGTCTTTTATCCCAGTGATGTAGAATAACTTTACATTTTTCTGGATACTTGAATAAATTTGAAAATTTCTCAAGTTGTTCTTTTGATGTAAAAATTCCGTAATCAAAATTCTTAAATATTTTTAAGTCATGTATTTCAGTATTGAAATCAACCATATCAATTACCACCTCGTTATATTCTGTTAGTTTAAGAATTTTTTTGTAAGAAGATAATTTTAGGACAACTACCTTTTTGTATTTTATTTCACTGGACTTACTGAGTGGTAATACATCACATTTTATTTTGTTTGCTATATCAAAACCTCTCATTTTAGTAGACCCCCATTTTTCTCTAGAGTCCTCATATAACATAGTTATATTATTGTTAAATACCCTGGATCCTTTGTGTGTTACACCTCTTTTGATTTGTTCAATCTTTACATAATCACTACACATTCTATTTGTGTGATTAAAAGCCTTCATTGATATCCCAGTCTTTTCTATTACATATGGAAATGATATTTGATCTCTATGAGAGTTTTGTAAAACTTCACTCCACCATATTTGGTCAAAACTTTGCACTTCTTTAGTGTTTTTTCTAAGTAAGAATCCACATTCGTAAAGTTTTCCAACATAACCTTCTTTTCTGTACCTATCTACCTGTTCTGATATCCTATTTACATTGTCTAATTTCCATTCAATACATTGTTTTGCCTCATCATAGATTGTTTCTCTTATATAGTGATTAAATGCCATCAAACTATGTGGTTTGTTAATTATCTCTTCTAATATTTTATTAGGATCTGTTGTTAAAGTCATGTTAGCATCTATGTGTAGTGAATAATCATGATCTGGTAGTAATTCATGTGAATGAGTTCTGATATACTTACAAATAAGTTTTGCATGCTTTAAACTTTTGACCTGTTCTATGTTACCTACATTGATTATTTCCCAACCATCAACCACCATATCTTTATCTACAAAAGCGATACATCTTGTGTTTTCATACCTATTAATAGGTTTCAAAGTATCGTAGTCTCCAATATTTTCTGTAAAAACGACTATTCTTTTAGGCTTAATGTCGATTAATTTAGAATATCTACCATTATAATTTCTATCCTTTAAATCACCATGATATAAATGATTTACTGTTTCATTCAAATATCCAACTTTATAGTCACCAAAGTTATTAATCCATTGATTCGCTTCTTTGTAAATTTCACTATTGTATTTTTGAACTTCTTTTAGAGTCCATCCATTCTGATTTTTATATAGACCGTATGTGAATATTGTATCACCTCCTCCTACATACATTTTCTCAAAAAGATTCTTTTCTTTTAAAATCGATGTTCTTCCCATCCAAGCCCCTCCTGGTCTAAATCCTTTAGAGAGTAGATGGTCCACATTTTTCTCATTACCGGATGCAATTGATTTGAAGACGTTTGTTATATTTCCTTTTTCATCAAAATAATTTATAGTTTCAAAAAGTTGAATAAAATCATTGCCTTTTGTAACATCATCTATATTATTTAACCAATCCAATTTGTTATAGATTATATCACCATCTATCCAAAGTAAATAATCAGTATCTATTTTATCGATTATATTATTGATAATAATTTCTTTAGACCACAGTTTATTTTCTTTATCACCTTTTATTATAATCTTTTCACAAGGTATTTCAAAATCTAAATCACCATCTTCATAGTCTACTAATCCAACAATTAATTTATCGTAGTGTCCTTTCCACTGATCTAAAAATTTAATAAAATTTGTTTTTTGTCTACTATCACCTCTAAAATTATAGTAAAATGAGCATATTTTATAAGTTGATTTTCTACCAAGCATTTCACTAAATTGTTCATCGGTTAAAAACTTTTCTGACTTTCTTCCATCCCAATTTTTTTTAACATATCCTAAATGAATTATATCAACATCTATTGTTTGTTTTTTTGGAAAATAACTACTAAATTTTAAATCAGGATGACTTGAGTTTTCTAGTTCATCATTATATCGATTTATACCAATTGAATTGTTAAAATTGAAAAGTTGAAAAAATCCATATCCATTATCTCTTTCATATTTTGGTAAATTATTTACCTGTGTTTCACCTTTTCTCCATCTCTCATATTGAAAATGGTTGTAACAAATCCATCTATCTGATGTATATAAAGTATCGGATTCTAAATTAGTTAGTTCAATTTTATTTGTCACAATTATATCAGCATCTAATAATAATATAAATTCAGGATTAATAATTGATTCAATGCCAACATTTATTGCCTTTCCTTTATTGAATTTAAAACCATCTTCATAAAAGACATCGGTTGTTATACATTTTACTCCATAATTTTCACAGATATCTTGACAAATTTTATCATCGTTTGAGGTTACTACTGTGATGTTCTCAAAATATTTTGTATTATTTTCTAAAGATAATATCAAAAAGTCATTATAGTTGACAGATGTGATTATAACATCTATTTTGTTTCTGTGAATTGTCTGATTTATTGTATTATTTATAATAGTCTGTGTGGACATTTTTAGAACTTTAGGTTCTTCGGTCTTTGGTTTCAATTTTACTCTACTTTTATGTCCAAAAATGGTATTTGATTTACCCATTATAAATTTATCAACTTTTTATATTGTATTTATATATAAACGTAAAACCTCTCTAATTGAAAAAAATAGGTAGATGTGAAAAAATTGTATTTTCTTCTTTAAATGAAGGACTAATCACTGCGAAAATTGATACCGGTGCTTTTAATGCTGCTCTTCATGTAGATGAAGTAAAGATTATAGATTCTGGATTACAAGTTAGAATCAAAAACAATACTTATATTTTTCATAAATGGTCTGAAGTAGAAGTAAAAAGCTCAAATGGTAAGGTTCAAAAGAGATTTGGAGTTAATTTAAAAATTCAATTAGGTAAAAAGAAGTATAAAATATTTGTTTCTTTGACTAATAGAAAAAGTATGAAGTTTTCACTTCTAATTGGTAGAAGATTTTTACATTCTAATAATTTTTTGGTAGATGTAACTAAAAAGAATATTTATGATAGACCTAAAGAAATATAATTATTTTACCGGTGATAAATCATCAGTAGCTTTTGGTGTCAGTGATATCGTTAAGTTTTTGGATTTAGCTGGTCACAACTATGTTCTTTTTACTCCACCAAAACCTACTGGTTCAAGTAAAGTTCACGATATTTGTTTGTATCATTATTTAGATAATAAAATAGAGTTTAATAATATTGATGAGTTTAAAGATAAAATTTTAGATAAATCTAATTTATTTAGAGTTGATTTAATAGTATTTGACTTTTGGAGTATAAAAAAAATGAATTGGTCTAATTACTTAAACGAAATTGTTAACCTTTCGCAGAATTTTATAATAGTTGCTAAAGAGTTTCAGTATAAAACAACAGATGATGTTAATGATTTTTTACTTCAAACAGAGTATAAAGAACTACACAAAACTGATAATTGGCTTACTGATAGAATTAATAAAAATACAGCAACAATTGATTCACTCAAAAAAGCTTATATAAGAGATAAAAAATTAGAACATTTATTTGGTGATGAGTAAAATATTTGTTAATTTTGTTAAAATTTGTAAAAATGAATGTAAAAAAGAAGTTTCTAAAACTTACTTCAAAGACCTATCCACACGGAACAGAGGCACAATTAAAAAATCATTTACCTAACGGCTTTAAAGAAGATGGATCTGGTAATTATTTTATTGAAATCGGTGTTAATCCTACTACTATGTTTACTAGCCACCTTGATACTGCAGACCGTAAACAAGAAAAAGTAAAACATGTAATAGATGGTGACATCATTAGAACTGATGGAACATCAATTCTTGGAGCTGATGATAAAGCAGGTATGACGGTGATGCTTTATATGATAGAAAGGGAAATACCTGGACTTTATTACTTTTTCATCGGTGAAGAAAGAGGATGTGTTGGTTCAAGTAGACTATCAAAAGTTTGGAATAGTAGACCAGAGTCGAGTTATATAACAAAATGTATATCATTTGACCGTAGAGGAACTGACTCAGTAATTACTGAACAGTTGTATGGTGTTTGTTGTTCTTTAGAATTTGCTAAAGATTTATCAAAAAGATTAAATAATGTCGAAAAGTCTTTTAATTTTAAACCAGATCCAACTGGAATTTACACTGACTCTGCTCAATTCACTAGTTTAATTTCAGAATGTACTAATATTTCGGTAGGATACTACAATGAACATTCTACTTCTGAAAGACAAGACATAAAACATTTAGAAAAACTTTGTGAAGCTGTGTGTAAAGTAGATTGGGAGGCTTTAAGTATCGTAAAAGAACCAGGTTATCATCACGATGATTTTCATGATGATGATTGGGAAACATATCCAAATCAAAATTTCCAATCACATAATTTCACTTGGGTTAGTTGGGAAGGTAAAACATCAAAAATGATGATTTCAGACCAACAAATTGAGGTTGAAAAAGAAACTATTGTAAATTGGATGACCTCTGGTGGATTATCATATGAATATGCGGACTTTACTTGGGATGGTCAGAATCTACACGGAGCAAGTTGTTCAGGTGAGTATCACTTTATAGCAAGTCGTTCTGAGTTAATAGACTATATCGAAGATTTGAAACAAATTCCATCAGACCACTTAAAGGGTTTTAT
>Ga0255102_1000578_pt1 | contig 9944 bp, 17 predicted proteins | sample Law_Cont_RepA_0h_FD_188448 | JGI IMG/M metagenome (GOLD analysis project Ga0255102, IMG submission 188448) | Freshwater microbial communities from St. Lawrence River, New York, United States - Law_Cont_RepA_0h | ecosystem: Environmental > Aquatic > Freshwater > River | place: USA: New York... | reverse complement strand
ACATATTCAGGAACTATATACAACTCCAAATCTATTGGCTTACCTAGCATACAGATTAAATTGTTATACAAAACAAAAGAATCGGTATTACCTTACGTTTTATTTCAAACGTACACTACTAATTCATTAGGAGCATTTTCAATTGTAACTCAACTGGATATAGCTCAATATGACTTCCAGGTTGTTATCGAGGATATAAATGTAGGATATCCTACCAATTTAGATATAAACTTCTTTACTAATAAGATTTTAAACCAAAATTTTACCTCGATAGACTATTACAGAATGGACGGAAACATTAATTCAAACCTGACTATTTCCGATATATACTTAATATATAGGAGAATAAACGGAAATTCTTGGCCTTCAGGTGTACCTAATTATAGGATTCTTACACAACAGGAATGGACAATGGTAAATTCAGCATTCGTTAATTTAGTACCAACCTATCCAGGTACACAAAGTATTACATTAACAAATCCGACAGCCGGTGGGTCTTCGGTATTTTACATAATAAAAACAGGTCACTCTAACTAATGAAAAAATTAATTCTAGCACTACTATTAACACTCCCTCTATTTGTTTACTCACAAAAAGGATTAAGAGATTCAGTCTATGTTAAAACTAACATGTTTGAGATCGTATACTCTGAAAAATTACAGCAACCTAAATTTATTAGATACACCGTTCAATGTCCAAATGGATCAGCTCCCAGAACTGGTATGGACTTTTATGTTTGTGATTCAATTGTGACTTCGGATAATAAGGATTACGAGAATAACCCATACGATAAAGGTCACTTAGCTCCAGCAGCAGATTTTAACTGTACAAAAGAAACTCTATACAAAACTTTTACTTACTTAAACTGCTCACTTCAACAAGAGAATCTGAATAGAACTACTTGGAGATTATTAGAGGTTAGAGAAAGAGAATTAGCAAAAACTAACAAGGTAGTTACTGTTGAGATTAGATGTATTTTCTCTTCCAAGTCGATTGTTTTACCTACCGGAGCAACAATACCTGACGGATACATTAAAACTATAAAATACGGAAATAAGGTTGAAAAATATTATTTCAAAAACGAAAAGCCAGCATCAACGGACTTTACTAAATACATTATTAAATAATGAAAAGATTTATCATATTTTTTGGACTTATACTATTTGGTATAACAGCACAAGCACAGGATTGTGTAAAAGTAGACACTGTTTACGTTACAGCAAAACTTAGAGAATTAGGATCTAGAGATATAAGATTCGGTATAAAACAAATAGTAGAAGAGGAGCTATCTCAGAAATTCTGTCTCTCCGATGACGGATCTCCTGTCGGTGTTGAGATTTATTACTTTGGATTACCTAAAACAACTATAAGAGTTGTTGGTATAGAAAAGACTAACACTATAACCCAAGTAGGTGTTAGGTTGCACTATAAAGGTAATAAGTACGAAGGAATAGGGGAATCAGATACTGAAATAAGAGCTATTATGATCGAGGTCCAGGAAGGATCAATTCCTTTCGAAAAAATGACTGTATCTTCAGCTCTTAAAAAAGCAATTCACGAAGCAGCAATAAAACTATGAAAACCATAGGTCTATCACTATTATTCTATTTCTCATTAACCTATTCATTTGGTCAAATTAAAATAGCAGACGTTGGTGATGGATGGAAGAATAAAGTAGATAGCGCAATATCAATCATTCAAAAATATGATCCAGAAAAATACGATGTTCTATTAGAAACTTGTCGTAACGTAGGATACTGGAACGGTGGATTTTCCACAACTGAAGGTGATTCGATGATAACCATAGCAGTTAATGATATAAAGAATCCTAACATCTACAACATTGCAGCTATTCTGGTGCATGAATCAATGCACCTTTATATCAAGCAGCTTTATGCTAAACTAGATCCCAATAAGGAAGAGGCTCTTTGCTACAAATACGAGCTTAATTTCCTAATGAAGATACCTGGGGTAGACCCTTGGCTAATATCAAATGCTGTGAAGATGATAGAATACTACGAGAAATAGATCTTCTCGGGATATCTTCCAAAGACAAATTCAGTAACATAACAAAGCCAAATAGTAGAAGGCCCGTGCCATGCATCATTGTTATAATATCCCGTGGTAAATTCATTATGATCATAAGTTAATGTGTTACATCCTTCAAATGGTTCATCACCCAATGTAACGTAACAATAATCGGAATTTCCGGATAAGATATCCAAAAGTAAATCCGCTCCTAGAACCATTTCAAGATCGTCTTTTTCTCCCTCCCATTCAGGAAGATCTACAAACCATCTATTATTTTCCTCTTTATTAAATCTAAATTTTTTTATCATACTTCAATATCTAATATTAAAACATCGTCGCAATCGCCCCAGAGACAATCTACTAAATAATGAGTGACATCACCACAGATGATATCTTTTACCATTTTCTGAGGAGTGTGTCCAACTATCTGATTAACTCCTTCTAAAGGAAATTCATTTAAGATCATAGGCCTAACCCAAAAAGGCCCTGCCCACAAGCTAAATCCCCCGCTGTGCGCATCGACATTAAATATGTTATCTACTCTAAGATCAAATAGATCATTTAGAAATTTTTCTAAATCGTCAGTATCAAAATCCTTAGTTATTTCGTAGTGTCTATATCTTGGATTATAAATGTCTTTACGTGTGTCTTTTAGCCATCGGTCAGTAACTCCTGCGTGAGTCCACAGATACTTAATCCCAGTATTATCCTTAATTAAATGAGCCACTTTAAAGCATTCCTTATTCTCTGTGAATATCTGATATAGATCAGGTCTCATTTCCCCTCTATATCCGCTACACACCTCGTTAGGAACAAAATATTGTATATCGTGATTTCCAAGTAGAAGTACAACTTTATCTGGTAATGCTTTTTTAAAGAAAAGTATTTTTTTAAGATTATCTAGGATTATCACATTGTTAATATCGAAACTATCAACATAATCACCAACGAATACTATCTGATCGTATTTGGTATAAGGCATCTCATTCCAAAAATCTTGTGCATCTGCAGGAACCCCACTTTCAACCATTGTCATCCAATGATTAAATTCGTACGGGCTTCCGTGAGTATGGAACATCCATCTATCACGACCATGTACATCCCCTATGGTTAATATCTTCTTCACACTATAAATTTAATTTTAAAAGGCCAACAAAAAAAATGATTCTATTTATTTTTGTTGTATCTGCAATTCTTACATAGATTATAAAGCCATCCCTTTCCTATAGTTCTCACGTTTTGGTTTCCCCCACATCTTTCACAGGTTCTGTAGCATTCATCCTCTGCTCTCTTTATTATTTCTTCTATCTCATTTCCAAAATATCCATAGATTCTAAGTCCAGCAAATTTGTCTTTAATATCGGTTATTATCTGTCCTTTAGTTAGATTCTTACGCACTTTATACCAAAATCTATACTTAACCCCTACAACAGAATTTCCGGTAGCTAAATAGTGTATTTTACGTTTAATAAACAGGGGTATCCAACTAGGCCACATGGCTTTTTCGATATCCTCTATTGCTTTTTCAACTACAGGCTGCCATCCTTTAGGAACACCTGGATATGAATATCCTATATGTTTATACTTTTCTGATGTTTTCATTATTCTAAATTTTTATTTTCCCATTCTGCCATATATCTCAAAGATTTAAACCACGCATATAAAAATATACAAGCCTCTATTTTTTGAGAAATTATAGTGTAACCACCAATTGCCATTAATACTAATGAAACCAATGATGTTATACCTATTATACTTAATCCCTTAGTCCAAACAAATTCTGGAATTCTACCAGACAAATAAGTGAATATAACATATACCAATAACAATAAATATACTATCCCTATTAAAGAGCTGTCTAATTCAAGTAAAACTCCTACCTCCCTTGCTGTTGCAACGGAAAGAAATATCAGATAAAATCCTTTGCTCATCTTTTTGAACTAGCTTTAGATGTTCCGAATCCAAATCCACCGACTCCTAATACAAATCCAAATGCGTACCATGCTCCGTTATTGTTAGGGGCATATACACAGACATCATCCCAAATAAGCATACCGACAAAGTCGAATCCAACGATTAGTCCGTGCCATAGTCCTCCCCAGAATCCATATAGATGACCGCTAACGCACTCATTTACGTTTTGACTATCTGCACATCCACTAAGGATCAAAAGTGCAGCAGCGACAAATAAAACAATATATTTTTTCATTTTAATCTTTCTATATTATAGACAAAGTAATAGAAATATTTCAAAACCTCTTAAGAACGTATAATTTCTTACTAGACCTCGTGTAAGCTGTGTACTTAATTCTATTTCTTTCCACTATATTTTGGTTAACATCTATATCGTCTTCAAGTACAAAAGCCGTAGTATATGTACTTCCCTGTGATTTGTGTGCTGTGATAGCATAGGCATAGCTAACATCAGCAAATCTTCTTAGAAAATCATAATATTTAATCCAAGTTTTTTCCTTGCCTCTTTTTTCTATTGCTATTTTTTTAAGTCTATTTGCAAGTACATAGAAAAGTGATTCCGAGTCTTCATGAAGAATGTCTATGTAATAAACTACTCTTTTATCCTCATCGTTTATAAAGCTAACCCCAGTCTCGTAAAATTTAAGCTCGTATTTTTCCCCCTCTATGCTAGTCTTCCAAAATTTAATATCAAATCTATCAACAGTAAACTCGTCGTTAGTGTTAAATAGGATCTGATTCATTTCTATGATTGGGTTATTTGCTATAAGCTTTTCCCCAATTAGTATTTTTTCTCCTACATTTTCTTCTCCATAGATGACCTTTCTAACCACGTGATTCATTTTTTCAACAGTCTTATTCCTCCATGCAATGATCTTAGAATACTCCGGATCCTCCTTGAATTCTTCGCTGTTAAAATACCTCGATAAGATTTCAGGAAATGTACTTCTAATATCAGATGAATTAAGATTTAGAAATTCTACACCTTCATCATTATCGTTTACCATAGTTTGAGTTCCTGTATTAACGTAAGGATTCTCTAAATCAGTTCTAATTTTAACAGATTTTTCTATAATTGGATTATCCTCTTTCTGTCTCATTATAGTTTTAAGATCTATCGTCTTAATACCATACATTTCAGAAAGCTCGTCTCTAAAAGGAATACAATCAGGCTTTCCTACTGGAGGTATTTGTGCTGGATCACCCATACATATAATTTTAACCCTATCCCTATATTTAAGTATCTCGTGGAATAAATCATCATTAAGCATTGAAACCTCGTCAATAATTAGCAGTTTAGTCTTTTGTATCTGTGGGACAAAATCTCCTTGGTTTACAAACTCCTGTTGGCCATCAGAAGTTATTCTTTCTGTTAGTCCTAATAATTTGTGTATAGTCTGGAAAGTAACTCTAGCATTTTTTATTCCTGTAGTCTTTTTTATTACTCTAACGGACTTGTTAGTTGGCCCTGTTACTGATACTCTATACCAGTTCTTACTCGGATAAATTACATCGAGAACGTATCTAACTAGTAGGCTCACACAAAATGTCTTACCTGTACCTGCCCATCCTTTTAAAACATAGATGTCGTCGTCCTGAGCATCGTATATAAAATCCCTTAATTCTTCAAAAGCTTTCTTCTGATCCCCGTTCAAAATAGAAAGGTCAAAAGTAGGCTCGTATTTTTTAGTAGCAATCTTTGTCATAATACAATCCTGTAGAATATTCCCAAATTTAAAATAAAATAAATAAATCGGCTGGTTATTATAGAGATATTATCCCAATGGGTTTCCCTTCGGGTCAAAAAGAATATCTAGCATGTCAATCCTTTGTTCTATTCCTGCATCCTCGTATTCAGATTCTATGCTTTCGGTTATTCTATCTAAAACCTGGCTCATATGAGTTTCCCATCTGTGAGTAGCATCATCAGCTTCTTTTTCCCAAAGCTCCATTTGACGAGGAGTAAAATCTTCGGCATCAGATAGAAATTCGAATTCAATAGTGGTGTATGTGCCCTTATTTAAAAATTCATAAGATGTATCATACCAAAATAGGGAGAATCCAAGCCACGAAAAAAACATTTCCTCGTGATTTACATCTAATGCACCGGCACAATGTAAATAATAGTTTCTATCATCTTTAGCAACATAAGATATCTCTTCTCTTTTGTTACCTATCATTGGGTGATCTTTAAGATCACTATTATATTTAGATCCAAAAACTTCCTCTAGTTCCTTATGAGTGGGTTCAAAAAGATAATCGTCATCTACTGCCCATTCCGCTATATCGTATGCACCATATTTACCTTCGTACATACCTTCTCTGATATTCTCTATAGCTTTAACCTTAGCCTCTTCAGAAAGCTGCTCGAATCTAAAAGATCCATTCTGCTCGAATAAATTAAATGATGATACGTTCTTTCCCATTGATAGTATATATTCAACGGTCTTAATCTATCACCTCATCAATTACTTTGAGTTTCAATGCTTCATTAGTATCCATAAACCAATCTTTCTTAGTCTTGTAAATACGATCTAATTTTTTCTGAGTGATTTTTGTATTCTCTAATGTGACTTCCTCGATAATTGTTTGAATTCTTTTTGTTTCAATTACGTCTTCTTCTAAATCCTTAATTTTGCCTGCAGCTACTGAAGATACCTGGTGGTACATGTAAGTTGCTTTAGGATACCCAAAACGTTTATGTCCGGAAACTGAAATTAAGAATCCACAAGACATAGCACATCCTGTTACGATAGTATGTACCGGAGCTTTGCTAGCTTTCATAATCCCTAATAAACCCATACACTGATAAACATATCCCCCATAAGAATCAATATAAAGCTTTATGGGCTTGGGGTTGTAAATTAAGTCGTGAGCAGAATATATTTTAGTGAGGTATTCATCATCCTCGTTTATTTCTATAATAGCTTTGGAAATTGAATTAATCGAATCCTGATCTACTTGTTTAGCTAGAAAAAGATTTCTAGGAATTGGACTTGGTAGATTTAAGTTGTTTGACATTTATTTTTATTTGAGGTTAGTAATATAAACTTTTATTTTGTGTAAAGCATCTTTGTCAAAAAGATTAAAAATAGGTATACCAAGATCTTTTGCTATACGAAGGGCTTGACCTGTTCCACCTGATATTTTTCCTCCTATTGTCCAGCAAACAACAAACGATACTGGTGTTTCAAGATCTGATCCAAGAACTTGAAAAGTATTTCTTGTCATTAGCTTTTTAGCAGCGGGTGAAAGATAACTCCATCCTGGGTGATATTTTCTAGCTATCTGTCTAGCGCTAAATACCTTTTCTTGATCCATATCATCAATTATCAAAGTGGATTGGTTATCATTAAATTTACTCCAGGGTAAATAGATCTCCATTTCGCCTGTGCAATGTTTTTCAAACATTGCGTCTGCTCCCGGTGCTCCTCCAGATCTTAAAACAAAACCCATTCTTCCTAAGAATCCCGCAGCTTCTTCTATTGAGGGCTCGATTCCAGGAGGGGTTTCTCTAGATCCTATGCCTGCGTAATAATTAATCTTCGTCTGACTCATCCTTGTATGATTTATAAAGTTCTTTCCCTGATCCCTTAACGTATTGTACAGATACTCCGCCTGATGTGTGTAGCTCAACAAATATTGGATTACCTACAGCGAGACAAATGTGTAAGTCCCTAGAGTTAAGTTTCATTTCGATTAAGGGTTCCCTGTTCTTTCCTAGGAATTTTATTTTTGCACCTTCTATATCTAATGACTCGTCAATTTTAACATTGACACAATTTCCATTTTCAACAAAAGCTTCCCAGTCTTGAAATTTAGGATATTTGTGGGTCTCCATCTTTTCTGATTATATCCTTATCTATTAGGATTTCCCTAACTTTTATCCAGTCAACATAGGGTCTTTCACCATTTTCCGGATAAATTAACGGACATCCTAAAGAAGCATCATCTATATACATTTCTGCATATGCCTTAGGTGAAGAAGTCCAACCACTTTGAGTTGGATTAGTCTGTACCCCGTAAAGTTGAATTCCATTATCACTAAACCATGATACAGCATCTTTTAAAAAATTTCCCTTGTTATTATCAGATCTCATTGTAAAAAGAATTAGCTGATTATTATTTTCCACTAATTCTTTTAAAACTGGAACTGCTCCAATATCCCTGCCAACAAATGGAAATTCGTGTGTCACACAAGTTCCATCAAAATCTATACTAATTATCATTTTGCTCTCTCTTTTTTTCTAAAGCTTTAGGTAAAAAAATCTCCCTCACCTTTTTTCCTAATTCGTTATCGTTAGGATATTTTACTACCAGTTCTTCTATCAATTCTAACAAATCATTCTCATCCATAAATTATCTTTATAGATTATAGATAGAAAATAGTAAATTATTTCGACATTAAGCTCTCCGCTGCTGACAAATAATCTAAAAGATTGTCAGATCCGGATTCAGATCTATTAACTTTTTGTTTGTCCCAATGTTCTTCCAATGTTTCTTGCGTAAAAAATCCAGTAGGGAAAACATCTGTACAGAAATCATTCATATTCAGATTGTACACTCCTAGTTTTTTTATTTTGTAAGCAATATAATTAGCATACATTACACATTCGCCAGGTGTTTTACAAGCCATTGAGGTAATAACAAGAGGTCCTTTATCAACTGTGCAATTTAAAGATGCAAGTCTATCCTCTAATATTCTTAGAAGCTGCCATTCATTTTTTGCCTTTCCGTATAATATATCAACATCTTCGGATTTAGAAACTGATAAATAGATCAGCAATTTCATCATGATCTCATTCAGTGGAGCTCTTTTTCCGTTTTCGTCTAATGGTCTACAAAAAAATTCTTCGATAGAATTCGGCTCCTGTATTACGGATTGATCTAGGTATTTCATATTCTCTCGAATTTTAATTCACCATCAACAAATACCTGTTTGATAGATGGGTCCTTGGTGATTTTAGCTATATAAGCTTCTGGATTTTTGATTTTATCATAAACCAGTCTAAGGCCCTCGTCGTTGAAGATCTCAACTTCGTGTCCCCCTGGGACCAAACTTTCAGGATTGGTCCTGAAGTTGTCTGTTACTTTGATTATTTTTTCTGCCATATTTAGATTTTAAGATCCAAATATAGAAACTTCGGTACAAAGAAAAAAATGATTTATGAAATTATGCCATCTGTTGAGTAGGTCCCCAATTTCTCTTATAAGGACCAACATATCTAAAAGATGCTGTTTGAGCAGGATTTCTATTAGCAACACTGTCCCAACTGTTAAGATTATAGTTCATTTCTACCTGTCCTTTTTGATCACCTTTAAATCCACCAGATGAATTTGAAATTATATTTCCTCCCTCTACTACTACACCAACGTGTCCCGGTCTTGATCCTCTTGCTGTTAATATTATATCACCAGGCTGTGATTCAGTTTTCCAGTTTGTTATTTTTCTCCAGACTCCGTTAGATTTTTTACTTTCCGCATCCATGTGTGACCAAAGAGATCCTGTACCTAAAGTTACTGCTCCAGATCCTGCAATAGCATACCCAGTAGCACGATAGAATATAATAGAAGCTGCTGCTGCACATCCTAAATTTCCTCCTTTTGTTCCTGGTATTTTTCTTGTTGATGTATTAAGATTAGCGTAAGCTGAGTTAACTATATTTCCTATAGGACCAGCCATTGGCTGTTGTATTTCAGCGTTATCGTTCTTATCTACTACACCAACAGCAGATCCATACGAATCCATTTGATTTGTATCAACTCTAGCAACAGGAACTAAAGCCTGTCCCATTCCTACAGGGCTTTCTGCTGCAAATAGGTTAGGCTCTTCCATTCCAGTTTCTTCTACTGAAATACCCATAAGTTTATTGAATCTAGCTATTTCTGCAGCGAATAATTGTTCGTTTATCGCCTTAAATTGTTCTATACTTTTTATA
>Ga0255102_1000573_pt1 | contig 10014 bp, 16 predicted proteins | sample Law_Cont_RepA_0h_FD_188448 | JGI IMG/M metagenome (GOLD analysis project Ga0255102, IMG submission 188448) | Freshwater microbial communities from St. Lawrence River, New York, United States - Law_Cont_RepA_0h | ecosystem: Environmental > Aquatic > Freshwater > River | place: USA: New York... | reverse complement strand
GATATTGCATAGAAAATATGCCACACAAAAGACACTTTCGGAGAACGAATTCTTTTATTTAACTAATGAACAGGTATTGGGATTTATAGATTCATGCAAAGAAGCTGAAAATATTGTAGATGCCCTAAGGGATAATCCCTTTTATAAATAGATTACTCGAATCTGTTTATTAAACTTGCTCCTGAGCTTTTTATTGTGTTTACAATTTCAGGATTCAATACTCGGTCCATTATTTTTTTTGGATACCCCTGATAAACCTTAGCCATTTCTAGTGGATAATCTTCAAATACGTTTAGAAGGTCGCATAAAAAATCATACACTACTCCCATTTTTTCTAGATCACCTGAATTAAAATTCACATCCCATTGCTCAAGAGCATCTAAAGTTTCTAATCTACTCTCCATATCATCTTTCTCACCCTCTAGGTTATCATAAGATTCCTGTAGATCCTTTTTTTCCTCTTTTAATTCCTCATAATTTTCTTGAAGTTCTTCCAATTGTTTTTGAGTACTCTTTAAATCTTCCACTTCATCTACTAGAGCTTGCTTGTCCCATCCCATAGTGTCTAGCTCTGATCTGGTGTCTTCTAATTCTTGATTGACATCTGTTAGTCGATCATTAAGATCATCTATTTCTAATTCTAGAGATGTTATCTTTTCTAAAGCTTGCTGTAGATTCATATTTTCATTTTCTAACACAAAATTAGAAAACTTTTTCAATGATTGGAATTTTCTCATTATTTTTTATCCTTCCTATTAGCTTTTGCTTGCTTATAAAGAGCCTTATCCGACATTTTTGTTGTTTTACCACCAGTCACAAAAGAATTTACTCTAGCCATAGCCCATTGCTGAGGAGTTGTTCCTGGAATATGTCCTTTTTTCCAAGCTGCATATCCTCTTTTCCATACTTGAGTTAATATACCTTGAGGAAATCCAGTCTTATCTGATTTATTCTTTAAAGCTTTTTTTACTGGACTACCAGCAGAAGTTACACCTTCATTTAAGAATCCCTCAATCTCTAGGATCTCATTTTCAGATAAAGATTCCAAAATTTCTATAAACTCCAATTCTAATTCCTCAAGGACTTTCATGAATTGGTAAGGATCTGTCATAAGATTTTCTCCAAACATTTCTTTGTATTTTTTAGTGTATTTGCTCGTTTTAGTTTTTACCGCTTTACCCTTTCCAGCTTTACGAGATTTATAATCAGCATCCCATGGTCCATAAGCAGAAGAGTCTGAATCTGCTTTATCCCCATGCTTTCTGATCTCCCTTTTCATCACATTGGGATTAGTAGATAGGTATTTTTTTGGGTATTTCATAAAGTATTTATCCAACTTCCCAAAATCATTTTTTAGTTTAACAAGAAATTTCTATCTTTATGAAAAAATTATCGAAGTGGAATTTATAAGAAGCAAATATAGCAGGAGAATTAGAAAGAAAAGAAGGCTTGGTGAATTTAGAGAATATGGATTTATTCTCGATGTTTATTGTGGACCAGATCCTGAAGGACATATTATAGATGCAATTATCCCCCTGGTTATTAAAAAGAGAATGTATTTAACCGGAGGAGGGGATCACGAGAAATATTCTTTCTTTATAGAGGGATTAAAAGAAGAATCTGACAAAGAATGGATTTTTAATGAAATAAAAAAGATACAGGAAGTAGAAGATGTAGCTGTTTATAAAACAGTCGACATGTGGCACGATAACGTAGACATTTATTTTGGAGAAATCGATAATTTAAGAAAAGAATATGGCGAGAAAAAAAAGACATCCTAACTTAATACACGGATCTGTAATGAGCCCGTGTTTTATGACAGAGGATGAGTTTGAAGACGGTTACAAGCAATCTGTATTCTATGTAGATAAAGAATTCAAATCTGAATACGAGAAACACATTGCTGCTATGGGTCACATATCCAATATAGCAAAAAGCTACATTTTTAAACATTGGAAGCTTGTAAAAGACTGGAGTAATTTAGAGGTTGTTGTTGAACATGGTCCAACAGGTGATAGCACTTATTACTATGCCTATAAGGAAAGAATCAGAACGAAAGATTATCCAGAAGGAAGGAATAACATTTTTCTTAAATTTGACAAAGAAAGAAAAAGAAAACAAAACCCTGTAAAAACAATGGATGATGTTGTGCTCGATCCTACTGACGGGGACTTCTCTGTTACTATAAATGGACATGAACATTGGTGGATACAAGACGAAGCAGTAATTATTATTGCAGACTATATAGAAAAACAATTAAAAAAGCAAGATGAGGAAACTAGCGACAATCCAAAAAATTAAAGAAATACATCCGATTGAAGGAGCAGATGCTATCGAGTTAGCAATTGTAAACGGATGGAAAGTAGTAGTGGGAAAAAACGTAGAACACAAGGAGGGTGATTATGTCATCTATTGCGAGATCGATTCATTCCTACCAATCAAGGAAGAATTTGAGTTTCTTAGAAAGACGTCATACAAAAAAATGGCAGATGGGTCGGAAGGATTCAGATTGAAAACAATTAAACTTCGAGGACAGGTTTCCCAAGGTCTAATTATCCCAATAAATGTCCTGATGAGATATAAGAATTTTATGGTTGAATTTGAGGAAGGATCTGACGTATCTGAAATTTTAGGAATCGTAAAATACGAACCACCTATGCCTGCAGAATTATCGGGGGTAGCTAAAGGACTATTTCCTGGATTTATTCCTAAAACTGACGAGGAAAGAATTCAGAATTTATCTAATGTTTTTGAAAGCTGGAAACAAGAAGGACATAAATTCTATGTCACCGAAAAACTAGACGGAAGTTCTGCTACATACTATTACAAAGACGGTGAGTTTGGTGTTTGTTCTAGAAACTTAGAACTTTTGGAAACAGAAGGTAACACATTCTGGAGAGTTGCTAGAGAATTAGATCTAGAAAACAAAATGAAATCCCTGGGATATAATGTGTGTTTTCAAGGTGAGTTAATTGGTGAAGGAATACAAGGAAATCCTTATAAGATATTAGGTCAGACTGTTAAGTTCTTTAATGTATTTAATATTGACACACATCGATATGCGGGATTAACAGATTTTGTTAATACTATTCACGGATTAAGTCTTAATACTGTTCCTAAGATCGAAACAGAATTTACTCTACCTGATACAATAGAGGATCTTTTATCATATGCGGATGCTAAATCTTATCACAATCCTAATTTTGATAGAGAAGGAATTGTTATAAGAAGCATCGACAGAACAATATCTTTTAAAGTGATTAGTAACAAGTTTCTATTAAACGAAAAATAATATGAATGATCCAGAAGAACCGGAGATTAGAGAAAGAATAAACAATTTAAACAAAATAAGCAAAAGGATGAGAAATAAAAAAATTCCAAGAATAGAGATTACAGAGGAAGACATAGACGGAATCGACACACAAAAACACACCAGATGGTCAGTTTTACAGAATGATCAATTTGCTCCATCTTTTGTTTCGATCCCTCAAGTTCCTTCTGGATTATACGAAATGAAATGGAACAGTTCTTTACAAACTTGGGTGGTAGCTAAGCAAGAGCTAAATATTGATGAGCTATATGAATTACCTTCTCCTGAGATTGAAAGTATTTTAAATGACATTAAGATTTTCTGGAAGAAGAGAGAAACCTATAAAGAATACAATTTTGTTCACAAGAGAGGTATTCTATTATATGGCGATCCTGGATGTGGTAAATCTGGAATTATCCAACTTTGTGTAAAGGATCTAATTGAGAACGAAAATGGTATTGTAATAAATATTAAGGAGGACGAAGACTTTAAAGCATTTGTCGATTTTGTTCCAACAATAAGAAGTATAGAACCCGATAGAGCCCTAATAGTTATTCTCGAAGATATAGATTCACTTGCAGGAGAGGACAGATACTCAACTACCAAATTGCTTAATATCCTAGATGGTGTTAAACAGATAGAAAATGTGGTTTATATAGCAACAACAAACTATCCTGAAAAACTTCAGGAGCGTATTACTAATCGTCCATCAAGATTTGATAGAAGATACGAGGTTCAAATGCCTTCAGCCGAAATTAGGGAAGCTTACATAAAGAATAAGCTGACAAAAAGTGATCTTAAAAAAATAGATCTTGAAAAATGGATTGATGTTACCGATGGAATGTCACTCTCTCACTTAAAAGAATTAGTAATTTCAGTAGTAGTAATGGGGAAAGACTTTGATGAATCCCTTTCTACTCTTAACAGTATGGGAGAAAAACCAAAGGTTACTAGCAAGAAGAAATCCAAATTAGGATTTGGTAATTAATATGGAAAGATCGTTAATAAGAATATGCTCTGCTTCCCTAGGGGATACTATAGGAGCAATGGCAGTAATAGACTCATACCGTTCTAAAAATAACAAAGAGGTGTCTGTTATTTGCAATCTTTCTGACGAGTATTTTCATAATAGTTACACTGATATTAAAAAAATATATCCTCACAATTCTATCCCAGAGTATGAACCAGATATTGATAAATGGGTGATTGACGGGGTAGAATATGACGAGTACAAGCAGATCATATACAAATTCGATAAGCCTCTAATGAAAGGCTATGCTCAACAGCTTGAAGTAAAAGAATGGAATAGACCAAAAATAGATGCTTTCGTTGGTGAAAGGCCTATAAAATCTAAATACATTTGTTTTTCCATGCATTCAACAGCACAATCTAAGCACTGGAATTATGAAGAAGGCTGGGACCAACTTTGTAGAATGCTAAGAAAATCTGGTATAACCCCAGTTTGTATAGATGTTCACGAAAGCTTTGGTACAGAAGGAAATTGGAATCCTGTTCCTAAATCATGTGTTAAGAAGAATGGTATGAATCTTAAACAGATGACAAACTACATACACCATTCCGAATTTTTCATTGGATTAAGCAGTGGACTAACATGGGTTGCACATGCTTTAGGTAAACCCGTAGTTATGATTTCAGGGGTAACTTCGGAGGATAATGAATTTTCAGAGGATACTGTTAGACTAATTAATAAGGATGTTTGCCATGGGTGCATAAATGATCACCAACATAAATTTGATTCAGGTGACTGGTTCTGGTGCCCTTTACATAAAGGAACTGGTAGACAGTTTGAGTGTACAAAGACCATTACTCCCGAACATGTTTTTGAGTCTCTATCACACTTATTGATGTAGGAATAATTTATATAAAATTCTGCTGATATATAATCTATAGTATTTATGAAAAGCTTTAGAAACAAATATCCGGGATTATCAGAAGAGCAGCTTCGAATTAAGCATAAACTTTGGGAGAGAGAAAAGGAAAGAGAGAAACAACTGCTAGAATCTCTTAAAAGAAAAAATCCTTTCCGAGAGGATGACGAGGGAGATAATGGTGCAGTTTATGACGGAGGTCTAGATATAGGCGGAGCACACGGAGTAGTTTCCGATGCTGTATTAGTTGGAGCAAAGGTTAATTTTATATATTCTGGGAGTGAAGGGATCGTTAAAACTACTTTTACCGATACAGACGGAAGATTTATAGTTCCTAGAAGTTTTGGATCAGGACGTATAATAGTATCAGGAGGAATTGATGCAGTAAATGGTCTTCCTTATAAAGGGGAGTTATCAGTTGATGCAGAGTTTTTCCATAAATATCATGCTATTACTCCAGTGACTCATATAGCTAATCATATATGGGTAAATACACCAACTAGAATACCAGAGGAAGCAATGAATCTAGTTTTAGAATATCTTCCCGGATTTTCGGGTATTCCACTGGAAAAAATAGATCCACTTTTAATGTTTAATCATGACCACGTTAAACTCACTTTAGATGGCGTAGAAGGAGCTAAAAACATACAAGCAATAAATACCATTATAGAAGTACATGCGGATCTTATAAGCAATTTAAAAGCAAATACTGAAGATGAGGTAGAGTCTTACAAGATTCAAACTTACCGTGAGATAGGAAACGCACTTCTAACTAAAATAAATGGTCAGGAGAATACAAATTACGTAGACGATGTCTTTAAATTCCATTCTACACACTGTGAGAAAAAGCACGAGAATTGTTGTAGTGAACTAATTTCCAAGGCTTCTTCCATATTGTCCAACAGTATCGATAAAGATGCTATAGAGTCAACATCAGAAATACAAGCTTTAAACCTTGCGGTAAAAACTGAATGGTCAAATAAAGCTCTTGAAATGACTAACGATTCTTCCATAACTCCTAATAAAGTTTGGAACAGCATAGAGAATAAAACTGTTGAAGGTTTAATAGCTCAGATTAATATACCAGTTTAAGCATCGTGATGATCCAAATCTGTAGGATAATCTGTAAGCTTATCTAATATTCTTTCAATATCGTCATAAGAATAAGGGAGAAATCCGTTTGTATCTACACCAACGTCCATAGTTCTTCTTCTATTCTTAGAATGCTTTTGAATCCACCATTCATCAGGCTTTAAATTCCCGTGTGTGTGCCCATGTAGATGCCAAGATCCTTTATGGTATTTGTTCCATATTTTCATTGGCCAGTGGCTAAGTACTATTGTTTTCTTTCCAATATTTAATTCATAATATGAATCAACGCTAGAGAAGATATCCCTGCACCCATCCGTATTTTTGTAGATGTGTTCGTCATGATTACCTAGAATAATATGTATGTTCTTGCATATAATCCTTTCTCTAAATCTAAATATGTTATCAGTCCCACCAAAACTCCAATCACCTATGTGATATAATGTGTCTTCTTCTCCAACTTTAGAGTTAATTGAGTTTACTAAAACCTCATCATGCTCAGAAATTGTTTTAAAATTTCTGCATCCTGATTTGTCAGGCCAGCTAGATACTCCAGAAACTATGTTTTTATGTCCGTAATGTGTGTCAGATGTAAAATAAATCATACCGCAATTATACGAAAATTCTATAATTAGTTCCGGAACTTTAATGTATTATTATGATAAAATATCTATGGAATATGTGAAATTTAAAGCTTTCGTGGATTGTCTTTCTGATATGACCGAGAGGAATAGGAAGGCTTATAAGATAGGTGTAGATCTAATAGATTACACAGAGTCTTACGACAAAGCAGTAACTATTCTTTTGGAAGAAATACTTACGCCAGAGGGAAATGATTGGCTATCTTGGTTCCTCTATGAAAAGGGAGGCATAGAAGGTAAGGTAAGAAAGGATATGAAAGCTTGGGATAATGAAAAAGAAATATGTAAAAATTTGAAAGGACTTCATCAGTATTTGGTGGATAATTCTTATTTTCGTAATAAGTAAGAAAAAAAATGGTAAAGATACAGCCTAAATTAAATCTGAATGATAAAGAATATAGAGTAGAAGAGGTCTTTATCAGCGAATTAGGATACCTTATGGTTAGACTTTTTTGTCCGTCGGATAAAATTTATGTAACACATAATTTTGGAATTTTTGACAGCAACAATAATATATTTTTAGATGAAATTAAAAGAATTGAAAGAGAAAGAAATAGTACTACTAAATAGTGAAGGACCAGTTCTTAAAGCTAAAAAAGTTGACGAGGGAATAGTTCTTTATAATACACAAGACGAAATAGTAGAGATACTAACAAACGAAGAGTTTAACGACTTTATATTCAATGACTCTCCTATCACCTATACAGACGGAAAAGAAATGATATGGTCTAGCATTCCAGATTCTATGAAGGTTGATATGACTACATTAAAAAGATGGTTCAACGGAAAAAATAAAAGCAGACTTAGCAGTCTAGTCTATTTAGCTTCTCCTTATTCACACCCCGATGATAGAGTTAGACACGAGAATTATCTTATTGTTACAAAGATAGCTGCAGATTTAGTTTCAAGAGGTCACGTTGTAATATCACCTATAACATATGGACATGTATTGCTAGATCATGCTAAAATGCCTACGGATTGGGAATTTTGGGAGAATTTCTGTCTAACACTCTTAGAAAAATGCGATAAAATCCTAGTATGTAATACCATTGTAGGATGGGATAAATCAAGGGGAATAGCAGAGGAAATAAAATATGCGGAGGAGAATAACATTGAGATAGAATACATAAAACCATCGGAAGTAAAAATATGACAAATCATTTTTTAATTATATCCGGTATACTAATAGGTTTATTAGCACAGGTTTTAGTTTTTTTTCAATTACAAGGTCCCTTAAAATACGACTTGCTTAAAAAATATTACTGGATAAATGTACTAATGGGTATTCCTATTTCTATGTTATTTATGTATTCGGTTAAAAATATGGTAATGGCTTTTGATGGTCAAATGTGGCCTTCACGGTTAATAGGATTTAGTATAGGAGCAATTGTTTTTACTGCGCTTAGCTGGTCAATATTTAATGAGCCAATAACAACTAAAACATTAGTATGTCTTATGTTATCTGCAGCTATATTAATAATACAGCTCGTATGGAAATAAAAGAATTTAAAAAGATATCACTTGAAATATCTGAAAGATTATCAGCTTTACCCTACGATAACGGAGACGTTTCAGATATAGGAAACGAAATAGGAATAATTCTAGGAAAGTACATGTCAGAAAATTCATTCAGATGGGAGAAAGAAGATTTTATATCCGGACTAAATCACGGAATATCTTTAGCAAACGGAACACATTAAATTATAATTATAATGGAACATTTTTATCATAACTTAGGGCAAAATTGGTTTACCTATCCCAATCTCTATAGTAATGCGGTACATGCATGTGAAGACAATAGTCATTTTGTTGAAGTGGGGGTTTGGAAGGGCAGAAGTGCTTCTTATATGGCAGTTGAGATTATTAATTCGAATAAGAATATAAAGTTTGATTGTGTAGATACATGGGAAGGATCAGATGAACATAAAGATCCTGCTTTAGCTGCATATGAACCATTGCTAGACATAAAAGATGGTTTATATAATGAATTCTTAAAAAATACGCAACCAGTAAAACATATAATTAATCCCATAAGATTACCTTCATTAGAAGCAGCTAATTTGTATGAAGATAACACATTAGATTTTGTTTTTATTGACGCAGCGCATGATTATGAAAGTGTAAAAAAAGATATAACGGCTTGGTTTCCAAAAATTAAAAAAGGAGGAACTATTGCGGGACATGATTATTCATGGTGTGGAGATGTTAGAAAAGCCGTACATGAATTTTTTCAGGAAAAAGAAATTCATGTAAGAGAAGGATGTTGGATATATTTTAATTAAAGACAAAAAAATATGGAAGAAGAATATAAATCCCCATATTGCCCAATATGTGAAGCATGCGGAGAAGATGGATGCTGTCCAGCAACTAGCTGCAAACAACACCCCGACGGAGATTACTGTGAAGGATATTTAGCAGAGCTAAAATTTACATATTGGATGTATAAAGATCTAATGAATTTAGTGGCTGATGATCCTAAATACAAAGATGCTATAGATAAAATGTGGCATGAAAACTGGGACGCTATATTTAAAAGGGATGAAGAAGAGCCAAAGATAGAAGAGCCCAATGAGACTTTGTTTCCTGAAAAATTGGCAAAAGCAAACGAAACAATAGAAAGGACTAAAGAAAGCCTTGATAAAATAATGAAGAAAAATGGATAAAGACGTAAAAGATATAAAGTACGGATTAATGGTTATTGATCCAACGCAAGAAGGTGAAATGAAAGACATCTTACATTTCGTTGGATACTGGGAAGAACCTAATAAAAGAGATGCTGACCAATTGAGGGAAGAACTAATGACTGATGAAGAATTTGGACTAACTGAGATTGCAAGTAGATTAGATATTCTTCCTGCTCCTGAACAAATTATCAAAGAATTTATAAAGTATTAATATGGATAATTCCGTATATAATTGGATGAAAGAATGGGTAGATCGAACATCCAATACCAAATATGAAAATTCATCTAACGAGAATAGCGATGAATGGACAGAGATTGAAGGAATTGGTAAATTTAAAGGTCTAGAAATTGTTACTGAAAATCATGAAGATATCGGAAACATAACAATAACCCTTAAATAT
>Ga0255102_1000559_pt1 | contig 10141 bp, 17 predicted proteins | sample Law_Cont_RepA_0h_FD_188448 | JGI IMG/M metagenome (GOLD analysis project Ga0255102, IMG submission 188448) | Freshwater microbial communities from St. Lawrence River, New York, United States - Law_Cont_RepA_0h | ecosystem: Environmental > Aquatic > Freshwater > River | place: USA: New York... | reverse complement strand
AGTTCCACGCACATAGAAGTAAGGCTTAAATCCATTAATTCGAAGACAGGCAACAGTTCCTGTATCAGTTCGTCCGAAGACATCGATCACAAACTTACCGTTTGTGTCGTGTTCGTGCCAATCACACGGTTGAAGACGAACCATTTTACTATCTAGTTGCCAGGGAGTTCTCCATTCGTTTTCTACGAAACTTTCTGGATTTGAATGTAAGAGATGAACCACACCACCAACACCTATGACTGGTTTTTCGCACCGACTCGTATTAAGGCAGATAAATACGAGGAGGACACGAATGCCATTTCCAGTAAGAACTCGCTCACCCGTCAGACTGCGAGTCTCACGGCTGGATGTTCAGACACCTTGAATCCCGCCGCCGCAATGGCTGACCAACCCGGTATGATTGCAACAGGTGGATACGGCCAACCTGGAAGTGGATGTAAAGTGGATGAGAACACTGAACTTCGATGGGGTATCGAAGGTGCACATCGTCAGAAGGGACCTAAACAGATGTGGGCTCGTCCTTTCTCAACTACTCCCTTCTTATCAGGTGGTGACCCCATGGCAGTGGAAGATGAATCAGGATTGATTCGCTCTGCGCCTCCTCGTAACCGCAAAGACGTCTCCACCATCATGGACAAGATGATTCCCAACTACTACCAACCTCTCATTCCAGTCAAAAGCAGTGATTACAAGGATGTCAATCATTGGGTAGAACAATGGACTCGCGGAGGGGATGCTACTCGTTTGGTCTCTCAAATGCGATAAGTTGTAGAATATAATGAAAGTACTCTTCTTTGCGAACCGAATGCCCGACTTGTGTGGGGCGTTCTTACATGATATTGACTTAGGTCTCGAACTTCAAACGCGCGGTCATATGGTCGTGTTTTTGACTATCAAAATCCCCAAAGAAGGCTATAACGGAGGAACCTATCGCGGTTTCCGATTCTTACATTACACAGCTGCATCGTCGTTCTTGGAAACCTCGAATGTTTGGATTTGCCCTCATTCACCCATCTTACCCGATGTGCGTAAAATCAACTCACGAGGCTACAATCGTCCTATCATTGCCACCTGTCACTATGATGGCAACTACAATATGATTCGAACCAATGGTAAGAACGACTGGGCTGAACTTCTTTTGTTTATCAACTCGATTATGGAAGTCCAATACCGAAAGAACATCGTTCCCTGGCCTTCACAGATTCAACAAACTGAAACCATTCGTCCCTTGATGCACCGAAACAAGATTGAGATCTTGGAACCGTTTCATGGGGATTGTATTACCTTGGTGAACGCAAACGTCAACAAAGGTGTTGTGCAGTTTTTAGAGATGGCACGCAAACTACCCGACCGTCGATTCTTAGGTGTCTTACCCTATTATGGCGAACGACAAGTGCCTCTAGCTCCGTCCAATGTGGAATGGGTCCCATTCGACGATGATATTCGGACCGTTCTCAAACGAACTCGAATCCTTTTGGTTCCAAGTTACTATGAGAGTTTTGGTCGTATTGCAGTGGAAGCGATGCTCAATCGTATTCCAGTCATCTATTCTAAACCGAATCCAAACTCAGTCTATCCAGGTGGAAGCACGGAAGGACTGCATGAATGGATTCAACCTGCAGGCATCGGGTGTATTCGAGACAACATTGATGAATGGGTCACTGCGATTCGTTCGTTGGACAATGAAAGTGCCTACTCTGAGCGAGCAGAACATTCGAGACTTCATATCGAAGAGATGAATCTGTTTGTAGAAGCGTCTCGTATTTCGGGACTTGTGGAACAGTTTGTTCAACGCAATCCGGTAGTGGTTCGTTCTGAACCGGCTCCGACATCTCAGGTTTCACGTCCTGCGGAACCGGGACGTGTGCGAGAACCTCCTGCGGGGCGTCAGGTGGCGGTAGGGTTTTCGAATGGGCGACTGAGAATACAGCGTTAATCTTGCTTTGAAGCCAACGTCCTCGTTCACATAACTCTTTCTGTTCGTCTGAAAGACCTGAATCTACAATCGGTTTGGAAGGAATGTATTTAGACCCTGAAACGACTGGAGCAGGAGGAAGAAGAGATTCGACTGCATCCTCAACGCTCTCATAGTTCAACAGTGCTTGTGAAGCTTCTTCTTGCGAACATCCAGTGAGTTGAGAAACCATTGTTGCATCGTTCATCTTTTTCTTGATTACTTGTAATACCTGAAGATGCGTTTCATTGAAGATCTTTGTCCACCTGCTCTCTTATACATGATTTTCTTGGTCATCCAACTTGGATTAGATGCCTCGTTAGGCATGTGGATTACTATGTCTATCAAGGCAATCCTCGGACTTGCAACCGTTGTGTTGTTGGACACACTCTGTAGTATTGAACTCGGTGTTGTGTCATGGTTCTTGGTCGCAGCTCCCTTCTTGATTACATCCCTCGCCACTGCAATCGCCATGTCCACTCGATTTGATGAGTTGATGCTCCGAGGTGTGAAGGAGAAGTTCTTAGATAAGAATGCAGTCGATGGTGATCTTCCAGAAGACTCAAACGCGATCCGAAAAGTCAAAACGGATTCTTACTCAAAAAGGATGTAGACTTTATAGCGCTACAATGTTCACATTCCTAGTTTCCGTTCTCTTCAACCTCTTCTCAGGACTTGCCCAAACCTACACATATCTCTACGACCTTTGGGTTGAATACAAATACTCTCAGGCGTACACTCACCGACCTATTGCACGATACTACTTGTCCAACGAACACATTCCCTTCGAAGAGACGGATAAACGCGTCTTTGAAGATTGCGTGTATGTTGAAGAATGGGTGGACCGTAAAGGCAACAAGAAATGTTCAGTTCTCTACGAAGGTCAACCGATTCCGACTTCATGGACGAACACTCCGTTTGATATTCCAGACGGTGAAGCTCCATGGGTCTGGATTGGAGACTTGGATACAGAGATAGACTTGACCCGAAGCCTGAATAAGTTCCTCATCCCTGGCAACCGTATTGAAATCGACCTCTTGTGTAATCTCATACAAGTCACCGACCGCACAGACTTTGTCTACATTGAAAAAGGAACGTTTAACGAGGTCAAATTTCCAGCGAGAGGAATAACAATCGAAGCTCGGGATGATTCATAAACCCTTTGAAATCGCGGAACGATACATTCAGCTTCGTAAACGATATGCATCTGGGTCGTGGGGTGACTATGTCCTTGTCTTCAACGAAATGATACTAGGACCTCTGATTACCCTTTTTCTCATGTTCATTGGAGGCAGTGATATGATGATGGTGATTTCCACAAGCACACACGCGTATACCACATGGTGTGAATGGGAAGAGTATCATAGACTTCGAAGTGTGGTTCAAGAGATGTTTTTAACAATGTCGATTCATGGCGGACCTCAAATCACTACGAACGATTTGGACTATTTACCCTATGTGTTTGCGGACGCAGTGGTTAGACTCGGGTAACTCCATCTCCACCTATGGGATAAGGATTGCTTCCGGGAATCTGTGGGTTGTATCCAGCGTAGTTTCCGTAGGTTTGTGAACCGGGCATACCGGATGCCGCACCTACAAAGGATGTGCCGGTTGCGCCTGCGTTATAGACAGGTGCTCCACCACGCATACGCATCTTACGGGTCTTGCGGGTCTTCTTCTTGGACTTCTTAGACTTCTTGCCACCCTTCTTGGTCTTTTTGCGACGACCTCCAGCTTGGGTACCGCTTCCAGCGGTCGCATATGGGTCGGGTATTGCAGCTCCTGTCGTAGAACTAAAGGGTGTTGAAGTTTCGACCGCAGTATATCCCGCACCTCCAGTGCCTGTGAGAGGGTCAAATCCATATCCATACATCATTCCACCTCGCATTTTTCGTTTACGACCTCCTTGTTGAGCTCCACAAGACATTTACTCTTTCACAGGAAGAAATACGCCCATCGTGCCAGGTTCATTGTCATACTGTTCGTATCCTCGAACGGACGCGTCGTCGGGCATTTCACTATACGTCAACAAAGCTGTCAAGTCTGGGTGATGGCACTCTTGCAATAGACTTTCAAGCAATACGCGACGCGACTCGTAGGACAGCTTTTCATAGACATTGAGTCCATTCAGATACCGAATATCACACGCTAAAAAGACACTGGGTTTCAGTTGAATGACACGTATAACAGTGTCTGAAAAGAGACGCTCATCCAGCACGATAGGGATTGGCACAGGTGTATCCCGTTGATCGACAAACCATGCAACGGCTTGATTATCCTCGTGGGTTAGTAGTATCCACCCCGGATTCCCCACGTATTGAGGTACTTTCAGCAGGTGGCGGTCCTTTACGCTCCCCTTCTTGACGTGGGGCTTCCACGGGCACAGGCGGTGCATACGTTGGAACGCTGACATGTTGTTCAGGTTCGGGTTGTAGTTGTATCGGTGGTGGTGTGAAAACTGCCTGTGGTTGGACTTGGACTTGTGTAGGAGGATATAACGTTCGCACGACCCAGAACACTGTAATGTGTGCAATGACGACTACAATGAGTGTGCCCAACGCGATTGAGAGGATTTCTTGGAGGTCCATCTTTATCTCGTCGGCATCTTTTGTCGTGAATGAACAAACCGCAATGCAGTCTAACCCGCTCCACGCTACAAAGGACACGGTCTACAAAGCACTCAAAGGAAAGTTGGATTTGGACAATCTTGTAGCGTCTTCCATTCAGGTCGCAAAGGAAGTCGAGCAGATTGCAAACCTCAAAGGTAAAGAGAAGTTGGAGTTGCTTCAATCCATCCTTCGAATCTGTATTCATGATTCAGACAAGTCCCCCGAGGAAAAAGAAGCACTCTACTTCACAGTCGACCGACTTGTGCCGGTGATTGTTGAAGCAGCGATTCTTGCCTCCAAGTCTCCTATTATTAAACAAGTTCAAGCGGTGTGCTGTGGTTGCTGGACAAAGACCGTTCGTTCGTAAGGTGACAGCTCTTCCACCCATACACGAGGTGAGTCTGAATACACCGTGACTCGAACCTGTTCGCACCCATAGCCTCTTGAAAACACAGGGGAATCAAATGGCAGTTCTTCATACCGGACTGACCCATCCTCTGAACGAGTGATCGTTGAAATCGTTTTTTGTTCTACGTTGTATCGTCGGAACCCTATATACAGCATACGAGTTTCGTAGGTTCGTAATGGTCTGGTATATTTCCATTGTTCAGGAAGTTTGTCGAGTAGTGTTACGTTCATGAAACACTGACTGTATTCGCGAAAACGATTCGTTTTAACTCTTCTTCGTCGTGAAGTGCGGCATTCAACTTGTCGACTCCACGACGAATCTCATTCTCAATGGCTCCCCACTTTTCAGGGTTATTGAGATACTTTGTATGACGGGTGGTCTTGTCTGGAAATCGCTCAATCAACTCAGACTCGGTTGCGTCATACATGTTCATGTAGCAGCGTAGTTGAATCTCATCGTAGAGCGGTACTTCTGCCCACACACGTGTTCGGTCTTTGGAGTCTACGATTCGATTCTCCGACGCAACATATCCATCACATCGACCAACCAACTTGAAGGTTCCAAAGTCTTTCTTAATCGTCTTGGTATTTCGTTCAGTGACCTTCACATCCTTTGCAGCCTCGTAGGTGTCTAGGATTTTCTCTTCATTGTTTATTCCTCGCTGTTTAGCCACTTGACCGCGGACTTCACTGACCAACCGTGCTTTGAGTTCAAGAGGAAGTGTGTCTCTACGAAGGTCGAATACCAATGCAGCTTGGGATTCAACTTCTTTGAGAACAGATTGAACATTGGTGGTGTGTTGAGCGGATTTGATACCCGATTGAACAATGTCCATGATGGGCCATTCGTGGAGAACTTCATTTACTAACTTGGAATAGGCACGAAGATTGTATGTCTTTTCTAGTTCAGCTACACGTATCTTTCCAACCAAGTCTTTACAGAGGAGTTCGTAAGCAATTTCATGAGCATTTTGATATTTGTGGAGACCGATAAAGCCGGCAACTTTAGAAGCAGAGAGTTCAGGAATCATTTAAGGGTTTATTGTTTAGAAGCGATTGATTCGTTTTAAAGACCAAGACCATAATAGGTTGCAGCTGTAAATACGAGTGCATGGACAATCAATCCCCAGGTTGTAGGACATCCACTTGAACTTGCAATAGGTCCTAAGAGTCCACCCAAAAGTCCATCTACAAACCTGTAGACAATCGGATGAGAAATGATAAAGAACATCAAACCTGCAATCAAGGCATCATAGAGTTTGCGTTGCATTTAGTCTTTAACTGGAAAAACTCTTTTGCATTCGCGTAATCGCATCCAACCATGCAGGGATTCCATTCAAGACGGTTGCAACAGCCAACGAATCTCCTGCAACCGGTGTAGTGTCCAAAGTCACACCTTCACAGACCAAGACAATCGCAGTGGTCAATAACGCCTGACGAGACTTTGCGTCGGCAGGACTCCATCGTAAGCAATACATTCGATACAGGACTTCAATGTAGGGTCGCGCAACCGGCTGTGCTTGCTTTTGAATCGCGTCCCAGAAACTCCACACGACATGATTGCCATGAGCCACCGACACATAGGTATCCGAACGGTTCGCAAAAATCAACGGCTGTTTGGTCTGTTTCTTGTGTTCACGAGCATACGCAAACACCCACGCCATCCAATACAAGGCTCGTGTTGTATCCCGCACATCTTGACGAAGACAATATACGAACTCGTTCATAGGCACTGCAATCGTCAATGGGTCATCGCGACGCAACACCAGTTTGCCGTATAAAGTCGACGGTGCTTTCAATGACTCTTGAATCGTCACTGGGTCGAAATCATGTTGAGGTTTGATAGTCGGTAAGGTAGGGAGCTTGTTCTTGCGGCAGAACGAAATGGTCGCAGCGGCTTTGCAGATGAGTTCGCGCACTTCAATGTTGTTACGAATGGCAGTCATGTCTCGCAACGAATACTTGGATTCAATCGGCGCATAGGTTTCATACGCTTTCGCCAAATACAAGAAGATGGCGGGTTGAGCCCGATTCACATGAAGGGCTGCGCCTTCAAAGAGTGCCATCCACAATGTATGGACGAGTCCTGAACACACAAGTTCCAACGACCAATAACACGCATAATCTGCGTGACCGAGTTGAATGTTCTGAAGGAGAACCTTCGTAACATGCGAACGGATATGACCACAAAAGGTTGTTTTTTGAAAGTCTAAGACAGTTCGAGGGTCTGTGATTTCCATTGATGTTCTACTAGATACTTCCATACGAGCTTAACCGCGAACGCTCTACATACTTTTGATACATCGTATACATCACATATAACAACGATGCTACAATCAGAATGTTCAGGATTGAATCAAACCAATCCCATATGTTCAGGTCAGGCTTATTTGTACGAAGTTTACGTTCGCGCTGAATCGCATTCTCGACTTTGCTAATCTGATCCTTGAAGGTATCGGCTGCATACTTCACTTCATCTTTGAGCGACAGCACCTTGTCTTTCAACCCATTCACTACATCGACCGTCTTTCGTTGATTCTCGTATTGACGCATTGCAGAGTTCTTGGTCTCGACCATCTTTTGAACGATTGGATTGACTTCGGCTTTCAAAAGACGTTCCTTTTCAGCCTCTTTCCATCTCTCTCCATCTTTCAGAGTATAATACGTGGAACGAGCCTGCTGATAGGCATCAGGCACTTGGTCTCGAACATTCTCGGCATCTTGGAGTTTTTGAAATGCGTCACGAAGCTTCGTATCCTTATCAATCTTTCCATCGAGGATTACAAGTTCGTTTGTAAATCGGTCTTTTTCCTTTAGAAACTCACTATACGCTGTTGGATTCGTGCTTTGAAGTTGTTGAAGAGTCGTCCCTTCAAAGAAGACTGCAGAGACCGTGTTCAACGTCGTAGAGTGTTTAGGATCATTTCTGTAGACACATTGAAACCCTCCATTGATAGGTCGTCGTTCATAGCCTCGCTCGGTCGGACATGACATCACGCACGAGAAATTGCCTGCACTTTCAAAAGGCAGTGGGCATTTTGGCATAAACAAGGATTGATTACCTCCCATTACTCATCTTGTTAGAAAGAAACCAATGGAGATACCCACAGACAAGAGCAAAAATGATAAAACATGTGCAGTGTCTGTCGGAAGTGTCAAATAGGAAAGAAACACTAAGATCAAAAGGAAGAGTGAAAACTGAATAAAGAAGAGGTCTTGGGTTCCAATCAATAGAATAGCTTTGCGTTCTTTTTCAAGGTCTGACGACGGAGCTGTTGGAGGTCGCATCGTATTTAAACTCGATTTGACTTCTTTCAACGTATTAATAACATCGGTTGTATCTTTGAAGTCCACATAGCTAGATTGAATACGCGAATATTCATTCACATGTTTGGTTTTTTGACTACTCACTTCTTTCAATGCAACCAAATCATCGAGTTCACTATCCACTCGTATGATTTCGTCTTCAACCCGTCCTTTTTCAGTTGCAAAGGTCGACGGTGGTTCTTCTCCTTCTTCAAGTTGAGGTAGTAAGGTTAATGTAAACGACAGCTGATTGTAACGTTTGTGTACACACTTTGAGATAGGTGGACCTGTTCCACCCCCAGATTCTTGAACGTATTTGAATCGAGGTGGACATGTAGCATGACATGTGAATAACGAACCCTTTTCAAACCCAGGCGGACATGATAATGATTGACCCATTTCCCTTAATTACGGTTCGGGAGAAAACCGTTGAGAATACCATACAATGGAGCGGCGATACGAGCTGAAGCAGAAACTTCATTGGACTTCCACCCTAATGTAGGTGCAGCTGAAACGCCGTTACGAACATACGGTGCAACAGTAGCAGCCAAACGAAGGTAACGAGTATGTTCCGAGGCATCTGTGGTTAGGCGGACGTGTCTTGGCGTGTTGAGTTCAAGGAAAGAACTGACGGGCATTTTGTTTACTAACAAACAAGATAATGACGAGCCAGTTTGAGAGTGTACTGACACAATACAAACTCAGTTTGTTAGAATATAAGGTGACTGGACAGTCCACTTATAAACAACAAGCAGAGGTGGCTGAAAAATGGTTAAATGATTACCTTAAAACCTTACAGCAAAACATTCAAAATGATTCAAGTTTTATCGATCAGTTTGCAAAAAACTATGAGCAAACCAACCCTGAACTTGCCAAGTTTCAGAAGGAGATTGCAGATGCACGCACAAAGGGACCTCAGCTACATGATGTCTACGAAGGCGAGATGATCTCGAAACAAGAAGTGGTTCGAGATGACTCAATGTACTATACCAAAGCTGCTATTATTGGTGGAGTACTTGCACTTGCAGCTGTTGTATCTTTCTTTTGAGCCATGAACATTACATAGAACACGATACAGAGAGCAAACAATAAAAAGAACAACAAATAGAGTCGAAGTTGAGACTGTGCATCATAGTTTACTTGTTGACGAATACGGCGCAACGTTTCAAGGGTATCTTTAGATTTATTGAGACTGTTATAATCGTTTTGGATTTGGACTAGCTTTTGAATCAGTGCATCGCGCTCTTGTTTGACAGTTGACGTTGTATTCTGTTTCAAAAAGGTCAGACTCGTAATCATCTCATTGAGTGTTGCCGCGATTTGAATATTCTTCGCACGAATTTGAGGAATCGCAGTTACGTCATCCGATTGAATAGCTTGTGCTGTCAATGCATCATATTCAGCAAGTTGGGTTGTATACTTCGCTTGTAAAACATCCATTGTTCTTACGCAATATTTACATCGGGAACACAATAGCGATAGTATAGCTGCGCACCTGCAACATCACTATGCCGATTCACTTCAATCACATCACCCGGTCGTCCACCAATCCATTTCACCATCGGGTCTTGTGAGTCAATCCATGGGAGTTGTTGATCAGGCGTATTGATGTTATACATCTTGAACACTTCGGTCTTCTCTTCCTCTTTGAGAATACGATGAGGCATTGCAGCACGGTGGGTGGTGATATCAAACAGAAGCTGTCGTTTGTGGAAGAACTGAATCAATCGGTCTTTGGTCATTTGCTTGATGATCTTCAATACATTCTCAGACGGTGGAACCAAGGCTACAATGATGATTCCATTGGTATAGTCATTTCCATCTGCAAAGTCGACGATCTTATTTACATCTCTCTCCACCATAC
>Ga0255102_1000556_pt1 | contig 10185 bp, 10 predicted proteins | sample Law_Cont_RepA_0h_FD_188448 | JGI IMG/M metagenome (GOLD analysis project Ga0255102, IMG submission 188448) | Freshwater microbial communities from St. Lawrence River, New York, United States - Law_Cont_RepA_0h | ecosystem: Environmental > Aquatic > Freshwater > River | place: USA: New York... | reverse complement strand
GTTCCACGCAATGGGGGCAACTGCGCTCACCCTCAAGCCAGCCATCAAAGGGGTGGCCACACGTCAGGCAGCGTGGATCGGTAATCCGGGGGAGGGCTGTCACGCCTTCCGGCGAGAGGTGCAGGAAGGGTCCTTGATCGAGCGGTAACTGCGTGACCGCGCAGTCGCGGGGGAAGATGAGGTCAAGGAGCCCCCGATCCAGGTCATCGAGCAGCCCCATTGGCTTCCTCCTTCAACCACGCTGCCTTTCGGCGGGCTCCCCAGGCGAACCCACCGGGTCCATCGGCTGCGGCTACCCGGTGGCAAGGGATGAGTTGGGCGAGGGGATTGGCGGCGAGCGCTTGGCCGATGGCTTGGGCCGAACGGCATCGGATGCGCTGGGCGAGTGCGCCGTAGGTGTCGACGGTGCCCGCGGGGATGGCTAGGCAGGCTTGCCAGACCCGGTGCTGAAACGTCGTACCGACGGCGAGGGTCAGCCGGACCTTCGGGAGTTTCCCGGATCGCCCGCTCAGCCCCCAACGGGCCAGCCGCGCCTGCACGGCGGAGCGTGGTCCGGGGCGGCGGAGGATAAGTTCGCCTTCGCTCGTGACCGCGACGGACATTTCCCCGTGGCGTCCAAGGAAGACCCGACGGTCGCGGATTTCGGCGGGGCTGACCCAAGTCGGTGTCATTCGCTGAAAATGCATTTGCCCGCACCTGACTTCAACCCAAGGTTCTCCCCAGAATGGCTTTCAATTTTGACAGCTGTCCGGAACGCTCTGGGACGGACAGCACGAAGTGGCACAAGTATGCCGATCGCGACATCATCCCTTGCTGGATCGCCGACATGGATTTCGTGTCGCCGCCCGAGGTCGTCGCCGCCGTGCAGGCGCGGGCCGCCCACGGCGTTTATGGTTACCCTGCGCAACGCGACGCCGTCTTCGCCTCGATCGTCAACCACGTCCGCCGCCGCCATGGCTGGGAGATTCGCCCCGAGTGGATCACCTTCATGTGTTCCTTGGTGCCCGGTATCCACGCCTCCATCCGTGCGGCCACCAAACCGGGGGAATCGGTGGTCACGACGGCGCCGGTCTACCCGCCTTTCCTGACGGCGCCGGTGTTCTCGGAACGCAATGCGCTGAAGCTCGAGATGGTCTTCGTCGACGGCCGCTGGACGTTTGATTGGGCCAAGCTCGAGGAAGCCTGCGCGCAGCCGCACGCCAAGATCCTCCTGCTGTGCAATCCGTACAACCCGCTGGCGCGCGTCTTCGATCGGGCCGAACTCGACCGCTTGGCCGCCTTGGTGCGCAAGCATGACCTGCTGGTCTGTTCGGACGAGATCCACTGCGACCTCATCCTCGATCCTCAGGCGAAGCACACCATCTTCGCATCGCTGGGCGAGGACCTCGCCGCTCGCACGGTCACGTTGATGGCCGCGAGCAAGACCTACAACATCGCCGGCCTCACCTGCGGCTTCGCCATCATTCCCGACGCCCCCCTGCGCACGCGTTTCCGCCGCATCCTGCAGGGCCTCTCGCTGGACCAGAACGTCTTCGGTCTCATCGCGACCCAAGCGGCCTTCGATCATGGTGAGCCTTGGCGCCTCGAGTGCGTCGAGTATCTCCGCGGCAACCTCGACCTCATCGAGCAGGAGTTAAAGTCGATGCCCGGTGTTATCCTTCGGCAGCGTCCGCAGTCGAGCTTCCTCGCATGGTTTGACGTCACCGCGCTCGGCTTTGAGGACCCGCATGCGGAATTCGAAAAGGGTGGCATCGGTTTCAGCAATGGCGCCGACTTCGGTGGCCCTGGCCATGTCCGGCTCAACTTTGGTTGCCCCCGCGAACGCCTCCGCGAAATCTTGCGCCGCATGAAGGCCGTCGTTGCACGCGCGCCTGGTCGCAAGTGAGCGAACCCACGGCACGGGCGCCCATCCCTTGGTGGGCCTGGCCTTCGGCCTGGTGCCTCGAAGGGTCGCTCTTCGTGCTCTTGTCCCGTGAAGTCGTGCAGCCGGGCGCGTTCCTCGGTCGGCCTTGGGAGTCGTTCGCCTTGGGGTGGGCGCTTTGGGTCGGGTATGCCTTGGAGCGTTGGATGGATGCGCGGTTGGGTCATACGAAGGGTGGCACCTTCCGGCATGCCTTCGTGCAGGCGCACCGCGGGAGTTTCCTGATCCTTGGTCTCGCGGGTTTGGCCGGCTTGCTTTACGCGGCGGCGCCCGATTTCGCAGCCGTCGCCGACGCTTTCGCCAAGTACCGGTCGATCTTTTTCCTCGCCCCGCTTTTCCTTCTCTTGAGCGCGCGCTTGGCCCCGAATTCCGGCTGGCTTTACCGCGCCTTCGCCGTGGCGGTGATGCTCTCGTTGTTGTCCGCCAAGCAATCCGTCCGCCTCGTCGACACCGGGATCACCCAGCATGTGATTTATCCCGGCTTTGCGTTGCCCGTCTTTGCTTTGGTGCTCGCGAACCTAGCGGTCATCCGTCGATCGGAAGCGACGGAGCGCGCCTGGCAGCTCCGTCTCGGCCCGATGTTTGCGGCCGTACTCGGTACGGTCTTCACCTTTTGGGCCGTGCCGGGTGCCGGTGGCCCCGCCGCCGCGGCGGCTTTCGGTGGAGCGAGCCTTTGGTTCTTGGATCGTCGCTCTGAAGGCGTGCCGGCTGAGATGGTGCGCGCTCGCGCCGACCTGCTTACGTTTCTCGCCTTGGCCGCGGGACTTTGGATTCGCTGAGCGGCTTGAATCCATCTTGCGGGTGCGGTTGCCAGCGGGATCTTGCCTGGGGAACAGTCTTCCGTGCCTCCTCGGCTTTCGCTTGGGCACGTAGGTAGTTCTCCATCATCCGCTCGACCTCTTCGAACATGCCGAGCAAGCGACGGATATCGCGTTCGGGTAGCAGCCCCGCAATTTCGGCGGTCTTGAGTCGGGTGTAGAGCGCCAGCGCCCGGCCATCGTTAAGGCTCCAGAGTTCAAACCCCGTTTCCAGGTTCAGGTAGCTGTCTCCGAGGGAGGCCGCTCGTTGAATGGCTTCCTCGGCTAAGTCATCGAGACAGCGTTGGGGGCGGCCTTGGGCCGCTTGGGCGAGTTTGAGGATTTCGGCGGCGAGCTGGACGCTGCGCTGCCACGTGACGAAGGCGGTGAGTCGAGAGGTTTCCATGGGAATAAGATTCACCCAAGGGCTCGATTGGCCTGCAAGTCTGTGGCCGTGAGGCTCATTCCATTGGGTGAACGCTCGATGAGCCACTGGGGTCTCTCCGTTTGTCCGCGTTATCCATAAACTAAACGGGCCGCACTTGCGTGCGGCCCGGGCTATGGCAGCCAACAACGAAACTTTATTCCGCGGTCACACCTTCGCCGGCGCCGGCGCCGAGCGTCATGCCACCGACGACTTGGACCTTCTCGAGGATGATCTTCTGGAGCTCTTCGAGCACCTTCGGGTTCTTCATGAGGTAGTCCTTGGCCGCTTCGCGACCCTGGCCGATGAGTTGGCCGTTATAAGCGATCCAAGCACCCTTCTTTTCGAGGATCTTTTGTTCGATACCCATGTCGAGGACCGAGCCCGTGCGGGAGATGCCTTCGGTGTACATGATGTCGAACTCGCACTCGGTGAAGGGCGGGGCGACCTTGTTCTTCACGACCTTCACCTTGGTGCGGTTGCCGATCACCTTGCCGGAAGGCTCCTTGATCTGGCCGATGCGGCGGATGTCGATGCGGACGGATGAGAAGAACTTGAGCGCGCGGCCACCCGGGGTGGTTTCGGGGCTGCCGAACATCACGCCGATCTTTTCGCGGATCTGGTTGGTGAAGATCACCACGCAGTTGGTGCGGCTGATGGCGGCCGTGAGGCGGCGCATGGCCTGGCTCATCATGCGGGCCTGGACGCCCACGGTGGAGTCGCCCATCTGGCCGTCGAGCTCCTGCTTGGAGACGAGGGCGGCGACGGAGTCGATGACGATGACGTCGATGGCGCCGGAGCGGATGAGGGTCTCGGCGATGTTCAGGGCGTCTTCGCCGGATTCGGGCTGGGAGACCAAGAGGTTGTCGAGGTCGACCCCGACGACCTTGGAGTAGCGCGGGTCGAGGGCGTGCTCGACGTCCACGAAGACGGCATTGCCGCCTTGGCGCTGGATTTCGGCGATGATGGAGAGACAGAGGGTCGTCTTACCGGAGGATTCCGGACCGAAGATCTCGACGATGCGGCCGCGGGGGAGGCCGCCGACGCCGAGGGCGAGGTCGATGGCGACCGAGCCGGTCGAGACGGTGGAGACCGTCATCTTGGTGGCGTCGCCCATGCGCATGAGCGTGCCGTCACCGTATTGCTTGTTGATGGCGGAGAGGGCGAGGTCGAGCGTCTTGCGCTCGGAGGACTGCGTGGCCGCCTTTTCTTTGGCGGTGGCGTCGGTCTTGGAGATGGACATGGGCGTGAGGTGGGTGAGAACGCCAAACTGCCCACTTAGGAGGCTCTTGCAAGTAAAATGAACAAATGTTCACTACTTTCTTCCACCCCCCTGAACTCAGGGGTTAAAAGCTAAATAAATCCCCCAGCCAATCGAAAAAGCCGGGTTCTTCGGCTGGTTTTGCCCCTTTTTGACTTGGTTTGGTGCTGGCTGCCGCCGGGGCAACCCGGGCGGGCAGGGCGTGAAGCTTGGCTTTTTCGGTTTCCAATAAGGAGAGGCGAGCCAGGCCTTGGGCCATGAGACGCGCGGCCATCTGATCGCGAACTCGCTGGGCCGCCTTGGCCCCTTGGGGGCTATCGCAACCGAGGACGACGGCGATGACCCGTGCTTCGCCTTCGCGCGCGGTTGTGATCATCGAGGCATCCGCTGCCACGGTCCAACCCGTCTTGAGTCCGTCGCATCCTTTGAAGGAGCTCAAGAGGCGGTTGTGGTTCACTAAGTTCACGGCCTTAGCCCCTGGTCGGAAGGTGTAAGTCTTGGCGGAGGTAAACTTCAGGGCGGCTGGCATCTTGCAGAGCACGACGCTCAACTTGGCGAGGTCGCGGGCCGTCGTGGTGTCGTGCGGGCCCTTCCCATAGGTGAGCCCGTTCGGAGTGACGAAGCGGGTCCGGGTCATCCCGAGTTGAGCGGCCCGCGTATTCATGCGGGCCACGAAAGCGGGAGTGCTGCCCGCGCGGTGGATCGCGAGGGCGACCGCCGCGTCGTTCGCCGACTGCAGCATGAGGGCATAGAGCAGGGCTTCCGTGGTGAAGGTCTCACCGGCGGCGAGCCAGACCATCGAGCCACCGGTGCCCACCGATGCCTTGGTGATGGTGATCGGGGTGTAGAGCGACGTCTTCCCGGCTTGGATGTCCTCGAGGACGAGGAGCATGGTCATCAGCTTGGTGACGCTGGCGGGGTGGCCCGGCCAGTCGGCCTTGTTTTCGGAGAGGATCGCCCCCGTGGCTGCGTCCACGCAGATGGTGCCGTTATGGGTGGCGCCCGCTTCGGAGACCGCGGCGACGCTCGTCCTCGTCAACAGTCCAAGGAAAAGGGTGGCGAGAATCAGCCGGCGCACGCCTGCATTCGTCGGCGAGTCCGGAATTTCGGCAAGTCCAATTGCATAATATTCCGCGGGCGCTAGCGTGGTCGCACGATGATCGTCTTCCTTCTGCGCCATGCCGATGCGGTCCCGGGCGAACCAGATCAGGGGCGGCCGTTGTCGCCCAAAGGTCGTCGGCAATCCGCCCGCGTCGGGCGGAGCCTCGGCTTGGAGGTCTGGTCATTGGTCCGGGTCATCGAGCACAGCCCATTGCTGCGCTCGGTGCAGACGGCACGGCTGGTCCAGTCGGCGGCCAAGGTTCGCCAGCCGATGAAGGTCCTGGCCGGCTTGGAGCCGGAGGCCAACCCGCGGGTGACGGCGACCCAACTTGCCCGCTCCCGCACCGCACGTCTCTTGGTCGGACATAACCCGCATTTTTCCTCACTGGTTGGGTTGCTGTTGGGTTTGCGCGACGGAGCGCTGGGTATCCATTTCCGCAAGGCCGCCTTGGTGACCTTGGAGCGGCTGGCTGGTCCGACGGCTCGCAAGCCCTATGGAACTTGGCGCTTAAAGAGTCTGGTGCCGCCGCCGGTCGGCAAATGACACGCCTGCGTCTTGACTGTCCGGGCGCTTCCAGCGACTGTGCGCTGTGAGCGAATCGCGCCGTCACCGCCTGATCTGGGCCGCCGTAGGGTGTGTCCACTTGGCGGCTTTGGCTGGGGTGGCTGCGAGTGGATCGTGGCGCTCGAGCGGAGCAGAAGCTACCGCCGGTGGTTTGCTCTTGGTCCGCTTGGATGCCGAGCCCTTGGGCCTGGCGGGAGAAGTAAAGCAAGGGTTGGCCTTGGGCGGAGGCTCCCGCGCCGTCTTGACCGAGGCGACGGCGGTCACCCATTCGGCCGTACCGGAGTTCAGCGGCAACCACGTTGCCCCAGTCGGCCCAGTTTCCCCGGCGGCCTCCATTGGCCCCGGCAGCGCGACACCCACCGCAGCGCCCGCCGCCATTTTCGTGCCACCGCACTTCTCCGTTCGGACGGAGCCAGCCTATCCCGAACGTGCCCGCCGCGCCGGGGTCGAAGGGCGTGTCACGGTGCGCCTGCACATTTCGGCCACCGGTGAAGTTCGGACGGCGCAAATCGCCGTGAGCTCTGGGAGCGCCTCCTTGGATGCGGCGGCCCTGCAGGCGGCCCAAGCGTCGCAGTTCACGCCCGCCCGTCTTGGCGAGGGTTTCATTCCTTCCGACGCCACCGCGACCTACCGCTTTGAATTAAAATGAAAGCGCTCACTTTCATCCTGGCATCTGCGACTTTGGTGACGACAGCCGCAGGGCTTCCTGAAAAAGAAGCCCTGCTCGTAGTGGCCCAAGCGACCGCCTATCGAGAGGCCGCCGCCAAGGGCGATGCCGACAAGTTCCTGGAATGGACCCACCCGGCTTTATACACCTTGTTCGGTGGCAAGGAGCCTTTCGAAGCGGCCACGCGGCTAGCGCTGAAGTCATTGGCCGGTAAAAACGTAATCGAGAAAATCACCTTTGGCGTGCCCGCCGAACTCCACGTCGCGGGGCAGGAAGAAATCTGCTTCGTGCCTTTCGTGCAAATCGCCAGCGCCGGAGACATCCGTACCCGCGCCGAAAGCTACTTCATCGCGGTGCGTCCTGTCGGGAAGGCCGACTGGAAGTTCATCGACGCCGCCGGGCTGCGCAAGCACCCCGAGGTGCTTCGGCAGCTCTTCCCGGGGCTTCCGGAGAAGGTCGTGACGCCCCCGAACAAGGTCGAAATCGTCAAGTAGGCCGCCGCTTACTTTGCGGCCGGCTTCGGGGCTTCAACGCGCTCCCATGCCTTCACCCAATCGATTTCAAAGGTATTTCTGGAAGCGTCCTTGAGGCCGTAACCGTCCTTCGGGCGTTCGCCGTTCCAACCTTTGATGTTTGATTCGCTGGTGAGCAGCAGGAATTGCGGTGCCTTCGAGCCGGGGCACTTCGCGTCCTTCCACGCCAGTTGTCCGTCGAAGAAGAAGCGGTAGCCGGTGTTGTCCCATTCGACGGCGTAGGTGCGCCACTCGGCGCCCACGTTGGCCGGGTGTTGCACGGAGCTGGCCTTCTTCTCCTCCTTGTTGCCGTAGGGTCCCCAGTGGAGGGCGGATTGGTAGCCGCCCTTTTTGAGGCCGGTCGTTTCGAGGATGTCGATCTCGACGCCATCGTCGGCGGCGCCCGCGGCTTTGCCGGACTTGCCGTACGTCGGCGATTGCGCCCAGAAGGCGATCTGCGTGCCCGGTTGCACCGAGAAGCGGCAACGGGCCTCCGTCTTGCCTTGCGTGACGAAGAATTTCTTCCGCGTGGTCACGAAGCCGCAGTAGGTCGTACCGTCGGCGTCGGTCCAAGTGGTGATCTTCAGGACGCCGTCCTTGAGGTCGACGGCCTTCGGCGAGTTCAGCGAATCGCGGCGCTTGCCGGTCTCGACGGTCCAGACCTTGGCGTTCAGTTCCACGCCATCGAAATTCTCATCGAGCGTGAGCTTCCAGGTGGGCTCGGCGGCGCTGGCGGTGGCGAAAGCGAAGCAAAGGAGGAGGGCGCGCATGGAAGCGGTCAGCGGACTGGAACGTAACGCTTATCGGACCCGTCGAGCAAGCCCCAGAAGCGGGCCCAATCGCCGTCCTCCAAGGTGCGGTCCATCAGGATCTCCACGGTGGAATTGTTGGAGCCATGCTTGGTGTCGCGTCCGAAGTAGACCGACCATAACGGCCGCCCGCTCGTGGGGAGCATGCCAAAGCGAACATCCCCGACGACCACGCCCGACTCAAAGGCGGCGTAGGTGTTCCAGCCTTGGGTGAATTTGGAGAAGTCCGCGAAATGCCGTCCAGCCTTGGAGTCCGCGGGCGGATTCCCGGGCATGGTTTCTTTCCATACGAGGCGTTCGTCGCCGGGAGCGACCATGGTTTCGCCCCATGGCGGCACACGGACGGCGCCTACTTGCCAGTGGTCTTTATGCTGCCAAATGCCTCGCCAGACGAGGAGGTTGGTGACCGTGGGTTTGACGGTCAGGCGCGTGGGCTCGATGCCGCGGGCGCTCAGCCAAGTGCGCAGGCTGGCCTCCGCGCGGTGGTGTTGCCAGACGCCGATGAACGCATAGCCGGTGAACCAGATTAGCCCGTAGGCGGCGAGCCGACGCGATTGCCGGCGGTAGGCGAGGATGGCCAAGGTCAGGAGTGGCAGCGTCGCGAAGAGGTCGACGATCGGGAGGCAATCCCAGGCGTAGCGCGCTTCGTCGAATGGCCAGAGCAACATCGTGCCATAACTGGTGCAGCCGTCGCAAAGGAGGTGCGTGAGGACGCCGGCGAAGGCCGGGAGAAAGAGCCCCCGCCAAGGCTCTTCGCCTTTCTGCCGCCACCGGAAGAGCCAGGAGGTGAGCAGGGCGCTCAGCACCGCCCAGATGGGCATGAAGATGAAGCTATGCGTGAAGTGGCGGTGCCAGCGGAACGAGACGAGAGGGTCGTCGCCATTCCGGATGAAGACGTCGAGGTCGGGGGCTTCGGCGGCGAGCAGGGCCGCGACGGCGGCCGCGGGCAGCGAACCGCCGCGGCGGGCAACGAGCAGGCCAGCGGAGAGTCCGAGGGCCGCATGCGTGACGTTGTCCATGGCTCTGACTATTGCCGAGCCTTTGCGGGAAGGAAGCGTTTTGTGGCGCGGGCTTCCTTACTTGTCCGTCGGCGCGGGGATGGGCTCCGCCGCGAGGGCTTGGAGCTTCCCCAATTCCGCCGCCGTCAGGGCGCGGTCAAAGACGGCCACGCCCCCGATCCAACCCGTGAAGCCGACGCCGCGGGAACTATGGATGACGCGCCCGATCGTGAAGGGCCCGCCGGTACCGTCGGCCTTCGGAGTGTAGAGGTCGTGGGGGAACCACCAAGGATTCAGGCGAAGCGCGACGAGTTCACGGCCGCGCTCCTCATCATTCACGATGGTCACCTTGACCTTCGTGTAGCGGTATTCCCGGAGCTCTTCGCGTTTGGAGCGTTGTTCGCTCAGGACGGTGACCTTGACCGGCGTTTCTTCCGGCGGGTTGTAATATTGGTCAGCCGGGAAGGTTGGATCCTCGCCGGGTTGGGTGCCGGGGATTTTGGCCAAGCGGCCTTGCAGCCAAGCGTTGGCGGCGAAGGACAGGAGGCGGTCCTGTTGCGGATTCTCGAGCCAGCGGTCGCCGCTGACGCCGTTCAGCCAGCCGGTCATCTCCTGCGTACGGCTGTCGAAGGTCATCGCGAACGTCTGCCACGACTTGGCCAGCACCGCCGGGGGCGAGTCCGCCGGAACCTTGGGCGAAACTTCCGCCGAATTGCACTTATGCAGCGCGTATTTGTTGAGGAAAGAGCTCGCGCCGTTTTCGGAGACGTGGCCGCAGGCGGCGCCTTCTTTATTCAGGCCGGCGAAGAGGGCGTATTGGCGTTGGCCGCGTTCCACCTTGGCGATGGTCTCGGTGGTCTTCTCCTTGAGGTCGGTACCTTCATGCCAGATGCCGGCGAGCGCGTGATTGCCGCTTTCACGGATGGCCCAGACGACGACCGTCACGGCCTTGCCGGATCCTTTGATGTCCAAGGGCGAGTCCTGCAGGCGGGCGCGCGGCACGAAGAGCAGGGGACGGAAGTCGGGGTTCGTCTCCGCCTTGATGCGGATCGCTTGGCCGAACGGTCCCGAGCCGAGCAAGGGGAAGTCGGCGTAACTCGCGCCGGGCCAACGCTTCACCGCCCACATTC
>Ga0255102_1000555_pt1 | contig 10214 bp, 8 predicted proteins | sample Law_Cont_RepA_0h_FD_188448 | JGI IMG/M metagenome (GOLD analysis project Ga0255102, IMG submission 188448) | Freshwater microbial communities from St. Lawrence River, New York, United States - Law_Cont_RepA_0h | ecosystem: Environmental > Aquatic > Freshwater > River | place: USA: New York... | reverse complement strand
ACGCCTAGAAGAATTGCAAATCACTTTGCCACCTGTTGCCACACCCGCCGCAGCCTATGTCCCTTTTGCTCAAACTGGCAATTTGGTTTTTGTGAGCGGCCATATTGCCAAAAAGAACGGGCAAGCTTGGACGGGGCAATTTGGTAAAAATATTCAAACCGAAGAAGGCAAAGCTGCAGCCAGAGCGGTTGCAATCGACTTATTGGGAACCCTGCATGCGGCTGTCGGTGACCTTAACAAGGTCAAACGCATCGTCAAGGTGATGAGTCTGGTGAATTCAACATCTGAATTCACAGAGCAACACCTGGTGACCAATGGCTGCAGTGAGTTGTTGGGCCAGGTATTTGGCGATGCCGGCGCGCACGCTCGAAGTGCTTTTGGCGTTGCTCAACTGCCCATGGGTGCCTGCGTCGAGATTGAATTGATCGCCGAATTAGCCTAATTCAACAAAATTGCCACACTGCCTATCTTTGCAAGTTCATAGCAAGGCAAAGCAACTATTGATAGTTTTGAGAGGGGAAATGGCGTTTTCCTAAAATAATTAATCACTTTTAACTACAAAATTATTAAATATTGATTAATAAATGCATACAAAAAGAATTATTATGAATTCTTAAGTAAACATTTAGACAGGAAATTCGCTATGAAACCACTCTGTGTCAGCTTCGTCGAACAAGACTCTAACTTGGCGGAACAGGTCCTTGCCCACCTTCACACTGCAGGCATTCAATGCCATCACTACATTGACGCACAGGACTTAGCCGCACAAAACGCCCACCAAATCAGTGATGTTGTAGTTTTAGATGCCCTCACATTGGGCGAGCAAAGCCTGACCTATGCGGCCAAATTGGCCAAGCACCCAGAAGTTCGAGTGGTCATGATTGCCCCTGCCACCGAGCCCCAAGAGCGCATTGCCGCAATTGCTGCGGGTGCTGACGTCTGCATTAGCAAACCGTTTAACCCCAGTGAATTGATCGCCATCATTGAACGCTTGGCAGCAAGGCTTCCCAGAACCCTCAAAACCGGATGGACCATCGATCCGGTGCGGGCCTTGCTAACCGGCCCAGCCAACAATGCCATTGGGCTGACCGCCATGGAAACCGTTCTGCTGACGCAATTGGCCATGGCCCCCGAACAAGCATTGCGCAGCGATGCCTTAGAAATGGCCATCTGGGGCCTCTCAGATTTTTACAACAACAAACGCTTGCAAGTGTGTGTCTCAAGACTTCGCAAGAAATTAACCCACAGGAATGGCCCCGCATGCATTTCGCACCCAAAAGATAAACCTCTGCTTTATTCAACGCGTGAAATTTGGGTTGGCTTGAAGCCCAAATCAGCAGCCTTGCCTTTGCGCGCTCTAGCCGCCCGCGCATTGTTCAAGCTTCTAATTTCAAGCGTTTCTTCGCGGTCTTTACCGCCACGTCCAATACCCGTGAGCTTCACACTGCGGGTGTAGGCGGCTGCGCCAGCCAGCGTGTCTTTGGCTTCCAAATCAAGCAGCATCAATCCGCGCCCCCCCTTCTCCATCAGCTTGAGTTCACTGATTTCAAAAGTGAGAATGCGCCCCCCTGTGGAAGCGCACGCGACATGCGTTGCGGCAGGCATCACTTTAGCGCCTGGTTGCGGCGTCGCGTTTGAGCCCGACACATGCGATGGTGCGCACACCGATTCGCCCTCGCCCACTGTGAGAAAAGCTTTGCCGCCTTTTTGACGCGAAATCATGTTGTCCACTGTCGCCATGAAACCATAGCCGCCCGAACTCGAAAGCAAGAGTGTGGCGTTTGACGGTCCTGCAAAGTAATGTGCAATCTGAGTTCCGGGTTCCAGTTCAATGAGCGTGGTCACAGGCTGGCCATCGCCACGCGCTCCAGGCAACGCAGCCACAGGCACAGAGTAAACACGACCACTGCCTTTTTGGGCTGTACCAAAGGCCAGCAGAGTGTCGACAGTGCGGCACTCATAGGCGCCATATAAACCATCGCCCGCCTTGAATGCAAAACTGCTAGCGTCGTGACCATGACCTTGGCGTGCACGCACCCAGCCTTTTTCCGAAACCACCACAGTCACAGGTTCGTCAACCACTTTCACTTCGGCCACAGCCTTCTTCTCTTCTTGGATGAGTGTGCGGCGCGGGTCGGCAAATGCTTTGGCATCTTGCTCGATCTCTTTCACCATCAAGCGTCTGAGTGCGGAAGGGTTGGCCAAAATTTCTTCAAGTTGTGTTTGCTCGGTGCGAAGTTCTTTCAACTCTTGCTCAATCTTGATGCCTTCCAAACGGGCCAATTGGCGTAGTCGAATGTCAAGGATGTCTTCGGCTTGACGCTCGCTCAGTTTGAAACGAGTCATCAAAGCCTGCTTGGGCTCATCGCTTTGGCGAATGATGGCAATCACCTCGTCAATGTTGAGCAACACCAACTGACGGCCTTCCAAAATATGGATGCGGTCCATCACCTTGCCTAGGCGATGCTCAGAGCGGCGAACGATGGTTTGTTGGCGGAAGGTAATCCACTCAAGCAACATTTGGCGCAATGACTTTTGCACGGGCTTGCCATCGATGCCCACCGAGGTCATGTTGATGGGCGAGGAGGTTTCCAAGCTGGTGTGCGCCAGCAAAGCCGTAATGAGTTCTTGTTGTTCAATGCGGCTGGTTTTGGGCTCAAACACCAAACGCACTGCAGCATCTTTGCTGGACTCATCGCGCACCACGTCAAGCAAGGACAAGACACTGGCCTTGAGTTGCATTTGGTCTGGACTCAGGGCTTTCTTGCCTGCCTTCACTTTGGGGTTGGTGAGCTCTTCAATTTCTTCCAGCACTTTTTGTGAGCTCACACCAATCGGCAGTTCAGTGACCACCAATTGCCATTGACCCCGCGCCATGTCTTCAATTTTCCAACGCGCGCGCACCTTCAGAGAGCCACGGCCTGTACGATAGGCATCCGCAATGTCGGAGGCTGGGCTGATGATTTGGCCACCGCCTGGATAGTCGGGGCCGGGTACCAAGGCAAACAATTCTTCGTTGGTGAGCTTGGGCGACTTGATGAGGGCTACGCACGCATCGGCCACTTCACGCAAATTGTGACTTGGAATTTCAGTGGCCAAACCCACTGCAATGCCACTGGCACCGTTCATCAACACAAAGGGCAAACGCGCTGGCAACTGTCGCGGCTCTTCGGTAGATCCATCGTAGTTGGGAATGAAGTCGACGGTACCTTGGTCTATCTCATCCAACAACAAAGTGGTGATTTTCGAAAGACGTGCTTCCGTGTAGCGCATGGCCGCTGCGCCATCACCATCGCGGCTGCCAAAGTTACCTTGGCCATCAATGAGCGGGTAGCGTTGGCTAAAGTCTTGAGCCATGCGCACCAACGCATCGTAAGCAGCTTGGTCGCCATGGGGGTGGAAGCGGCCCAGCACATCGCCAACCACGCGCGCACTTTTAACCGGCTTGGCACCCGTAGCGCCCGAAAAGCCCAAACCCATGCGAGACATGGCATACAAAATGCGCCGCTGGACTGGTTTTTGACCATCGCACACATCGGGCAAGGCACGGCCCTTGACCACGCTCAAGGCATATTCAAGGTAGGCGCGCTGCGCATAAGTGGCCAAATTCAGAGAGTCATCGGACTCGCTGTTTTGAAGGTCTAAGGTCGGTTGATCGTTCATGTTGGGATCATTTCAAATCTAAGCAATTCAGGAAGGCGTTGACTGAGCACTTAGATGTCAACTTCAATGTCATCACCATGCAATTCCATTAATTCGCGGCGCGCTGCCGCTTCGCCCTTGCCCATCAATTGGGTGATCAAACTTTCGGTTTGTGCAAAGTCCAGGGTGCCTAGTTGAACAGGCAGCAAACGACGTGTATCTGGATTGAGTGTGGTTTCCCACAATTGCTCTGCATTCATCTCACCCAAGCCTTTGAATCGGCTAATGCTCCATGCGCCTTCGCGCACGCCGTCTTTGCGCAGTTTGTCTAAGATACTTTGCAATTCACCCTCGTCCAATGCGTACATCTTGGCGGCTGGTTTTTTGCCACGTGCAGGCGCATCCACGCGAAACAAAGGCGGACGCGCCACAAACAGATTGCCAGTTTCAATGAGCTTGGGAAAGTGCCTAAAAAACAGCGTCAAGAGCAAGACTTGAATGTGCGAGCCGTCAACATCGGCATCGCTCAAGATGCAAATCTTGCCATAACGCAAACCCGACAAATCGGGCGAGTCGTTGGGGCCATGTGGATCGACCCCGATGGCCACAGAGATGTCGTGAATTTCATTGTTGGCAAACAAGCGATCGCGATCGACTTCCCAAGTGTTGAGTACCTTGCCGCGCAAAGGCAGAATGGCTTGACACTCTTTGTCGCGGCCCATTTTGGCACTGCCGCCCGCCGAGTCGCCTTCGACCAAAAACACTTCGTTGTGTGCAATGTCTTTGCTTTCACAATCTGTCAGTTTGCCGGGCAACACTGCCACGCCTGAACTCTTGCGCTTCTCCACTTTTTGGCCAGCTTTTTGACGATGCTGCGCGGCCTTGATGGCCAACTCGGCTAACTTCTTTCCGTATTCCACGTGCTCGTTCAGCCACAACTCTAGGCTGGGGCGAACAAAACTAGACACCAAACGCACGGCATCGCGTGAATTCAAACGCTCTTTGATTTGACCTTGAAATTGTGGGTCGAGCACCTTGGCCGACAACACAAAACTGGCGCGCGCAAACACATCTTCGGGCATGAGTTTGACGCCCTTTGGGAGCAAGCTGTGCAGTTCAATGAAGCTCTTGACTGCCGTGAACAAACCATCTCGCAAACCACTGTCGTGCGTGCCGCCTGCGGTGGTGGGAATGAGGTTGACATAGCTTTCGCGAACAGGCTGACCATCTTCTGTAAATGCCACCGCCCAACTGGCGCCTTCACCTTCTGCAAAGCTGTCGTGGTTACTGTCTGCAAAGCCTTCATTTTCAAACAAAGGAATGACGGGATCGCCATTCAAAGTTTGCATGAGGTAATCGCGCAGTCCGGCTTTGTATTGCCAAGTTTGGGTCTCTTTGGTTTTTTCGTTCAACAAGGTCACTGTGACGCCGGGCATCAGTACCGCTTTGCTGCGCAGCAAATGCGTCAGCTCGGTCATGGGCAAGACACTCGATTCAAAATACTTGGCATCGGGCCACACGCGCACCGTGGTGCCTTGCTTGCGATCGCCCTCACCGGCTTTGCGCGTGACGAGTTGCTCAATCACATCGCCGCCAGAAAATGCCAATGCAGCCACTTGACCTTCACGGTAGCTGATGGCTTCCAAACGCTTGGCCAGGGCGTTGGTGACACTCACACCCACGCCATGCAGGCCGCCCGAGAAACTGTAGGCGCCGCCACTGCCCTTGTCGAATTTACCGCCCGCATGCAATCGCGTGAAGACCAACTCAATGACTGGGGCTTTTTCTTCAGGGTGCAGCCCGAACGGAATACCGCGACCATCGTCTTCAATGCTGACCGAGCCATCGGCATGAAGGGTGACTTTGATTTTCTTTCCATGACCGGCCAGCGCTTCGTCTGCTGCGTTGTCTAGCACCTCTTGGATCACGTGCAGTGGGTTATCGGTTCGGGTGTACATGCCCGGCCGTTGCTTGACGGGCTCTAAGCCTTTGAGGACTCGAATAGAGCCTTCGCCATATTCGGGAGATGGTTTTGCAGAGGTAGATGTGGCCATGGGCGCAGATTGTAGTGCGAATTCAAACAAAGTACTGGATAAATTTACAGTTCAACCGAGCATTTGTCTACACAATCGGGCATCATGCGGGGCACGCAGCTTTCCAAAAAACGAGATTCAACAGGAGTATCCAGACGATGCACGGCACAGAAGCCCCCTCCCTTTGGGTTCAGCGATGGTCGCACTTGGCAAAACCTCAAAGTCAAGTTTTGGATCTGGCTTGCGGCGCAGGCAGGCACATGAAGTACTTTCAAAGCCTAGGGCACCTTTGCACAGGTGTAGACCGCTCGGCCGAGGCCTTGGCTGAAGCAAATGCCTACGGAAAGGTGGTCGAAGCTGACATCGAAGGCGGGCCCTGGCCCTTCAGCGGCCAGACCTTTGATGTGGTCCTCGTCACCAATTACTTATGGCGCCCACTGATGCCTCGCATTTTGGAATGCTTAAAGCCAGAAGGGCTCTTAATTTACGAAACTTTCGCTCTGGGCCACGAAAAATTTGGCAAACCTTCGCGTCCCGAATTCTTGCTCAAGCCTGGCGAGTTGCTTCAAACATGTGCCCAGTTGCATGTCATTGCCTATGAGAATGGGTATTGGGATCAACCCGCTAAATGCGTTCAACGAATTGTGGCCGCACAGAAAGTCAATGACTTGCCGCATCCGTTTTGGCTTAGCAGTCGTTAGAATGCTTATTTGTCGACCACTTCATTCGCCATGACGAAAACATTTCAACCCATTACCGGCAGCATTCCCGCCATGGTCACTCCCATGTTGGAGGACGGCTCTGTCGATTACGACAGCCTGAGAAAACTGATCGATTGGCACATTGCCGAAGGCACCGATTGCATTGGCGTGGTGGGCACCACCGGCGAGTCGCCTACTGTCAATGTTGAAGAACATCGAGAAATCATTCGGGTGTCGGTTGAACAAGCCAAAGGCCGCGTACCCATCATGGCCGGTTGTGGCGCCAACTCCACCGCTGAGGCCATCGAGTTGGCCAAGTTTGCCAAAAGCGTTGGCGCCGATTGCCAATTGCAAGTTGTGCCCTATTACAACAAGCCAACGCAAGAAGGCTTGTACCAACACTTTAAAGCCATCGCAGAAGCGGTGCCCGATTTGCCAGTCATTCTGTACAACGTACCGGGCAGATCCGTAGCCGATATGCAGCACGAAACAGTTTTGCGTTTGGCACAAGTGCCTGGCATTGTGGGCATCAAAGAAGCCACAGGCAACATTGAACGCGCACAGTGGCTCATTCGCGATTTGCCCAAAGAATTTGCTGTCTACTCGGGCGATGATCCAAGCGCTGTGGCACTCATGCTGTGCGGAGGCAAAGGCAATGTCAGCGTGACAGCCAATGTGGCACCCCGCTTGATGCACGAACTGTGCGTAGCTGCCATGGCGGGTGATGTTCAAAAAGCCATGGAAATTCAATTCAAATTGATGCCCATGCACAAGAATTTATTTGTCGAAGCCAACCCCATTCCAGTCAAATGGGCCATGGCCCGAATGGGCTTGTGCGGCGGCACCTTGCGTCTGCCAATGACCGAACTCTCAAAATCTCAGCAGCCCGTGGTTGAAGCCGCGTTGCGTGCCAGCGGACTTATTTAAGGACACCCCCGTGAATCGATTTGCCCCATCTGCTCGTCGCTTGAATGCAATGGCTTGTGCCGCAGCACTTACCTGCTTTTTAACCGGCTGCTCTACGTTAGAAGAAAGCAAAATTGATTACAAAAGCGCCAGTCAAGCACCCACGCTTCAAATCCCGCCAGATCTCACACAGTTAAGGCGTGACTCTCGGTATCAAGTGGCCGGCTCGAACAGCGCATTGGCCAGTGCCGCATCGGCAGCATCTCCCGCTCGTACCGCCCAAGATGCTGGCACCGCTGCCAATCAAGCGGGCGAAGCTCGCATTGTGCGCACAGGCACTCAGCGTTATTTGGTCATTAACAGAAGCGCAGATTCCGTTTGGGAGCCATTGCGTGAATTTTGGAAAGACAATGGTTTCGTGCTCAATCTTGACCAACCCGAGTTGGGCATCATGGAAACTGACTGGGCCGAAAATCGCGCTAAATTGCCACAAGACTTTTTGCGCAAAGCAGTTGGCAAAATATTTGACTCTCTCTACTCAACTGGCGAACGTGATCGCTTTCGCACCCGCATTGAGAGAACGGCCAATGGTTTGGAAATTACCATCACCCATCGCGGCTTGGCTGAAATTTATACCAGTCCCCTGAAAGATGCCACAGTTTGGTCGCCTCGTGCAGCCGATCCAGAATTGGAAATTGAATTTCTGCGCCGTCTGATGATGAAATTGGGCGGCCAAAGCCTCTCTGCCAATGCTGCTTTGGCCAGTTCAGCCAGTTCAGTCACGACAACATCATCTGGCACAGCCATGCCAGCCGATGTGAAGGTGATCAAGCAAAACAATCTGCCTGCCATCGAAATCAAGGACGGCTTTGAACGCGCATGGCGACGCGTCGGTGTGGCCATTGATCGAACTGGATTTACAGTAGAAGACCGTGATCGCGCCCAAGGTGTGTTCTTTGTGCGTTACGCACCACCCGGCACCACAGGCAAAGAACCAGGCTTTTTTGCCAAGCTGTTCACAAGTGACAAAGTCATTCCAACACTGGCCAAATACCGCATTGCCGTGACCAGCAAGGGCGACGTTTCAACCGTGATGGTTCAGGGCGCTGACGGTATTCCTGAAACCTCGGCCAATGCAGACAAAATCATCAAACTGTTGGCTGACGAAATCAAATAAGCCCAAGTACTTTTTCAGACTCACAAAGTCTGGGCGAAAAAAAACCCCGCAGAGCGGGGTTTTTCTTTGACTGCCAAGAATTACTTCTTAGGCGCTTCTGCAGGAGCAGCAGCAGGTGCTGCGGCTGGCGCAGCAGCTGCAGGAGCAGCAGCATCAGCTGGCTTAGCATCAGCAGCAGGCGCTGCAGGAGCGGCTGGCGCTGCAGCGGGTGCTGGTGCAGGTGCTGGCGCAGCAGCTTCTTTTTTACCGCAGGCAGCCAAAGCAGCAGCAGCGATCACGGCAGCCAAAACGAGGGACTTGGTCATGATTATTATCCTTAAAGTTAGTAAAAAACAATTTCCGGGAAATTGTCATCAGGTTTAAAAAAGCCTGTTGACAGAACAGCAAGCACTCGAGCTCTTGATGTCCAGCCTCCGATTATAGCTTTAATCATGTCACATCATTCTCGATCAAGTCAGATGGGTGCCACCACCCCTCCTCCCACCAGGCCTTCATCAATTGAGCAGCCGCCTCGCTCAGGCCCGAAGCCTCTTTGGCAGTTAAGTACTTCTCATTGGCCAACTTTTGAAGCAGCTTGGCGTCCCTTCCAGCTGCCCTAAAACTCTCACCATTGACAAAGATGTGCTTGGCATCAAACAACATTTTGGTTCTTCGATCGAGGCGAACACCACATGGCCATGCAAATGCACTTAAGACGTCCTGATTCGGGGGGTCGAACCACACACTGGGTTTGGGCTCTGTCAGTGTTTCACCCAGCAAACAATTCAAAATTTGGGGATCTTTGAGCGCTTTGGCAACTGCTTGCGAAGCAAATTTTTGCAGCGCCGCAGGAATACCAGCGTCTTTGATAGCGGCTGTTTGACTGGGGTCTTGGTAAATCACATCCAAACTTGAGCCTGCATTTTCAGTCATCTCTTCAGACAAGCCCATCAACAATTCACTGGCCAACTCGGCACTTCGAGGCACCTTGAAGCCAATGGAATAAGTCATGCACTCACCCACAGCCGTGCCATCGTGGGCATATCCCGGGGGCAAATAAAGCATGTCACCAGGGTTCAGCACAAATTCAGCTTCGGGCTTGAATGCTTTCAAAATTTTGAGGGGCACACCTTCTTGCAACTCAAACTTTTTCTGTCGCCCAATGCGCCACTTGCGCTGACCATGCGCCTGCAAAAGAAACACGTCGTAGCTGTCGAAATGGGGTCCCACACCGCCGCCCTCCGTGGCATAACTGATCATCAGGTCGTCCAGCCTCGCATCGGGTACAAATCGAAATTGTTGCAATAGCGCATGAACGGCATCGTTGTGCAGATCCACCCCTTGGATGAGCACCGTCCAGTCGGGCGTTTTCAGGGAAGGCAAACTTTTTCGGCTGATAGGGCCTTTTTTCAAGGTCCATTTCTCACCTTTCCTAACAATGTGTCGCGACTCAACCTCCTCGCTTTCAACCATGTCCAACAAGGCCGATCGGTCGATCAAGGGCTTCATGCCCGGGATGGCTTGCCGAATGAGCAGGGGTTTCTTCTGCCAATGGCGTTTCATGAATTGAGCAGGCGTCAATCCCGCCAACAAGATCAAGGGTGTATTTTTTTGCATCACATTCAATTCAAAAACGATTTCAAAACTGCGACAATTCTCAGATGGATATTACTTCTCAATGTGTGGTCGAACTGACCTGGACGCTCAAAGATACTTTGGGCGAAGTTTTAGACGAGCTCGATGAGCCGGTTGCCTTCTACTTGGGTGGTCATGATT
>Ga0255102_1000552_pt1 | contig 10246 bp, 16 predicted proteins | sample Law_Cont_RepA_0h_FD_188448 | JGI IMG/M metagenome (GOLD analysis project Ga0255102, IMG submission 188448) | Freshwater microbial communities from St. Lawrence River, New York, United States - Law_Cont_RepA_0h | ecosystem: Environmental > Aquatic > Freshwater > River | place: USA: New York... | reverse complement strand
AAGGTTGGATGAATAGATTGTCTTCAATTGAATACCAAATAACTAACCAAGCATGAGACACTTAAAGACATTTGAAGATATAAAAGTTCCTATTGAAATTGGAGATACTGTTCTTGGTGGTAGATTCAAGAATAAGAAAACTATTGTTAAAAAAATTGGAAAGAATAAAAAAGGTGACATCACAATAAATGATAAACCACTTCTTAAATTTAGATTAGTTAAAGAAAGTCTACAAGAAGATGTTGATTATTATTTTAAACATTTAGAAGATGATAACTTTATAATTCAAACAGAAAATGATTATTTCAGAATTTTTAAACCAATCAATCAATCTAATGATAGAGATAGTTTAGTATATTCTTACTCAAATTGTAATCCATTTCAATGGTCTGAAATAGCAGGTGAAATATCAAGATATGTTAGTGAATTAGATGATAGTGAAAATAGCGAAAAGTCAATTGAATATGCTTACGTCGTTAAAAGAGAAGGTGGTGTTTCTAATAGAAAACAAATACACACACAAATGTTATTAGATAATACATTCGATTGTGGTGAAATTTTATCATTTACAATAGGATTCAAATAAACTTTTCTTTATAATCAAATATAATATCCAAATTAATCAGTATATGGAAAATAATAAACCTGTTAAGAAAACTAGAAGAAGAAAAAAGAAACCAGTCAAAAGAGATTGGAAAACTCTTCGTTTTATGTGTATAAATGAAGAAAACAAGTTCGAAATTATTGAATTCCCTTCAGTTCTTGGAAAGAATTACATTGAAACTTTTGGTCTTCTGACTGTTAGAACGAAACAAGAGATTAAAAACTGGTTAACTCATAACAATGTATTTTAGAATTTGCTTAGGGTCTGATCACGCTGGATTTGAAATGAAAAATTATATAAAATTCTATCTTCAAAATCAAACTGAACATAAATTAGAAATCAATGATTTAGGATGTTACTCCGAAGATCGTGTGGATTATCCTGATTTCGCAAATAAAGTAGCTAGTCAAGTTTCTGAAAAAAAATCTGACATAGGTATTTTAGTTTGTGGATCTGGAAATGGAATTTCAATGACTGCAAATAAATGGGAAGGTATTAGATGCGCTCTTTGTTGGGAATCTGAAATATCAAAAATGGCGAGACTTCACAACAACGCTAATGTATTGTCACTACCCGGAAGGTATATATCTTTAGAAGAAGCCATAAAGTGTGTAGATTCATTTTTAAATACAGAATTTGAAGGTGGAAGACACAAAGAAAGAGTTGAAAAAATTTCAAAAAATTTTTAATTTTTTTTTCTTCTCTATGCTTTGATTTCATTAAACTATTACTAATTTTGTGTTAAATTCTAATGAAAAACGAATTTTAAGTATTAATAAATAATTTACAAAAAAAAATTCTCTACTACTATGAAAACATGTCCTACTTCTCTTCGTCAAAATGCTTATAAAGTTTATCAAGGTCATGAATCACCAGAAAAGGATAAAGTAGTTACAGAAAAGTTTTTTAAATATATTGAGGCTTATTGTGCTGAAATGAAATGCACAGAGTTGGATATTCTTTTAAATGATGAAAATTGGGAAAATGTTTTCCATCTTTTTGAAAATATTATGTTAAAAGATATAGTGATTGCTTAGCCTTTAGCCTCTGATAGTTTCTTTTTAACTTCATCAAAAACTTTGTTATAGTCAAATTTTACTATGATTGATTTTGTTCCTATATGTTTTCTTGCTTTTTCAATTTCCCAACCTACTAAACCTGCAATATCTTCTTCTTTGAGTTCTCTGAATTCTGCTTTGTATCCATATTTTTTATAACCCCAATATGAATCTAATTCATTATAATTACTAAGTATTCGTTCTACATCGGAGTCAAATTTTGCAGAGTTTGTATTATAAACGGCTTTACTGATAGACCCCCAGTTGAAGCATTTAATAGCTATTCCATTTTTTTGTTTAGAAAGAGTTGATCCAATAAAATCCTCTCTGAATTTCTTGGTATATGACTTCGATTCAAATCTATTAGTTAATGTAGGATAAATATGTTTCTCAATTTCTCTATTGACTTCACTATTTAACTCATCGTCTAGTTTTTTACTAACAAAATCATCAGAAACAGCTGATGCCACAATCAACCAAAGATAGCATCCATTATTTTTAATCGTTAAATTGTGATATGACTTATCAAAACGAGCACAAAAAGTGTCTATTTCTTGATATATCTCTACTGTTTTTTCAGGATCTTCTGTTAGATAGTAATCCATCGTATCATTATACCCGTATTTTGAAGACCTAACCATACCCTTTAATGTTTGAGATTTTTTAAGTCTTAATTCATAAATTGCCCATTTTGCTAACTCAATGTTAGATTTAGATTTATAACCATTTGCCCAGTTTCCACTTTCTCCTTTAATTTCATCACCAGAATCATCAGCTAAATAACTTTTTTTAGCTTCTTCACGGTAGTCCCAACGATAACCATCAGGTTTATCAATTTCAAATCCTAAATCTTTTAAATGAACGAGAGCATTGTTTATATCATTCCAAGAATACTCAAATCCTTCGGGAATTTTATTATTCTCATCATCCTCATCATTATCTTCGAATATTTTATATGATTTTAAGTATTTCATTGTTCTTTAAAATTTATTACTAATTGACCAATCTGGTAATCCACCATTTGTTCTGGTCTATATTTTAAATATAATTTCTCTTCTTTTAATTCAACCGGTATTAAGGTATGAGCATATTTTTCACTCACCTCAATTTCTTTGATTGTGTAACCTTCATCTTCCATATAACTTATCATTGTTAATAATACATCTTTAATCTTATTATAATCAAATCGAGTAGCTCCATACATACCCAATGGTGAAGGTTCACTTTTCTTTTGCATGGCAACTCTTATATACCTATCATCTTCAGTTATAATTTTAGGAGCAACCTGAACATTAAAATTATCATCCCACAACTCAAGTGACATGTCGACTAACACATCCATCACTTCTAGTGCATGATAATAATCAGAATCGTTTAGTGACTCATTTTTATAATTACCACCCCTTCTTTTCCTTTTACAATATTGTTTTTGTGAAAAACCTTTTGGATTATTACAATTTATTTTCTTTTTGTATTTAACAGTCCATCTTCTTTTACCACCAGCACGAGGCTTATTGTAACCTTCAAATAATTCAAATGTTGAAATATATTTCATAAAGTATATATTAATTTCAATTTTTATTTTATATTTGTGAAAAAAACTAAAATGATAAGATACTCTGATTTAAGAAAGTGTCCAATATTCTCAACAAAAAAACAAAATAGAAACAACATTTTAGATAAATTGGGTATAAGTTAATATGGCATCAAAAAGTTCTTCATCAGGTATTGGGTTAACAGGTGTGTTATTCGTAGTATTTTTAGTTCTTAAACTAACTGGGAATATTGATTGGTCTTGGTGGTGGGTTACTTCACCTCTATGGATACCAGTTGCTTTAGCTCTTTCTTTCTTTGTAATTATATTCTTTGTAGTAATTTTATTACTGATTTTTGGATTCACTCCAGAAGATTTGAAGAATAGATTTGAGAAATATAGAAAATAAAAAACCAGTCTTAAAAGACTGGTTTTTTTATTATATTAATAATTTTAGTAACTTCTTGTTTGAGAAACACCACTTTTACCGACTACATTGGTTACACCACCTCTTCCGAGACTACCGATATATTCTGATTTAAGTGATTGAACTTCCTGTGCAATGTCTTCGATAGCTTCAATAAATTCTTCTTTAGTTCTTTGAACTTCAATTCCTTTTTTTGGATCATGAATTCCTGGTTCAAATTCACTTTTTTCAAGTGAAACTTCTAAAGTAGCAATTGCTGATAAAACCTCTTCAAATGCGTCGTTTATTTCTATAGGCCTAGCGTTATATTGACTAAGATATCCTTCATTGAATTTTTTAATATGTTTCATAATATTTATTACTTTTTGTTATATATTATTATAAAAAAATCACTTTTTATCTTGGAAAATCTTTTCCTCTACCAACAACATTAATTTCACAGTCTTCTGGTTTAAATATTTCTTTAGTAAGTCTAATTGCCTCATTATAATCAAAAGGCTTACAAGAAAAAATATCTATAAAACAATATCCTTTATCTTCAAAAGAATGAACAGAAATGTGAGATTCTGCTATGATAACGATTCCAGTAATACCTTTATCTTCTGGAACTAAACCCTCGTAGGGGAAAACATATGGTTGTGTAATCGGAGTCATTTGGATTAACTCAGGTATATTTTTCAAATATTCAAAGTGTAATTGATAATTTGATAAAATATCTTTAGGGCACCCTTTTAAGTCAAGTGTGATGTGAGGTCCAAATGTGTCTTCCATTATTCATAAGTTTTATTTTTTAATTTGAAGTTTTATATATTAAAAAATTTGGTCACATCGACGGAAATCATTATATTTGTTATAAGGTATTTAAGTTATACCGAAACCAAATTAAAAAATATCCTTCAATAAATCATCGACGGCAATCTTTGATGAATAGGAGGCTAACCTTTGCCGAGGTTAGGGGATGATAAATCTGTTGATCCCGCAGTAGATGTCAGTATCAGTCATACCGATACGGTCGAACTAAAAGGTGTATGACATTAGGTAGATGAAATGTGAATTCTGAAACCATTTAAGACCGATTAGTGTTTGATTCACACAAACACAATCGGTTTTTTTATATCTTTAAGTCGTTATATAAAGAAAATGAAATATTTGTATTAATATTATTACTTCCTCGTCTATCAAAATTAACTGACAAATATTGAATTGAAAATTCACCACTCTGATAGTCTAAGTTGTTAATTAGCTTCAATGCGACTTCTTCAGACAAATCAAATAGTTTCTGTTCATTTTCGTCTAATGATTTACCAACCGCTCTTAAAGTAGAGACACTTTTAGATATTATACCGTTTTCATCAAACTTACAATTAATAGTAATATTTCCAGTCCAAATTTGAGATACTTTTTTGTGTATAGAAATTCTCAATTCTTCTCGGTCAAAATATCCAGTTTCTTCATCATCTAAATCAACTGATAGTCTTTGTTTATCATAATCCATCATGGTTAATTCAAAATCTAAATCATATAACTCAATAAGACAATCATTGATCATGTTTCTGGTTTGTGGATCATAGGCTGGATCTCTTGGTCTTATTATCATTTCAGATTCTTTTATATCTTCAACTTTAGTAACACCTTTAGCTGGAGCCAAATCTCTCATATCAGTTACTTTAGTTGGATCACCTTTTTTTCTTTTCTCTTTCTTAAATACAAATCCTAAATCACCCGAACCATCCATAGCACCGACACCTGGTAAACTACCAACAGTTGCACTTACCACAGGACCAGATCCAGCAGTTGAAGAAGCGGTAGCGACAGCATTTTCTTGAAACTTTTTATACGATTTGATATATCTCATTTAGATATATATTAAATTATGAAAAATAGAATTGACCTACATGGAATTAAACATGAAAATGTTCAAAAAGAGTTAGACCAATTCTACTGGCAAATGATGCAAAAAGGACATTCTGAAGTTGAAGTTGTGACTGGTATATCTCAAAGAATGAAAGAAATAGTTAAACAAGTTTCCGAAGATTATAACTTCTCAGTATTAGAAACTACAATAAATCCAGGAGCACTTATTGTTAGAATTAAATGATTAAAGATATTTAATCTCTGAATAAAAAGGTCTATTAACTCTGTGAGACATATAACCATCTATTCCCCTTGAGTCTAAACCTAATTCTTTAATCAACTCCTGTGAATATTGAACAGGATCTTTACCCATCTCAATTTCTGAATCAATGTCTAATCTATTAATAAGTTCTCTTATCTCAACAGAACTCATATTTAATTTACCAAATTGTTTTATTAATTCTCCAACGAACTCTTCTGGTGTGTAATTGGATTCGAATAATTTAAAAGACTTTAAGTGATTCATAGTTTATATATTAAATATATAATTTACAAGATTAATATATACAATTATGATTAAAAGATATTTAGAATTCGTTAACGAATCAATAGAACTCGTTTTAGAATCAGATGTAGTCTATTCTAAAATGTTTAGAATAGCACTAAGTAAGATTGAAAATCCAATCTCAAAAATTCTTTTAGATTTAGAAAACAAAGACTTACCAGTAGCTTCTAATTATTTTGACTTAGCTAAAGGTAAAAATGATACTCTTTCAGTTATTCCAGATAGAAAAGCTAAAGAGATACTAGAAGATATAAAAGAGATGGTGAGGTTCACTGGATCCGGAGGTGGGTGGTTAAAACATTCAGATGCTAACACATCTATTTTTCAAAAATTAGGATATGAACCAGAAGGTGATGCTTATCAACCTAACTCATCAGAGGTTGGTGAGGTTATTTCTAAAATGACATCTCAAACATCAGCTAAAGTTTGGTGTTATGTTAAGTTTACTAATGGAAAGGGAGTTTATAATCAAGAAAAGCTTACAGTGGTTGATGAGAGATTAAAAGAAGTTTGGTCTAAGAATAGACAGGAAGTAAGAATAGGAAGAGCTATAAGAGCTCTTTTGGCAGTATCCGGTGAAAGTGTATTAGATAAAGACCTTGAAATTTTTGTAAACCAATGGAAAGCCACAATTGATAAAATAAATGATCGTTTTCAATATTTTGATGTAGTAAATGGACAAGATATTGGCCACTGGTATCATTATTCAAATTATAAGGAAAGAAATGGTAGTTTAGGATCTTCATGTATGTCAAATGTGAATAACAACTATTTTGATATTTATATGACTAACACCGATGTTTGTCAATTAGTAATTCTAAGATCGATAGAAGACGATTCAAAAATTGTTGGAAGAGCCTTACTGTGGACTCTTAGTGATGGTAAAAAATTTATCGATAGAATCTATACAATTCAAGACTCAGATGTTCAACTTTTCAAAGACTATTCAAAAGAAAATGGTTGGTATACTAAACAATACAATTCCTCAACAGATTCTGGAAGAGCAATTAGCCCAGATGGTGAATTTGTAGACTTAGGAGAAATAACAGTTAAAGTCAAAAGTGGATACTATGAAGCTTATCCTTATTTAGACACCCTTAAAAATTGGAATCCAAACAGAGGAACTTTATCAAATAAGTCTGATGATGAGAGTTATAATTTAGAATCAACTAATGGTGAATATTATAACAGATGTGAATATTGTGATGGTAGTGGAAACCAAAGTTGTTCAAACTGCGACGGTGATGGTTCATGGCAATGTGGAAATTGCGACGGCAATGGTGACTTTTATTGTAATGATTGCAAAGGAACTGGAAAAACAGAAGGTGAAGATGGTCCAGAAGAATGTGATGAATGTGGTGGATCTGGTAGAGAAAATTGCAACAGATGTGAAGACGGTTCAGTAGAGTGTGATGATTGTGGCGGAAGAGGATCTCACTCTTGTTATGAATGTCAGTAATGGTAGTTAATACGTGAAGATTATTAAAATAAGATTATGAGTATAATAACTAAATTTCATTTATTTGAGAAAAAGGAAGAAAAAGAATTCCAACCATCTAAGGAAGTCGAAAAAGAAATTTTGAGATTTAAAAAAAGATGGGAGATAGAGCTTGATCCTCATTTCACAATAAAAGAAATTGAAGTTATATCAGAAGGAATAGAATATTACAACACAAAATTTATTAAAAGTAGAATTGATAAAATAATTAGAAAAGATTTAGGAGGTGTTCACGGACGATGGAGAGACACCGAAACAGAAAAGTGGATGACACTTAATCCAAGAATTTTTAATTTCAAAAGAAGATGGAAAGATGAAGACACAAATGTACCTTACGCTCTTTTTACTGTAGTTCATGAAATTGCACACTGTGTTGACCACATTGAAAAGGTATCTTTTTCTAAAAAATGGCAAGCGATTTCTGGCTGGAAAAAATGTGATATTAATGACAAAATTCCAGATGGTTATAAGAGATATATTGAAAAAAGACCAGGAAGAAAAGTAGCAGGTAACAAAAAATCAGGATGGATTTACAAAGAGGATTCTGATTTCTGTAGAAAATACACTTCAAGAAACCCAAGAGAAGATTTTGCTGATTCTTTAGCCTTTGTTATTTTAGGTTTTACACAAAAACTTAAAGGTGAAGGAGGTAAGAAAAAGCTTGAAATCATTAAGGATTTGCTCAAAAAGATAGATTAAATTGAAATTTTAAAGCTTTTTTACTTTATATATAACTCAAAAATAAATTTAATATATGTTACTAAAAGTAGGAAGTAAAGGAGATGATGTTAAAAAACTCCAAGAAAAATTAGGATTAGGAGCTGATGGTTCATTTGGACCAGGCACTGAAAAAGCTGTTAAAGCATGGCAAACAGCTAATGGACTAAAAGCAGATGGTGTTGTCGGAGACGGAACTTGGTCAAAATTATTTGGTGAATCAGTAGCAGCTCCAAAACCAGCTGTGGTTATTCCACCATCTGAATTCAAATTAGAAGCTCTTAAAGGACACGTTCCTGATGCAGTTATCGCTCAAATACCAGATACAGCTGCTAAATTCAATATTACTAATCCACTAAGATTAGCACACTTTTTGGCTCAGTGTGGTCACGAATCAGGTGGTTTCAAAGCAGTTTCGGAAAACCTTAACTATTCAGCTAAAGGTTTACTTGGAACTTTTGGAAAATACTTTAACGCTACTACAGCAGCTCAATATGAAAGAAAACCAGAAATGATTGCTTCAAGAGTTTACGGTAGTCGTATGGGCAATGGAGATGAGGCTTCTAAAGAAGGTTTCAAATTTAGAGGAAGAGGATATATTCAATTAACTGGAAAATCAAACTACACTAACTTTACTAAATTTATTGGTGAAGATTGTATCGCTAGTCCAGATTTAGTTGCTACTAAATATCCTTTAGCATCTGCTGCTTTTTTCTTTGACTCAAATAAATTATGGTCTATTTGTGATAAGGGAGCTACCGATGCTGATGTTACTGCAGTTACAAAAAGAGTTAATGGTGGAACTATTGGACTACCTGATAGAATTAAACACTTCAAAGAATATTATGCATTATTGAAATAATTAAAAACCCACTCAAACGAGTGGGTTTTTTTTATTATAATATCTCTTCTAGTTTTACTTCTCTTACAATCATTTTATAAATAGATGGACTAGTCTCGTTTAATAATCTGAGTATTTCTGATTTTTTAAAAAAACCTTTATACATCGTTTTTTTATTTTCGATAAAGTCACCGTGCTCTGCAATTAAATTGACAAATAGATTAGGTTGAATTCTTAATATACACTTATAAAGAATACCACCAGTTTCGTCATCATATACACTCAAAGTAAAAGCTTGTTCCATTTCAGGACCAACATTGGATAAACCTGGATTAAATCCTAATTTTTCAAACCACTCTGTAACTATTTTATGTTTAGACCAACGACAAGTCATTTTAGTTTCAGTATCATAATAAGGAAATCTACTTGGCATCAAATTAAATTCCTTTTCATCAGAAATATAATAATCATCTGATAATATCTCATCTAAATTAATATCGCTCGTTTCTTCTTTTGAAAATGAAACTCTTCGTCTAGCTGTGTTTGTTAGATGTTTATCAAAAATAAATCTCGTCCGACCATCTTTACACAATCTTTCACATTCTTCTATAAGTGATTTTGGAACTTCTGATGACACACTATCTACAATAATCTCTTCGATATAACCATCAGGTTTTTCATCTTCATTTACTATACTAACTGTTCCATCAGGATTCTGAACTACTCTCATAATTATTTATACAAAAAGTTTAATATATAGTTTTATGAAACACTTAAACACATTTAAACTATTTGAGAGATTGGATGAATCTACATTAGTAACTATTGAACAACTACTGGAAAGAATTAGAATTCCAAACCTAATGAGACCAACTATCATAAGTTGGTGGAATCAAAATAGAAGAGACATTGGAATTCATTTTTTCACATTTAATTCACCTCAACCAATAGCTGGTGTGTTCTTAGGAGAAAATATTATTGCTCTTAATGAAAGACTTCCAATGCCTCCGCACGTAAAGTTGTTTTTAGCACTACACGAGTCTAGACACTGTGACCAACACAGAGAAGGTGTATTTATGGAAGGATATTATGAAACAGTTTTAAGAGGTGATAGAGAAGGATTCTTAATGGCTTATAGTGAATTGGAA
>Ga0255102_1000540_pt1 | contig 10369 bp, 10 predicted proteins | sample Law_Cont_RepA_0h_FD_188448 | JGI IMG/M metagenome (GOLD analysis project Ga0255102, IMG submission 188448) | Freshwater microbial communities from St. Lawrence River, New York, United States - Law_Cont_RepA_0h | ecosystem: Environmental > Aquatic > Freshwater > River | place: USA: New York... | reverse complement strand
ATGGTGATGACGTTGCATACTCAATGTTTTTCCAGGATCAACTGTGAGTTCTTTTACTTTGACATTCTTTCCCACAGTATGCAGTACACGATAATATCCCCATGGACGGTGTGTTTTAGGTGCTTTCCATTCCTGTAAGATCCAACTACTTGAATTTTTCTTATCTTCACCACCGACTCCAAACACAAATTCGATATTAGTATCTCCGGCATCCATTTCTGGAATGTTGTCAGTTGTTCGGTCTCCGCCATTGGCAAAAATAATTTTATCTTGTGGATAACTTTGTCTTACCATCCAAATTGCATGTTTGGCACTGCCGTCGGAATCATTAAAATCTACAACAAAGTCAACGCCTTTCATATTTCTAAGAACTGCTGAACGTTCCATGTAAGGCATAAATGGTGCACCTTTTTTACGTGTGAGCCAGTCGTCGGAGTTCAATCCTATTACTAAGATATCTCCCAACTTCCGTGCGGCATTTATATAAGCAATGTGTCCGCTGTGTACGGGATCAAATCCGCCGGTGACAAGAACAATTTTTTTCATAATAATTTCTTTTTCCATTCAGTAAAAGTACATGTATCAAAATTTACATTATTTTTTACAAACCATGTTTCAAATAAATTATTTGGTGTTTGATAATAAACATCTGTGACTGCCACTTTGTAACCATAATTAGTTAAAAACTCGATGGCTAATATATTAAAATCTTTTTTAGACTGATATAAATCATGTTCAAACGTGATACAATCGAAACTAATTCCAGATTCGATTACTGTTTTAAGAGCAGAAAATGTATTCTCTGGTGGTTCGATATCACAAGACAAATAATTAATATGCATAGGTAAATTATTTTCCTTATTTGCTTGAGCGTAATCAAATTCAAGTGCGTTGGCCCAATATACTTTATTTTTTCTTTCGGGATGTTTATCCCAGAATCGTTTTAACGTATCGTCGAATTCGATACTATATCCTTTCCAATTATGTTCAACTTCTAATTTATAAGTGTTACTGTTTTTAACAGGCCGATTTGCACCTATCTCAATATACGAACCGCTGTTGCCAAATAATGATATTGCAAAAATATCTTGCAGTGCTTGAGAATTTGAATTCATTTTACTTCCTAAATATAATTTCGCCGGTAGATTTTTCGACCGTTGAGTTATAAATGCCTTGTTCTTCGAAAGTTATGTCATGATTTTTTTGGTATGCAGCCTTGTTAGATTTTGTTACCCAGTGTCTCATGTAATCTTTTAAACAAGTTCCCATAAAAGGAACATGACTGTTTATTGTTGAACTTAACCCATTTACTTTAGTTCCTGTAGATACTACTTGCTGTCTAGCGGCCCACCAGACAGATGAATCTATATCTCTAGGTAACGCACTAGTACCTTCCTTTGTTTCGTAGAATTTTTTATAGTTTGATAAAAACAAAGAAAAATCTTTGTGTTTTGTATTGATCATACAAAATCCAGTTTCGCTTTCTTTATTTTTTAATTTTCCTAAAGAAGGAATATCGCATAGTAGATGATCTTCTGGCAGTAAACTTTCGAGATAATCTACACTAATATTTTTATGAGTTATTACATCGCTATCTAACCAGATCAAAATATCTTCTGAAGTATTTTCCATAGCGTGGATTTTAACAAAACTTTTGAGCCAAAATTTTGCCATCTTAGTCTTTTTAGTTACTTCTCTTAAATTGATGTACTGTTGCCAAGTATTAAGGACACTATTCATTCTATTAACAACAAGCCTTTCGTCTGTGATGTTAGGGTCAAATTCTTCTGCATAAAGTTCTAACTTTATCTCTTTTGGCCAAAATTCTAAGAATGATGTTATGCAGTGTTTTCCTATAGAATCATAGTATGGCTTATGTTGCGAGGTAATAACTTTGATAGATTTCATGTGTTTTCCATTATCTGCTCATATTTAGCCGATAAATAACGTTATGAAAACAATTTTAGTCACAGGTAGTAGAGGCTTTATCGGCCAGCATCTTTGCAAAGTTTTAAATGAATTAGGACATCACGTGATCGAGGCTGACCGTAAATTAGGGTTTGATTTGTCTAATTACGAAGATACAACATTGTTACCCGATGTTGACATGGTGGTTCATTTGGCAGCATTTAATGGCACTAAGCATTTTTATCAACGACCATTTGATGTTGTTCGTGACAACTTGCTACCCACACAGTATTTGTTAGAAAGATATGCGGGTAAGGTCGAACGTTTTATCTTTACAGGAACTTGCGAAAGTTATGCAGGTGCAGTAGACACGTTCAACTGGGCTGTACCTACTGACGAAACAGTGCCGTTGGTAATCAACGATGTTACAAATCCTCGATGGAGTTATGGTGGTAGTAAGATAGCCAACGAAGTACAGGTAATTGCCGCCCATCATCAATTTAAGCAAGATTATTCAATAATTAGATATCACAACGTCTACGGGCCAGGTCAGGTAGATCATTTTATTCCAGAATTTTTTGCTAGAGCAAAACAAGGTGACTTGTCATTAAAAGGTTGGAGCAACACTAGAAGTTTTATGTACGTCAGTGACGCAGTAGATGCCACAGTTGATATTTTGTTTAATGATAATTGCAAGAATCAAATCGTGAATGTCGGTGTCGCCGACGAACGTTCTATTAAAGAAATAGCAGAAATAATTTGTCAGCAAAGCAATATAACTGGTAATTTAGTATTGGAAGATGCTCCGCAAGGCAGTGTTAGTCGCAGAGAAGGTGACGTAACAAAACTAAAGTCATTGACAAATTTTCAACCCAAAGTATCACTAGAAGAAGGTATCAGATTAACATTGGAGAGTTTATGAAAGTAGGCATAATAGGTGTGGGTGCTGTTGGTAGTGCTTGCCGTAAAGGTTTCGAACTATTAGACCATGAAGTATCTGTACACGATCCAAAATACAATACTAATATTGAAAATGTAATAGATACTGAAATTGTTTATGTATGTGTGCCTACACCAGAAGCCGATGATGGCAGTTGCGATTTAAGTGTTGTAAAGCAAACTATTCGTGATCTAGAAAGACTTGCCTATGCTGGCGTTGTTGCACTTAAATCGACTAGTGTACCTGGAACGACAGAACAGTTAATTGGTGAAACTAATTTAAGGTTATGTTTTGTTCCAGAATTTTTACGTGAGCGTAGTGCAGTAGAAGATTTTGTTGTTAATCATAATTTACTAGCAGTTGGGTGTCACGACGAAGAAATATATCGTGTTGTGGTTAATAGCCACGGTTATTTTCCTAAAAATACAGTTATGATGACTCCTACAGAAGCCGAAGTGTTAAAGTATTATTCTAATGTATTCAATGCAACAAGAATTGTATTTGCAAATGCAATCTATGAAATTTGTCAACATCTTGGAGCCGACTATGAAAAAATCAAGGATACATATCTAATTAGAGGAACTGCAAGCCCAGACTATCTAGATGTCAATGATAAACTACGAGGTTACGGTGGCATGTGTTTACCCAAAGACACAAAAGCCCTAGATGCTCTTACGAAACAACTAGGGCTCGATTTAAAATTATTTGAAACGATTGATGCAGATAATCAAAAATTCAAACGTACAGTCTTTCCAGGTATGCGTCCTTAAATTCTAGCGTCTTCCATACCGGCAACACGTAGTTTAGTAATGTTGGTAATTTGCCATTGCTTTTGATCTAAGCCTTTAGTAATTCCCAACCACTTGTTACGAAGTAACGCAAACTCGTTGATAATCTTTTCCATATCAACAACATCGCTTTCACCGTCGACATATTTTTCGCAATCTCTGCTACTCAATGCACGAGCATAACCTTCTAAATACTTTCTAAAGAAACTGCTTTTAAGTCTACGTAACTCAATATTGAGGTATTCAAGTATGGCTTCAATTTCTTGAAGTTGGCCGAATCTGTGTTCAACAGTACCCGGCATACTTGCGGCTGCTTTTTCTAAATTGCCAAAAAGACGGACTTCCTGACGTGCATCCTCTAATTCGTTTTCAAAAAAGAGAACAGCGTCAGGAATTTTTCCTATGTCCTTACTGACTTCATTATACCAGCCCATTAGTCCTCATCATAGTCATAGTTTTCTGAACTGTAATCAAGATCTTCGTCTTCGTCGCCATCGCTGTCGTCTAAGTAGTATTCAATAGCGGCATCAAGATCTTCGTCACCGCCCATTGCTGCCTTAAACACATGCTCTTGTACACCATTATCAGCAAGTATATCAACATACTTGCCTGCAACAGTTTCAAGGGCTTTTTTATCAAAAAACTCTTTTAAGCCAGTCCAGATATCAATAATATTATCTTCAGTCAACATTTTCTAAAATTTCTCCAGTGTCTTGATCAATAGATGGAGTTGCTACTTTAGCGGCAATAGTTTGATTGAACTCAAGCATGATCTTGTCCAGACCACCCTCTTCATTACGGTCCCACTCTTTACGATACATTTTAATTTCTGTACCATCTATTGACGTGTATTTAAGTCTATTGCCATCTTTTGTCAAAATACCTTTGGCTTCGCACAAGTCTACCATACCGCTGTATGGACTCATACCAGTTTCATAAGGAATCTCGACCTGTACACTTTCAAAGGGCTTTGCATAACGAGTTTTCATAATCTTACATGCGGCACGAATACCATTTACTGTGGTAGTCTTATTACCGTCAGCATCAGTCTTCAATTTCAACTTACGCATAGCGATAACAATACTGCTTGCGTAAATGAAACCTTGACCACCTGAAATCTTGTCATCTGGATCAAACATGTCCTGGCTTGCGTAGGTATGGTTAGTACAAACCAATCCAACATTGTAACTACCGAACATATTAACGCAGTTACGAACCAAACTAGTAAGTGCCTTAGGCTTACGACCCATGTCACCTTTCATTTCGCCTGCTTCGAACTGATTAACGTCTGTAGGAGTTAACAACATACCCAAACTGTCAATCACAAACAATACTTTAGGACGAGTTGCTTCGTCCATTACTTTGTATTCTTTCATGAACTCACTGATAGTTTTAGCCACGTCGTCAATCATAGCCATGTTAAGTTTCAACAACTTATCTTCGCTGGTATCGACACCCAATGCGTGTAACCATGCTTCGTCCAGCGCATTTTCACTGTCAATCAACACCACATAGATACCTTGCTGTTGTGCGGCTTTGATTAGGTTACCTGAACAGATATAACTTTTACCTGCGCCAGATTCACCTGCTAGTACAGTAACTTTACCCAGTGGAACACCTTTGTTAAAGTCACTGCTGATTAGATAGTTCAAGGCATAGTTGCCTGTGCTGATCCAGTCTGTTGGATCATTAAAACCGACACCAAGTCCATCAATACTTTTTGTCAGAGTCTTACGAAATTTTGATAAGTCGAACGCTTTAGTTGCCATATTAAGAGTCCAATTCCATTGATAGTGCTTCCTTGATTACTTCAATCAATTCGGCTTCTGTACTGCACATAATCTTGCAGTTCTTCCAGTCATTTTCGCCGTCACGTCCGCCGACTTCAATCATAAAGCCATTGTCGTAACGATTAACAGTAAATGATTCATTTACCTTTGATAGTTTGTTTAATTTTTTAGCCATAATTATTCTCCGTGTGGTGGCAAGAAGTATAGAGGCAGAACCTCTATACTTTCTCTAATCGATTAAGATTTTTGACGATTGCGAATCATCGCAAGAATGTCTTCTGCACGACCGCTACCATTTGCTGGAGCAGTTTGTGCTGGAGCCGTAGGGCGTGTTACCGCTGGCTTGGCTGGAACTTCATCTGGATCAACATAACTATCTGCTGGAGCAGATGTTGCTTTGTTAGGATCACCAGTTACTTGTCCCATACCTGCTGGACGGAAATACTGTCCCCATGCTTCTTTGTCAAACGGCTCACCGTTGACACTGGCTTCAAACATTTCTTTGATAACTCGAATTTCTACATCTGTAGGCTTCTTAGGCAAGAAGTCTTGTAGGTTGAACAATCCATGTGCCTTGATACCGTTTTGTTCTGCGTCTGTTAATGGACGCTCACGACGACTCCACTTACTTGTAGAATAGTCAGCATAGCCACCTTTGCTTGTTTTGACCAACTTAAAGTCAACGCCACGTGCCAAGTCTGTTGGCAATTCTTCCAACTCTGGATCAACCAATGCTGACTTGATCAATTGGAAAATTTGTGGGCCGATGATGAATCGACGGATTGGATTTTCTGGATGACTTTCTTCTTTCAAGCCGTCTTCTACAACAAAGCCTTGGAAAATGTAACTACGCTTTTTCCAGTACTTACGACCTTGCTCTTCTAGACTCTTGTCTTTGAACCAACCGCGAACTTCTGATAGGATTGGGCAAGCCTCGCCGTACATTTCCATACATGGAACTTGTACTTGAACTTGTTTGTTGTCTGTTTCGCCTTTGATGCCTGCGAATGGCAGTTTGATCATCAAACGCTCTGCCCAGAAGAATGTGTTGTTTGAGTCGCCATCCGGAAGGAATCGGACTGTGGATTCTTTACCTTGCTCTAGGTTCCAGAATGGATAGATTGCGTTGTCGCCAACGGGGCGGTCTCCGCCATTTGAACGTGTTTCTTGTGCCTGTAGTTTTGCACGAATTTCTGCTAATGTGGCCATAATAGTTCTCCTTTTAATATGCCTATGTACTGCGTTTTTGCCTATATTTGTCTTACACCGTGTAAAACAAAAAGTGCATACATGTTATTGTACGCACTTTTATTTAGTAAAGCAAGACATTTCTTGCTTAAAACTGGTTTAATTTTGCCAGATTAATATTTCATTAATTCTTTAATACGGGCTAATTCTGGATTGACTGATTCGCCTGTATCAAAACCTTTGCGACCATCTTTGCCCATAGCACCGACCATGCCTCTGTCACTGCCGAAGAATGTGGCAGCAAACATCAATAGTATTGTACCAATGATTGCCATGAAACTACCACCAACAGTACCCCACATAGCAGATGCGCCTATAGCAGACCCGCCCAGACCCAGTGTATATAACAACTGTACCATCTTGCCCTGCCAGTTTCCTGCTAGGGCTTCGGCCATTTCTGTTTTGCCTTTCTTATTAACTATTTGATCGAAACCAAATGCTGTGGCAACTTTAATAGCGTTGTCTTTGTTGATTGCGAAATTGCCACCAGTAATTTGTTTAACTTTGTTAGCAATGTCATCTTGATTTTCAGCACCAACTACTTGCATGACTTTTGGCAAAATTTTAGCCTTAATCATGTCCATTAGTCCTTCGTTGATGTTTCCTTCTGTGCCTTCCATTCCTTCTTTAGCACAGTCTTTCATACCATGGACTTCGCACATTTCACCTGCTTCGGTCATATTGCACGACCCTTCTTCAACACCTTGTTGTTGTCTCTGGAATTTAATTTCGGTGTTGTTAGCCATTTGCTGTTTGAAGTTATCTACTGCACCACCTGGATCAGTTGAGCCAGGAGTTGTTGCAATAGGAGCACCTTCCCCTTTCATGCTGAGTTTTTCAACTACATAGTTGGCAAATTGACCTGCTTGCTGTCCAAACTTCTTTTCACATGCAATCTTAACACCTTCTTCACCACGTGGGAAAGTTCCAGTGTTACGATCATACATACTGGCAATAAATTCCACAACTTCTTGAGGAATTGCTTGTTGCTCTGCTTGCATCGCTGGCATGCTTTCTTCTTCTTGTTCAAATTCAGGTGTAGCAAGTTCATCTATTTGACTTTCAAAATCGTCAAACATATCTGAACCTTCTTCAACATCATCACACTCACACGGATCTTTGTGGCAAGTGTCACATTCAGCGGCTTCTGAAACTAAATCATCATAGGTCATGCCACGATCTTGCTTTTCTTTAACCAGTCGATACAAGTAAGGAAACACATCTGTGAGTTCTTCGTTGAATGTTTTAACAGTCAATGCATCTACCCATGTCTGCATTAGATCTTCAGGAACATCAATGTTCTCTGCGGGGCTAAAACTTTCTCTAAACGACTCATAATAGGATGCACGTTGTAGTGCGGCGATTTCTGTTTTGATTTGATCGATACGTTCGATCACTTGAGTGGTTACATCGTTCAATGCTTCTGCCATTACACCGCTACGGCTTGTGTAATTTTTAAACTGACGTAATTTTCCAATTTCTTCACTTAGACCAGTAATGTAGCCACCAATAGCATCATATGGATTACCACCGTTGGCAACGTGTGTGGCCATTGCACGAGCACCGTTCAAGTGACGTGTTGGATAACGGAAACGTTCACCGTTGGCGCTTTCAATATAGATGCTTTCAATCCGCTGTGTTCGACCAGCAGGATTTTCCATGTTGACTGGTTGACTGTGCCTAACAATAATCTTGGCCTCGCCCATGTCTTGGAAACTAGTTTTACTTGTTCCGAATAATCGTGATTCACTCATTTTATTTTCTCCGCTTTCCTTGCTTAGATATTTGTAATCTCTTTTGTCTAGGTTAGACTTTGTGATGTCTCGTGTGTCAAAATTCAATATGTTTGATCTTGCGAACCTGCGTAAATCTTTTAAAAAATTAAACCAATTAGTTTTACCCACATCAGCATTGTCCAGCATATCTGCTGTGTAAATCACAGTTAAAGATTTCTGATCAAGTTTAATGTTGACTCTTCCAAGTACTTCTGATCCAATTTTAAAATTAAAGTCAAAAAATCGTGCTTTGTCCTCTTCATCGGTCAAGGCACCATTTTCATCACCAATTTTAATATCAGAAAATTGACTGCGAATTTTATTAAACAAATCGGTAGATATTGTACTTAGGTCTTTCATGTTAGTATTTAGTTAGAAACTACTGGAAATAAAGATAGGCATGGGCGGTTCAAAGTCGCCGTCATCATCCTCTAATCTGCCACTCATTAGATCAAATACACGCTGATCCCAGTCAGCCAACACTGCACTCATACGCACAGCCAACAATAATGCACTTACAAGGTCGTCAGTTTCGCCAGATTTTGCTTTAAAAGTGATGCCGTTGGCAATAAAAGCCTTGAGTTCTGATATCAGTACTTTGCTTTTAATTTTCATTTTTCCTGATTCTACCAAGTGTTTAAGTCTACTACAGGCTGATATCTTACTGCGATGTGTAGTATTGAATCCTTTGCGGAATTTACGCACATGCCCTTTACGTATAGGCTCAGCAATAAACATTCCGGGTATGTTTTCTTCACCCATATTTTTAATAACAATCAAGGCACTTTCTCCAAGAGTGTTGTTTTCTACACTCCAATAGATATTACTACCGTTGGTTGCTGGGCAACATTCTGCAATGTATTTGTTGATGTCTTTGAGAATTTTTATCTGCCCTTCTATGGCTGTTTGATTATGTTGCCATTCTGCAACTTGTTCCATACTGGGCAATTCAAACACTTGTATAGCGGCGTTGTTGCCACCAGTACCCAGAGCAGGATCTAAAGACACAACATAAATCATATCGTCTTTGGGTCGCTTGTACCAGCGACACTGTCCCATTTTCATAGAAGGTTCTATACCTTCCATTCCTGCAAGGCAAATACTGTTGATCAATGTTTCGTCAAAGATTAGGAATTCACAACCGTATTCTCGACGAAATCGTTCTTCACCAATGCGTCCAAGTTCTTGTTCTTTCCACTTTTCATCACGGTCGGGGTGTTCCCACCAATCTGCTTTATATCCATGGAATCCATTTATGCCTACATCAGTTTCATTGCCATAACTGTCAAATAATTTATTTGCTTCTTTCCAAATAATGGCAAATGTATCTTCGTCACTGTTGGGTGTGCTGGTGATAATTGCACGACCACCAGTGGCTAGTGTTGGCGAAATAGATGTCCAAAACTCTTCTGCAATATTAGGTTGCACAAATGCAAACTCATCGCAATATAATAAGGAAATTGACATACCACGACCAGTGTTGCCGGTAGTAGTTGCCGATACAATTCTTGATCCGTTGTCAAATTCAATACTCCCTTTGTTATAGTTAGTAACACCGCTACGTATGTAATCCGGGCACAACTCATAAGCATATCTTATGCGTTGCATAATTTCTTGTGAACCTGTATATTTGTGTGCGGCCACTAGAATGGTTTGGTCTGGGTGAAACATTGCGTACCACAACAAGTATCCAGCGGCGCAGGTAGTTTTGCCACTTTGTCGTGGCATCATGTTAATGTTGAATCGATAGTTGTGATAACTATCCATTAATCTCAATTGATATTCATATGGTTCAAACTTCATTTTACCTTTAACAGGATGCTGAATGTAAAAGAAGTTTTTTGCAAAATACAAATATCCCAACACGGGATCCGCGCACATGGAAAGGTCCTGAATCTGTTGTTCAGTGAACTTTTCTTG
>Ga0255102_1000536_pt1 | contig 10399 bp, 16 predicted proteins | sample Law_Cont_RepA_0h_FD_188448 | JGI IMG/M metagenome (GOLD analysis project Ga0255102, IMG submission 188448) | Freshwater microbial communities from St. Lawrence River, New York, United States - Law_Cont_RepA_0h | ecosystem: Environmental > Aquatic > Freshwater > River | place: USA: New York... | reverse complement strand
TCTCATAAAGATACTAAACTAGTATTTGATATTAGAAATAGAAAAGGTGCATTAATATTAGAAGAAGGTGTAGAAGTTGTACACGAATTTTACAAACACGGCGGCAAATATGCCATGTGTCAAATTAAATTTAAGGATTAATTATGAAAGCAGGTAAAGTGTGGGGAGTTACCGAACTCCTCGAAGCTAATGGCGTTTTAGAATTTCATAGAATTGAAGCAAAAGCAGGCGGAGTGTGCAGTAAGCACACTCACAAATACAAATGGAATGGATTTTTTGTTGAAAAAGGCAAAATGATCATACGAGTTTGGAAAAATAATTACGACCTAGTCGACGAAACTATTCTCGAAGCTGGCCAATATACAAAAGTTGCTCCTGGGGAGTATCATCAATTTGAGGCCATTGAAGATTGCGTTGCTTTTGAATTATACTGGGCAGAGTTTGATCACGATGATATTACAAGAGAAACCGTAGGACATGCCAAATGAGAAACCAATGGATGGGCGAAGGCGGCCTATGGGATACTGAATCGTATCAACAAAATAAAAAAGAAAACTTTGAAATTTTAGATAAATTTTTAGTAACGCCCCCAATGAAGATATTAGACATTGGTTGTGGTCTGGCTTGGGAATCGAGATTATTCAACGAAAAATACAATTCCGAACTATGGTTGTTAGACGGCGATACTCGAGATAACGAATCTAAATCTTCTAAGGCGAGGGCTGAAAAGTATCATATTAGTGCAGATGAGTTTTTATTCTATCACCCATTGTCAGAAGTAGACACAGAATTAAAAAAATTAGGTACTAAAAATTACCATTTAATTGACTGTAACAATATTGATATCTCAGAAGATGTCAAATTTGATTTAATTACATCATGGGTATCTTGCGGATTTCACTATCCTGTAAACACTTATAGAGATTTAATATTAAAGCATTCACATGCAGACACACGAGTTGTGATGGACTTGAGAGTAATGTATAAAAAGACAAATATGCCTGAACGTGAAGATGGCGTAGAAATTCTTAAAGTTATTGCACAAAGAAAAAAATTCATAATGGCAGAGTTAAAATTATCATGATATCAATAGTAATGGCATATTATAATCGACTAGGATTATTGCGTCACACGCTTAAAACATTTACAGAAAGTCAAGAAAAAGATTTCGAAGTGATTATCGTTGATGATTTTAGCTCAGCTGACCATAATATAGACAACATCAATGCAGAATTCCCGTCTTTAAATATAAAAGTCATTAATATGGCAAAGCGCGGAACCAAGACATGGTTCAATCCCTGCGTTCCTTATAATGTTGGATTCCGCGAAAGTTCCGGCGACAAAATTATTATTCAAAATCCTGAATGTTGTCATGTAGGTGATGTAATATCATATGTAAATCAAACATTAACCGATGATAATTATCTAACATTTCATTGTTGGGCATGTAACAAAGGTGATGTACAAATATTGCATAAAGGTGGAACTATTAATGTTGGTAGTAAAACTTCTAAAAAAACAAAATGGTATAACCATGGAGTTCATCATCCTGTTGGATATCATTTTACATCTGCAATTACTAAAAAAAATCTAAACGAATTGAATGGTTTTGACGAAGAATTTGCGCAAGGTCACAGTTATGATGATGATGAATTTTTACAAAGAATTAAAAATAAAAAACTAAACATAACATTTGTTGAATCACCTTATGTTATACATCAATGGCATCCTAAGATGTACAATAATCCAATAGCACCTCCTGTAACTGTCGACAATCAACAGTTGCTTGCTAGATTACAAAAATCTGTGCCTCCTATTATTAGAGCTAATAACAAGGAATCAATATGTGGCATTTAACAAAAATTCCAAAAATTATACACTTTTATTGGGGGAATGAAAAACTGTCATATCTAAGATACATGTCGGTATTGTCATTTAGGAAATTAAACCCTGAGTGGAAAATTAAAATTCATATTCCACTAATACTTAATACAAATCCCCCAGCATGGAATAGTATTCATCAAAAAAACATCAGCATTGATAAGGATTATTTTGAAGAATTAACAAAGTTAGATGTTGAAATAATAAAACAAGACTTTTCAGAAGACTTTGATAATGCTGCCCACGAAGTACATAAGTGCGATTTTTTAAGATGGAAAATATTAGCTACCGAAGGCGGCGTTTGGTCGGACATTGATATTCTATATGTTAAGCCCATTGACGAATTAGTTGAAAATGTTAATGAGGAATACCAAAAGTCAATAGATATATTTTTATGTTCTTTTAAAAAATCTAAACATGCAATTGGATTTTTAATGTCCGCCGGCAACAATCCGTTCTATATGAAAATGCACGAGTTGTCTAAAGAGGCATATGACGAAACTCAATATCAATGTATTGGCGGCAACTTATTAAACACTAATTTCCACAGTCAGGCAAAAATAAGAAAACAGTTTAAATTAAGATCGGTTGTATATTTTATTAATCCTATATGTGTGTATGCTCTCCAGGAAGAATCTATACCGGTATTCTTTTCAACACCAACCGAAGACACAATGAAACTTATCGATGAACCTGGAGTAATTGGTTTTCATTGGTATGCCGGGCATCCGCTAGCACAAGAATTTGAAAGTAAATTTGATAAAGACAATATAGATAACTTTGAAAATTTTCTTACAGAAATAATAACAATTAAGGAATACAATTATGGCTAAAAAACATCTTCAAAAATTTAAAGGTAAAAAAGCTAAACCAAATTACAATTTAAGAAACTATCTAATCGATACTATTCAGCCTAACACCACATTGTTGGATATCGGATGCGGGCCTAAGTTATATTCATCTCCATTCACTAATATTTGTTCTAAAATATTAACTATTGATGCGTGGGATTATGTGGATCCGGATATAGTTGCAGATTTAGAAAAATCAAATATCGAAGAATTAGTAAACAATGAAAAATTTGATTATATTTTAATGATAGATTTTATAGAACACCTCTCTAAACCTGCGGGAAAGAAATTAATTGAGGATTGCAAAAAGATATGCAATAAGAAAATATTTTTACTAACGCCGTTAGCAGAAATATGGACTGACAACCACGAAAATGTGGAAGATGAAAATGCTTGGTGTTTTGGTAACATCTATGATTTACATAAAAGTTTATGGGAGCCATCGGATTTTCACGGCTGGGAAAAGATAACAATTCCAAATTTTGAAAATTATTATGTTGGATCGTATTCTTGTGAAAAATAAGAAAATATTAACCATCCTAGGAACAAGACCGGAAATTATACGTCTTTCTAGGATTATACCTAAATTTGACCAAGTATGCGATCATAGAGTATTGCACACTGGTCAAAATTACAATCCCACTCTTAATGAAATTTTCTTTAATGATCTGGGCATACGACCGCCGGATGTAATATTAGATACCAAAGGCACCACGGCTGAACAAATTGGCAAAATGTTTGTTGGCGTAGAAAAATATCTACAAGAGTTTAATCCTAACAAAGTATTAATTCTAGGCGATACTAACTCGGGCCTGGCAGCAATTATATGTGAAAGATTAGGCATTCCAGTCTACCACATGGAAGCCGGTAATCGTTGCTATGATCTCAAGGTCCCCGAAGAAAAGAATAGAAAAATTATTGACGCTGTGTCTACCATTAATCTACCTTACACTGAATTGAGTCGTCAAAATTTATTACGTGAAGGCGCTACAAACAATAAAGTATTTGTGACAGGTAATCCGATTAAAGAAGTTATTGATTTCTACGCAAGCAAAATAGACCGTTCTTCTATATTAACAACACTTGATCTTAAAAAAAATAATTACATTATCGCCACAGCACATCGAGCAGAAAACGTTGATGTTGACGAACGATTAATTAATATTTTTAAAAGTTTTGAAGAAATATCTAAAGAATATAAAATAGTCTTTAGTTGTCATCCAAGAACTAAACAAAAATTAGAAAAGTTTAATATTCTAATTAACAATCCAAACATTATAATTACTGAACCGTTAGGATTTTTTGATTTTGTAAAATTAGAAAAAAATGCTTATATGGCAATCAGCGACTCCGGAACAGTCCAAGAAGAAATGTGTTTATTTAAAATTCCAACGGTAACTATAAGAGATACCACTGAACGACCCGAAACTGTTTGGTGTGGATCTAATATAGTCACTGGATTAGAAAAAAACAATATTCTTGCTGGTTTTAATAGAATGAAACTAGTCAATAGAAACTGGAAAATACCGGATGAATACAATCAAGACAATGTATCAGACGTAGTCGTTAACATACTACTGTCGAACTAAGGACAATTTATGAAAAAGAAATATGTAGAATTTGCCAAATTCGACCTAGAAAATCTTTCTAACGAATTTCAATCTAAAGAACCGTTTAACTATATTGCTATAGATAATTTTTTCACAGAAGAAGTTATTAATGAAACACTAACTGACTTTAACAATGAAAACTTTGAAAGTTGGGATAAACGTAATCACGATAAGATTCAAATCAAGTGGCGTAGTAACTGGAAAGATGACAGTGATGTGCCCACTAATACATTGCATCTAATTAATTTTTTTAATGGCGGAACATTTTTAAGATTCTTATCCAAACTAACTGGGATTAATGGACTTATTCCTGATCCTTATCTAACAGGCGGCGGATTTAATCAGATCAACACAGGCGGTACACTAGCAGTACATGCAGACGGCAATTGGCACGACCTAATGGGAGTTCACAGAAGATTAAATGTTATCCTATATCTAAACGATGATTGGCAAGAAGAATGGGGAGGTCATTTAGAAATGTGGTCTAGAACTGCTGACAACAAACCAGGAGTTTGTGTTGATAAAATCAGTCCGTTAATTAACAGATTGGTTATATTTAGAACCGACGATTTTAGCTTCCACGGGCATCCTACTCCACTAAAATGCCCTGAAGATAGAAGTCGCAGATCATTGATTTTATATTATTATACAAATACAAGACCTGCAGAAGAAGTAGAATCATTAGATAACAAACACAGAGCATTGTTTCATAACCCAGATGATATCGGAGTAAAATATGAATAACAGTATTTTTGATAACGCAAGAATTTTAATTACCGGCGGCACAGGATCATGGGGTCAAACACTGACTCGATTAATGCTTGAAAAACATAATCCTAAAGAGATTATTATTTTTTCAAGAGGCGAACTTCAGCAGGTGTTAATGCAACGTAAGTTTAAAAATCCTAAAATCAAATACATCATAGGTGATGTTAGAGATTACGAAGCAGTTAAGTTTGCCACTAGGAATGTTGATTATATTTTTCACATGGCTGCTCTTAAACATGTACCTATCTGTGAAGATCAACCGCAAGAAGCTATTAAAACAAACGTAACAGGCACGACAAATATAGTTAATGCTGCCATTGAAAATTGTGTTAAAAAAGTTATTGATGTGTCAACTGACAAGGCAGTAGAGCCATTAAATCTATACGGAATGACCAAAGCTGTAGGTGAAAAATTAATTATTCAGGCAAACGATCTAACTGATCATACTAAATTTGTATGTGTACGTGGCGGTAATGTTATGGGATCAAATGGCAGTGTTATACCCTACTTCATTGAACAGATACGTAACGGTGGACCAGTTACTATCACTGATCTAAGAATGACAAGATTTTTCTTAACGCTCGAAGAAGCTATTGGCCTATTATTCAAAGCTGCCGAAGAAAGTATGGGTGGAGAAACATTTGTAATGAATATGCCAGCAGCTTATATTAAAGATGTGGCAGACATTTTGATAGAGGAATATGGCAATGCCGACATTACAGAGATAGGCAGCAAGCCTGGCGAAAAACTAGATGAAATGTTGATATCAAAACATGAAGCAGTAATGTCTTACAAATACGACGATGCATATTTTGTAATACTACCCTTTAATCCTAAACAAGATCTAGTAGACAAATACAGTAATTTAGAAAAGTTTTCACAAGAAGAATTTAGTTCTAAAACATTTATCATGCAACGTGATGCAATTAAAGATATGCTTAAGAAAGGTAAGTTTTTATGAAAGTATTAGTAATTGGTAGTAACGGAATGGCAGGCCATGTTATTACAAAATACCTACGACAACAAGGCCACACAGTAAACACTGTAGCAAGAACAGATGCTAGCTACTGTGTTGATATTGAGAATAGTTTAGAAGTTCAGAGTCTTGCTCGAATAGTTAGTAATTTTGATTATGTAATTAATTGCATAGGATTGTTAGTTAAAGACAGTAATGAAAGACCGGATCGTGCCGCATATATTAACGGATGGTTTCCCCATTATCTTGAACATGTATTAAAACAATCGACTACTAAACTCATACATCTTTCAACAGACTGTGTATTTGATGGCGCCAAAGGCAAATATGTAGAAAAAGATATGCATACCGAAATGAACGCTTACGGTAAATCAAAATCACTAGGTGAAGTCAACAATATCAAAGACGTTACCTTTAGAATGAGTATTATCGGTCCTGAAATAAAATCCAACGGTACTGGATTATTCAATTGGATTGCAACTACCCCAGACAAAGAAATTAATGGTTGGAATAACGCACTCTGGAATGGCATCACTACATTAGAATTAGCTAAATGTATTGACACATATATGTCAAATCCTATAATCACCGGTGTGTATCACCTAGTTAACAATGACAATAAAATTAATAAATTTAAATTACTAACTAAGATCAACAAGATATTTGTATTAAAGAAAAAAGTTGTAGAAACATCGGGCCCTAAAGACGTTAACAAAATACTAATCGATACTAGACAGTTGATTAATTTTAATATACCAGACTATGATCAAATGTTAACAGAATTAAAACTTTGGTGTGAAAAATATGTATAATATTTTACTTGCCTGCGATACGCTGTACTACACACAATGGGCTGTGAATTGTATTCGAAGTATACAACATTACAATCCATGGATTAAGATAACTGTTGTAGTTGTTAATCCATCTAATGTTGAGGAAATACCAGGAGTCCGGTATGTTTTTGAAAACAAAACGTTTACCAATAGTGACGAAGCAGTTGGGTATTATCAAGCTCTTAGATTTATTAAAGTTCCAGAATTATATAAAGACGACGAGCTTGTATTGACATTAGATGTTGACACAATCTGTACTAGATCATTTACTCCAGTTGAGTTTGATCAAGTTTGTAGAAAGGTACACATACTAAAGCATCACAAAGAAAACAGATGGTTAGCTGGATTTGTTTCGTACGGTCTAGGCAACTTTAGACATAGATTTAAAGATGCACTGTTACAAAAAGATTTTAAAGACTGGACGTTTGGCTGGGATCAAGAAGTGTTAAACGTTTTACAATCAGAATACAATTATGACCCTATTAGGATTGGTGGCTGGGTAAGTTTTGGCAAAGGTGTTGGCACATTCTTAACCTTAAAAGGCACACAAAAAGTTAGTGGCAAATATCTACCAAACTATTTAGAAAAATTAGAAAAAATTAACAGTCAATAATTTTAGGAGTACAATCATGGGAACTCTTAAACCAGGTGCAACATATATCTATGAACGCAACGGTGATGAAATTTATGCACGAGAGTTTGGCGAAACTAAGCGCAAATTAATTGGTTATGATTCAAGAACCTCAGATGGCAGGCCGCTACGCGATCACATAATGGAAGATAAGTTATGGGGCGAAATACGTCGAGTTGCTCCATCCAATCCTGCTTTACAAAAGGCATTAGATCGTGCTATAATGATATATAGACTTAGCAAGGATAATCCAGAATGAGTAAAGAAGAAGATAAATTTAAACACTCAAAACGTCTACTCAAAGATGAAAATGCTATTAAGAAGCAAGTTAAAATTGCCAAAGAACATAGGATTAATGAATATAATCCAAAAGACTTAGAACCTCATCGTTACCATAAACACCATGCAATGGATTGCGGCAACCCTGGATGTATATTTTGTGCAAATCCTCGTAGAACATGGAATGAATTAACTATTCAAGAAAAGAGAGAATTTCAAGAAATAGAGGTTGCTCGTATGCGACATAGTAACGGAACTATAGCAAAGGATGACGATGAGTGAAAAAATTGAACTAAAAGATAAACTTGCAGCCGTAGATATGAACTACAAAGGCCTGTGGGATGAGATCGATGAGGATCAACGTAAAAATCTCAAACAAGAATTTTTTATTCTTAATCGATATATTAGCAGTGCCAAGACAAACAGCAGAGACGCAAAAGAACATTACGTGTTAGCTGTTAATGAATATTTTAACAAATACTGGAACGACCTACAAGGGCATCCGCAATTAATGTGGCAACTTCTTTGTATGTGTGGCCATGAAAGTAAAGATATTTTCTTTCATGAGTGGATTGGTTTTAAAAAGAAAGATGCTGCCAGTAATAAAATGACAAAATTTTTATCTTCTATCTACCCAGATAAAAAGAATGATGAAATTGAACTATTGGCTAAAATGACCAGTAAAGCAGAAGCCAAAGAACTAGCTAGAGACCTAGGGCATGAAGAATCAGAAATTGCAAAAATGTTTTAATAATGCTAGAATTAAGTGTGAATAAACCTTACGTATGTCAATTTTGTGGTCACAAGTATATGCAAGAAAAAACTCTTGCAGTACATGTGTGTGAACAAAAACGTAGATATCTTGCCAAGGATAGTAAGTCTGCAGTAATTGGCTATCAAACATTTAACAAATTCTTTCAGCTAACGCAAGGTAAGAGACAAAATAAAACGCACGACGAATTTGCACACAGTCCTTATTATAATGCGTTTGTAAAATTTGGTAGTTTTGTCAGCAATATTAATCCATTATATCCTGACAAGTTTATAGAATATGTAGTACGCAGTGGAGTAAAACTTGATCACTGGTGTCGTGACGAGCTATACGAAAAATATGTAATTAATTTAATTCACACAGAAGCTGTCGAGACTGCATTAGAAAGAAGTGTTGCTCACATGCAGTCATGGGCCACTGAGAACAACAGCTTATGGAATCATTACTTTAAATATGTAAGTACCAATCGAGCTGTATATGACGTCAAAGATGGGAAAGTAAGTCCTTGGATTATTTTAAATTCTGCTAGTGGTAAAGAGATGTTACAGAGCTTTAGAGATGATCAGCTTGCGGCTATAAGTAATGTAATAGATCCTCAAGTGTGGGTTAAGAAATTTAAATCACACACATTTGATTTGGAACTAGTAAAAAAAATAGTCAAGGAGGCTAATTTATGAGTCAGGTATCTACAAGTGATATTCGAAAAACTGAATTAGATATGGAGATCATTCTTTCGGAAGATGACACTACCATATATGTAAAATTGACTGGTTTTGAAAACAATGCTGATGCAGATCAGTATGCTGTGTTCCTTCAAGAAAACTTACCATTATTACTTTTTGAATCAGAGGTACTACACTAATGCCCGATATTGATATCGATTTTGCAGACAGAGATCTAGCACTTTCCCGTATTAAGCACATACGAGCAAGTAGGTTAGATCGCAATGATATAGTTCCACATAACACTGGGATATATCTTCAAAGTATACCTGTAAATCCTCTAGCTAATCTATCGACTATAGATTACAAAACAGCAGAAGATCGAGGATACTTTAAATTAGACTTTCTTAATGTTAGCATTTACAAAAATGTAAGAGATGAAGAGCATCTCAAAACTTTAATGGAGACCGAACCACTATGGGACCTTTTAGAGCAGGACGATTTCAGCAGTTTGCTGTTTCACATCAACGGACACGGAAGCATTTTGAGACAGATGAGGCCGACTTCGATACTCCAACTAGCGGCTGTTTTGGCTATGATACGACCCGCCAAGCGACATTTGATCGGGGAGAACTGGACGACTGTGATGGAGATGATCTGGACGAAACCCACAGATGGTGAGTACTACTTTAAGAAAGCCCACGCTGTAGCCTATGCTATGGCTGTGGTAGTACAGATGAACCTAATATGTGAAGGGATTAGTTACGGTTATAGTTAACGTCTTGGCGTTTTAACTAACTGTACACTCTTACGTTTAACACGTTTTAAGGTCATGTTCATTAGGTTAACTACGGGACCTAGAATTATACGTACATCTTTGCTGTTGAACGTTTTAATTGCATATCGATAAGGTTCTATTTCCCTACGACAAAATATGCTAATGGGAATCTGTCTGTTTGATTCCCACCACCAAACTTCTCCTATTTCTAAAAGAACAGACTTTTCTTCAGGTGTTTTAATCAGCTCTAGATCGTAGAAGCTGGTTACAAACTGATCCTGGTTTATTATAATTCCGACATATTCATCTTCACCGTAGTGTAGTACTGAAATAAAGGGTAGTTGTTCTTGTATATTAT
>Ga0255102_1000528_pt1 | contig 10479 bp, 8 predicted proteins | sample Law_Cont_RepA_0h_FD_188448 | JGI IMG/M metagenome (GOLD analysis project Ga0255102, IMG submission 188448) | Freshwater microbial communities from St. Lawrence River, New York, United States - Law_Cont_RepA_0h | ecosystem: Environmental > Aquatic > Freshwater > River | place: USA: New York... | reverse complement strand
CTGACCAAATTGGGTGCCACACCTGTAGGGATGCCCGTTCCAGCTGTTACAGAGGCTCTGTCCAAAGGCGTGATTCAAGGGACGACAATCCCATGGGAAGTCGGTCCATCTTTAAAGGTCCACGAGTTAGTCAAAAACCACACCACCTTCTTTGGTCCGAATGGCTTGTACAACTCAACTTTTGCAGTGTCGATGAACAAAGCCTCTTATGACAAGCTACCAGCCGACTTGAAGCAAATCATCGACAAAAATTCCGGACTGGAGACTGCTGCCGCCTTTGGCCGCGCCATGGATGAAGGCGATAAGGCTGGCCGTGCGATTGCAGAAAAAGCAGGCAATAACATCGTTGCATTGGACATGGCTGAAACTCTGCGCTGGCGCCGTACTGCCAGCGTCGTGGCTGATGACTGGATCAAGGAAGTTGGTGCCAAAGGCATTGATGGCAACAAATTGTTGTCTGAAGCGCGCGAACTGATTGCGAAGCACAGCAAGTAACTTCAAGCCGCTAATAAGAGGCTTACAACACACCCGCCGCTGGTCGGCGGGTTTTTTCTATCTACGTTGGCTTGGGCTGCACAGATTAGGGAGTCATTGTTCATGATGGCAAGTATTCATCGAATGGCACGCTGGAGCGCTTTGTTGGGCGGCGCGCTACTCACGCTGCTAACGCTGTTGGTAGTTCTAAGCGTCATTGGAAGAAGTCTTAGTGGTATGGGCCTTGGGCCTGTGCCAGGAGACTACGAATTGGTAGAGGTAGGCGTAGGTATTGCCATTTTCTTTTTCATGCCTTGGTGCTATTTGCAGGGTGGGCACGCTACTGTCGACTTGCTGTATTCATTCATGTCTAACGGTTTGCAGCGCTTTATTCGCCTGCTCAGCGATGTGCTGATGTTGGCTGTTTGGCTCCTCTTGACCTGGCGTTTATGGGAAGGATTGATGGACAAACTGACCAACCAAGAGACCACCTTCATTCTTCAGATTCCACTTTGGTGGGGTTTTGCGGTTTGCATGATTGGCGCAATTTTGGGTTGTATCACTTACTTTGGACATATTTTGATGCAGCTGGGATTGGTGCAGGACGATGAAAGTCTGCACGCTTCTGGACCCATTGGCCACTGAACTTAGTAAAAATATTCATGAACTCTATAGAACTCGCACTTTGGTCCTTTCCAGTATTGTTGATATTGATCTTTGTCCGAATTCCGATCGGCTTGTCGATGATGCTCTGCGGATTGGGCGGCGCATACTTTATCTTTGGCAGTTTTACACCCATCATCAATCAGCTCAAACAAGTCACTTACAGCACTTTCTCCAATTACTCTCTGTCGGTCATTCCCTTGTTTTTGCTAATGGGACAGTTTGCGGCATTGGGTGGGTTGTCAAAGGCTTTGTTCAAGGCTGCAGAGGTCTGGATTGGTCACCTCAAGGGAGGCGTTGCTATGGCTGCTATTGGTGCTTGTGCTGGCTTCGGCTCCATTTGCGGCTCTTCTTTAGCTACGGCAGCCACCATGGGCCAAGTGGCTCTGCCCGAACTAAAACGGGCTGGTTATGCTGGCGGTATTTCAACAGCTTGTCTCGCTGCAGGTGGCACACTGGGCATCTTGATTCCACCATCAGTGGTTCTGGTCATTTATGCCATTCTGACTGAACAAAATATTGCCAAGCTGTTTCTGGCTGCATTCGTTCCTGGAATTCTTGCCGCAGTGGGTTATGTGATTGTGATCGCAATTTACGCACGCTTGCGTCCACACGAAATGGGCTCTCTACCTCCCGCTCCCATGAAGGAACGCTGGCAGGCTACTGTTCGTGTTTGGCCTGTTTTGGTAATTTTCTTGCTGGTGGTCGGTGGAATTTATGGCGGCCTTTTCACACCCACAGAAGGTGCAGCTGTTGGTGCATTTGGTACTGGTATCGCAGCATGGCTTAACGGCGGTTTGAACCGGCAGACTTTAAGTAGCGCTTTGCTGGGAACCGCTGTGGCTACAGCCATGATTTTCATGATCGTTTTGGGTGCGAGTGTGTACAACACCTTTTTGGCTTTGTCGCAATTACCCCAAGAGGCTGCTGCTGCAGTGGCGTCCTGGGGCGTTAGCCCTCTGCTGGTGATGACTGCTATTTTGGTTCTTTATGTCATCTTAGGGTGCTTCATGGATTCGCTATCGATGATTTTGCTGACCATCCCTGTTTTCTTTCCCATTGTGTCGGGATTAGATTTTGGATTACCACCCGATGAGCTGGCCATTTGGTTTGGCATTCTGGTGCTGATCGTCGTAGAGGTTGGTTTGATCACGCCACCCGTTGGGATGAACTTGTTTGTGATCAATTCGCTTGCCAGAGATACACCCATCACGCAAACTTACCGAGCCATCATGCCCTTTGTGTTCAGCGATCTCTTGCGCACTGCACTGCTTGTGGCCTTCCCTTCAATTACGCTTTTTGTTTTGAGATTTTGAAAACAAACCGAGGAAGAGGAAGCGTTTTCTTATTAAAGTTTGACAATGAAAAAAGCCACTGACTTCAAAAATCAGTGGCTTTCAAATTGGTGGGCCCACCAGGACTTGAACCTGGGACCAAAGGATTATGAGCAGCTTTAAGAAATAAAACCTCAATTAAATCAATAGGTTACAAGGGGTCTACAGAGGTGTGGAAGCAAATGTGGAAGCAACTTAATTTTGTGCTCAGTTAGCCTCACATGTTTAAAATCAGGTAATCGTGGCACTTACGAAGCTAGGCTCAAGGCATGCCGATGCGGACCTGTAGCGCTCGTAAGCCGCTCGATGTGCTCCGCGTGTTGACTGTTGCGGTTCGATCCATCGCTCTATAGCGTTAAAGCGCCGACTAGCTTCTACCAAATCAGCCACCTGCCCAGTGGCCACAGAAAGTATTGCAGCCAAGCCCTGAGAAGTAAGTTCATGGTCAACGAATGGTGCAATTGGTACCCCCAAAACATCAGCTTTGATCTGTCCCTGTCCGTCTTCAAATGGTTGGAGACAGATGGGTTAATTTCTTAAAGGAGAGATTGGCTCAATGGTTTTAAAGTTTAAACGGTTTCCCATCTGTGTTGTAGTCTTCTGCTTTGGATTGTTTGCTCTTTGATCCTTCTCCTCTCTTCAAGTATCGCCAAAGTACACATCGGCTGGGGTTACATTGCTCAGGCTTTCGTGATACCGCTGGTGGTTGTAGTACGCCACAAACTCCCCCACCGATTGTTCTAGCTCTCCTGGCAGGTAGTAGTGCTCTAGCAAGACGCAGTTCTTTAGGGTCTGGTGCCATCTCTCAATCTTGCCCTGTGTTGTCAACGTTTTGTAGGAACTTTGAAATGGCGCTGAAACAAACTGCAAACCTGACTTCGCATCCAAATATGACGAGAATCATTGTCAGTACTTTTGTGCCAAACCATTCGCACCTCATAAACTGGTGCATCGGTGATGTCCCAAATTCGAAGGTCTTGGCGCAACTGCAACTCACGCACAAACATCTCCGGAATGATGGCAATCAAATCGGTTTGCCGCGCAATATCGGGCATGGCACTAAAGTGTCTTGATCGCAAAAAAATTCGCTCTTCCAACTTCATTTTTGTCAGCATTTTTTCTACACTGCCGTGAAAAGTTGCAGTGGGTGACGCTACTGCAAAGCCAGATTGCCGCAACTGTTCTAAAGTCAAGGTTTTACCCAGTCTGCCACTCAAGGGCTTCCAATTCAATGAAGTTAATGCCATATACCGTTCATTGAATAGCAACTCTGAACGGATACCGCGATGTTCTGGCGCCAAGATGCCCAAAGCCAAATCAATCTCCCGAGACTCAAGTGCCGCAGTGACCTGGGCTGCGTTGACGGAGATATTAGACAAGCGGGCATGAGGCGCATCAGCGCGCAACGCAGCAGCCAGTCTTGGCAGAAACATCATTTCGCCCAGATCGGACAAAGATATTTTCCAATGTACCTCAGCGCTTACAGGCTCAAACTCTTGTCGGCCTATCAACATAGACTCCATGGCCAGCAATTGTTCATGTACATCTGTTGCCAACTGCTCGCACAATCTTGTGGGTGTTAGTCCAGTAGGTGACCGAACAAACAACTCATCCTCAAAATAGTCACGCAAACGAGCTAAGGCATTGCTTGTGGCGGGTTGAGACAAAGCCAAGGACTTACCCGCTAAAGTGACCGAACCTGTTCTGTGAATGGCCACCATCACTCGCAAAAGGTTGAGATCAAGTTGTCGAAAATTCATAACAATTGCCTCCTCAGGGTTAAGCCCTATTATTCATGAAATCAATGCGAATCATTTGATTTATCTATTTGCCGAATATGGAAAACTGGCCTAAATTGCTTTAAATTATAAATTCACATCTGAATTCGTTTAAAAAAGGCACACCCAAATGGCAGAACGTTCATTTCTTGCAGAAGTCGAAAAACTCAAGCTGGGTGCTGGGAAAGAATTCCACGGCGAAGGTATTTTGGCGGTGACCAAGGCTTTGCTGCAGTCCGGTGTTTCTTACGTCGCAGGCTACCAAGGCGCGCCCATTTCACATTTGATGGACGTTCTCACCGACGCTAACGATATTTTGTCTGATTTGGGCGTTCATTTTGAACACAGCGCCTCTGAAGCCACCGCCACCGCCACCTTGGCTGCCTCTGTGAACTACCCACTTCGTGGCGCCGTGACCTTTAAATCAACAGTCGGCACCAATGTGGCATCTGATGCTCTGGCCAATTTAGCTTCAGGGGGCGTGATTGGCGGCGCCATGCTCATTGTGGGCGAGGACTATGGTGAAGGCTCAAGCATCATGCAGGAGCGTTCACATGCTTTCGCCATGAAATCTCAAGTTTGGTTGCTAGACCCCAGGCCCAATTTACCCAGCATTGTGAATGCCGTGGAAAAAGGCTTTGAGTTGTCTGAGGCGAGCAATACACCTGTGATGTTGGAACTCCGAATTCGCGCTTGTCATGTGCATGGGCACTTTTCTACAAAAGACAATGTGCGCCCCGCCTTCACGTTGAAAGATGCCATTGAACATCCCAAACGAGATGTCAATCGGATAGTGCTACCACCCTCTAGCTACATGCATGAACAAGAAAAGATCAAAGATCGGTGGCCTGCTGCTGTCAAGTTCATCCAAGAACATCAGATCAATGAGTTTTTTTCAAGCTCAGCCAAAGACTTTGGCATTGTCTTGCAAGGCGGCATGTACAACGGTGTGCTCCGTGCACTGGAAGTATTGGGCTTGGCCGATGCCTTTGGTGAATCCAAAATTCCGCTTTATGTTTTGAATGTGACCTATCCGCTTGTGGACGATGAGTTCAAGACTTTCTGCACGGGCAAACGCGGGCTACTTATTGTGGAAGAAGGTCAACCGGACTTCATCGAACAAAATATCCACACCATCTTGCGCAAAGCTGATTTACAGACACGCGTTCATGGCAAAGAATTTCTTCCCATGGCGGGCGAGTACACGGGTGGCGTCATTTTGCAAGGCGTGAAAAGTTTTGTTGAACGTTATGCGCCTGAATTGCTAAGTGCGTCATCAAATTCAGTGCCAGCAGTTCAAAGTACGGCCCTGATGATCAAGGCTGTTGCAGATGCCACAGCGCAAGTTCTACCGCGCCCTCCTTCTTTCTGTACAGGTTGCCCGGAACGTCCCATCTTCACCGCCATCAAACTCTTAGAAAAAGAACTCGGGCCCCGACACATCAGTTGCGACATTGGTTGTCACCTCTTTTCTATTTTGCCGCCCTTCAACATCGGTGCTACCACCATGGGCTACGGATTGGGCTGGGCTGGTGCCTCCGCCTTCAATACACCAAAAACAGAGCACCGCACCATGGCCATCATGGGCGATGGCGGCTTTTGGCATAACGGACTGACCAGTGGCGTAGGCAATGCGGTTTTCAATCAAACCGACAATGTTTTATTGGTGGTTGACAATGGCTATTCAGCAGCAACAGGCGGCCAAGACGTTTTATCTTCCAAAGCCATCAATCCGATTCGAAGCACCAACAACACGATTGAAAAGGCTGTCAAAGGTGTTGGGGTGGACTGGGTCAAAACTGTCACGCACACCTATAACCTGGATCAAATGCGAGGCGCACTTCGTGATGCCTTGACCACTCAAACCAAAGGCCCCAAGGTGGTCGTGGCGCAAAGTGAATGCATGCTCAACCGCCAGCGCAGAGTGAAGCCGCAAATTAAGCAACGTATCAAACAAGGCGAGCGTGTCGTTCGTGAAAAGTTTGGCGTTGACCCAGACACTTGCACCGGTGACCACTCCTGCATTCGCTTGTCGGGCTGCCCTTCTTTGAGCATCAATACCAATCCAGATTCCTTGCGAACGGATCCCGTTGTAGCGGTGGCCGACAGCTGCGTGGGCTGCGGTTTATGCGGAGAAGTGGCCCATGCGGCCGTTTTGTGCCCCTCTTTTTACCGAGCTGAAATTATCAACAATCCCAGCGGATGGGACAGGTTCAAAGTAAAAATTCGCAACTGGGTCATTGGCCGATTACAAAATCGAATTGAGCGCAGGCTTGAGGGCATTTCGGCTGCGGTCTGAATGAAACCAATGACCACGACAAAACCCCAATCCCGCGCCATCACCATTGCCATTTTGGCAATGGGTGGTGAAGGCGGTGGCGTGCTCGCAGACTGGCTGGTGGATTTAGCGGAACACAATGGTTTTGTGGCTCAAACCACTTCAGTTCCCGGCGTCGCGCAACGAACCGGTGCCACTGTTTATTACCTTGAAATGTTTGACAAGGCCAGCATTCCTGAAGGAAGGCAACCGGTTTTCGCGCTCAGCCCCTTTCCTGGTCATGTCGATATCGTGCTGGCCTCTGAGTTGATGGAAGCGGGCCGCGCACTTCAGCGCGGCTTGGTGAACCCACAGCGAACTACCTTGATTACTTCTTCTCACCGTGTGTATGCAATGACAGAGCGCATTGCCATGGGGGATGGGCGAATGGACTCTGACAAGTTACTAGCCGGCGCCAAAGCCGCTGCAAAGCAATTCATTGCTGCCGATTTTTCGGCGATATCAGAAAATTTTGGAAGCTTGATTGGACCTGCTTTGTATGGCGCATTGGCAGCGTCTGGCCAACTGCCCTTCGCCCGCGAACAATTTGAAGAAACCATTCAACGCGGTAGGATTGGGGTGGCCTCTAGCCTTCAGGCATTTGCAGCCGCTTATGAAGAAGCGGGACGTCAATTGAGGACGGGAATACTTGCCCCATTGCCTCAATCTGAAGCAATCTCTCAAACAAAGCTGCCAGAGGTAGGCCCACGACTTCAAGACATGGCGAGTAGAATTCGCAATGAATTCCGACCCGCCGCTCATGCCAAGCTTTTGGCTGGCATTGCCCGCTTAACTGACTATCAAAGTGAGCCTTACGCCACACTTTATTTGGACAGATTGGCGTCATTGAACCAAATGGCCCCTGCCAACGATTTAGGCGACGATATCGTGAACGAATCAGCCAGGCACTTGGCATTGTGGATGAGTTATGAGGACACGGTTCGCGTGGCTGATTTGAAAATTCGTCGCTCTAGATTTGAAAGAGTGCGTCTTGAAGTTAAACAAAATGAAGCACAACAGTTAGACATTAACGAATTTTTACATCCTCGCTTAGAAGAAATTGCAGATACACTTCCAACCGCTTTAGGAAGATGGCTGCTCCAGACGACATGGGCACGGCAACTGCTAGGACGTTTCACAAAACAGGGCCGGATTGTCAAAACCACTTCCCTCAGGGGTTATTTGTTGTTATACGCTGTTGCCTCGCTGCGGTCCACAAGACCTTTCTCTTTGCGTTATTCAATTGAACAAGAGCGTATCAGCGCTTGGCTGAGCTCAATTACAGGACTGCTGAAAGTTAACGAAAAGCTTGCCTTGCAAGTGATTCGAGCGCAGCAGTTGGTCAAAGGCTACGGCGACACTCACAGTCGGGGCTGGCGTAATTTCCAGCGCTTGATGAAAGCACTGCCACAATTTCAACATGAGCCTGATGCTGCAAACAAGTTGCAACAACTTCAAAAAATTGCCTTGAGCGACGACTCAGAACAAGCACTGTTGACAAGCTTGAAGGCTCAAGGTTTACTGCAACCTAGCCGATGCTGAATTTAGGCACAAGCCCATTTGACTTAAATCTTAAATTACGAAACACTCGCAATGAAAAAAACTCATCAAATCAGCATTGCTACTTGCTCTTGAAGCCTCTAGCGGACAACTGTATTTGCGCAGGATGTCACTCTTCTTTTGGGTAGCGCCTTTGCTGAAAACTGCATTACAAGCTTCGAGATGTTAATGGTGTTGCTTGGGGTGAATCTATGAGATGAATACTTGTTTATATTTTTGGCTTTCCTGTTTATTCAATTCACAAATTGCTCAGAGCCCACAATGCCCAGCTTGTTGAGCCCCAAGCGCTGCGCACTGGCCATGACCAGTGCCACTGCTTCGTACTTGGCTTTGGCGTGTGAGCGAATGTGCAATTCGGGTTGCGGTTGAGTGGCTGCCGCCTCTGTGAGTTTGAGCTCCAGATCGGCACGACCCGCTAAAGGACGGCCATTCCAATTGATCACACTGTTAGCGTCCACATCAATCTTGACCACCACAGGGTCTATCTTTTTGGTGGGCGGCGTGGAGACCGGCATGTCCAAATTCACAGAGTGAAGTTGCGCCGGAATGGTGATGATCAACATGATCAAGAGCACCAGCATCACGTCAATCAGGGGCGTGGTGTTGATCTCCATCATCACCTCGGGCTCGTCACTCGAGCTAGAGCCTACATTCATGGCCATGGTCTTGTTCCTTTATTGCGGCTCAGTGATGAAACCGACCTTGGTGATGCCAGCGCGTTGCACCGCATACATCACCCGGCCCACCGACTCAAAGTCGCTCTTGCCATCTCCCCGAATTTGAACTTCGGGCTGCGGCTTCATGACGGAAAACTTCTTCATGCGCTGCAGCAAGTCGTCTGAGTTTTTAATGGGCGTGTCGTACAAGAAGATCTTGCCCTTCACATCCACCGAGATGATCACGGTCTCTGGCTTGGTCTCTCGCACCAAGTTTTTCTCTTTGGGCAAGTCCACCTTGATGGATGTGGTGACCACAGGAATGGTGATCAAGAAGATGATCAAGAGCACCAACATCACGTCCACCAAGGGCGTGGTGTTGATCTCGCTCATGATCTCATCGTCTTTTTCTGAACCGATGTTCATTGACATGATGGGCCTCTCGGTAAATTGAGATGTGTCGAGTCAGTCAAATGAATTACTTGTTGCTAGAGGCCAGCAACACAGAATGCAAGTCAGAACCAAACGCGTTCACATCTTCCATGATGGCCTTGTTACGGCGCACCAACCAGTTGTAACCGAGCACCGCAGGCACGGCCACTGCCAAACCAATGGCCGTCATGATCAAAGACTCGCCCACGGGGCCGGCTACTTTGTCGATCGACGCTTGGCCGGACATACCGATTTTGACCAGCGCGTTGTAGATGCCCCAAACCGTGCCAAACAAACCTACGAAAGGTGAGGTAGAACCCACGGTAGCCAGAACAGCCAAGCCGTCTTGCATGCGGCTTTGCACGTTGCCAATGGCGCGCTGAATGCTTTGGCTGCTCCAGGTATTGAAATCAACGGCGCCCAAAAGTCCGGTGTGTTTGTTGGCACTCTCCAGACCTTTTTCTGCAATGAACCGGAAAGGGCTGTCTTCTGCCAAGCCGTCTGCGCCTTGGCGCAAAGAAGCCGCAGACCAGAACGAGTCTTGGGCGGCCTTGGCAAACTTGGCGGCCTTTGATTGCTCAAAGAACTTGGTGATGATCACGTACCAAGAGCCCATGGACATGAGCACCAAGATGAGCAAAGTGCCCTTGGCCACGATATCGCCTTGGGCCCACAAGGCGCTGAGGCCGTAGGGGTTTTCTTCGTGCGCTGAAGGCGCGGCTGCAGGTGTTGCATCAGCTGCAGCAGGCGCAGCTGCAGGAGCTGCCGCCTCAGGTGCGGGGGCTGGGGCAGTAGCTGCTGGTGCAGCAGGCGCTGCTTCTTTGGGCTTGGCCGCAAAGCTGGTGCTGGCCAAAGACAGGCCGGCTACCAAGCCAATGGCCAGGGCGAGAGTTTTGAGTTGCTTGATCATGGGAGGACTCCTCTGAAACGGATTCAATTAAATTTAAAAATGTTCAACAAATGGGTTGGGCTTGGAAAGGTGCTTATTCCAAACGCCATGTGTATTTCATGCTCGCCCAGCTTTGCTGAGGCTTGCCGTCTACTGTGGCGGGTTTGAACTGGCACTTGGACAAGCCAGCCCTGGCCGCTTCGTCCAAACGCCTAAAGCCCGAAGACTTCTCAATGGCCGACTCCATGACTTTGCCGTCAACGCCCACCAAGAACTTCAGCTGCACAGTGCCTTCTTCCTCCAAGCGCTTGGAGGCGCTGGGGTACTCGGGCTTTTCGCAACTGGAAGCACTGATCACTGCTGCGGTTTGCACGGG
>Ga0255102_1000520_pt1 | contig 10537 bp, 5 predicted proteins | sample Law_Cont_RepA_0h_FD_188448 | JGI IMG/M metagenome (GOLD analysis project Ga0255102, IMG submission 188448) | Freshwater microbial communities from St. Lawrence River, New York, United States - Law_Cont_RepA_0h | ecosystem: Environmental > Aquatic > Freshwater > River | place: USA: New York... | reverse complement strand
ACCAACTATAGAATTTTGGTTAAGATGTGGATCTAATAAATCCAATGCAATTTCTGAAAAGTATATTGCATTTAATATCTTCTGTCTTTCCTTATCATGATACTCTCCCGTGAATTCTTTTTTCTGCATGATATTAATACTAACTGTACCATTATCACCTAAGACTTTAAAAGGAGATCCGTCTTTTTTTAACATCTTATCTATGATGTTAGTTGTTCTATGTAGACTTATCCATTTACAGTCTGTTTCTGTTAGTATACAAAATCCAGGACTATTTAATGAGAAATCTATTCCTATTATATTATCCAATTTCTAGTTTTAAGTTTACGAAATTACATTTAAAGCCCACACTAAATGTTGAGAATTGTGGGGTTGAAGAGGCATAGTTTAATTGAATCTCCGACAGGGAAGTAAATATGGGTTGTTGTAAAATAACACTTGCCATAATAATACCTTCATTATCTAATAAAAGAAGCCTGAAATCAGGAAGATATTGTTCGGGATTCTGAAAGTCCAGGAACTTAACCATGTTTTCGTAAATAACCCAATAATTAATAAACCCTTCTCCTAGCTTAAAGGTAACTGTGAAATCCCTCTGAATTAAGTTTTGTAAAGTTGTTGCACTTTTGTAACTTTGCTTAAAACCGCCTGGTCTTATCTGCTCTGTAGTATCAATAGTCCTAAGAGTAGGAAAGTTTACCTGCTGTATAGTAGCATTAATAAAATCATTAACGGTATCATAAGGAATAGGCATTCTTTTAATGTATCCCTCATATTTTGCTATTACTTCATCCGAAATAAAAGACTTCGGAAAGTTAAAGATAAAACCATTCTGCCTAGCATTTAAAATCATCTACTTTATATTATTTTCCTTTTCCTTTATTTGCTGCTGCAGTAGGATCATTAGTTACTGGAAAATCTAAAGCATTACAATATTGTATGTAAGTTGGATCAAATGAACCGTTCTCTAATTTAGGGTGTATCTGTAAAGCTGAAGTTAAGAATTCACTAGGTTTTATCCCTTTGAATAAAACCGCTCCAGGTGCTCCAGGAGTGAAATAATAATTAACCACCTTCTGTACATTTAATCCTTGTGCTTCCTTACCAGATATTGAATCTGCAAGAGATGTAATATCTATATTATTAGATTGAGTACTAGATCTAGTATTTGAAGCATTTACGTTAACTGAATTTTTACTAGTAACATACCCTCCTGTTGTATTAACTTCTGAAGTTGGCTTAACGCTAAGTATAGAGCTGCTTCCTAAAACATAAGGTCTACGTCGTCTAATTACTCTAGTGACAGGAACTTTTGATGTAACCTGTGCCCCTGTAGTAGTCGTTGCTGTTCCTGTAGTAGATTCTGCAGTAACCGTTGTAGTAGATGATGACACTCCGCCAGTTCCTGCTGTTCCGGCTGTTCCCGAAGTTCCCGAAGTTCCTGCTGTAGATACACTAGCAGAAAACTCTGCTTGATTTTGCCAAGTCCCCGAATATAGCTTAGTTTCTATTCCGTCTGGTGTTCTTGAAATTATATAAAAACCTCTGGAAGAAAATCCTAAAACTTTTTTAGAATTTGTGTCTACTAATTTGAAAGCAACTTGACCAGCTGATGGGTTAGAAATATTAGTTTTATTCTTTATGTTTTCTATTCTTACCTCCTGACCTGAATTATCAATAAAGATCATGTAGTAAGTAAGAGATGTACCAAGATCTAATATCTCCAGAGTTGTTCCGTCTCTTAAAACATACACTGTGAATTTGTAAAAATTATCAAAAGGATCAACTAGTATTTTAGCTTTACCTTGACCGTAAACTGTAGCAGAATAAGGAGATGATGTTTCTGATATTACATTTCCATCCTTATCTATTGTTATATTTTCCTGGGTTACGGATATGTTATTATCCTTATAAAAAACAGGGATTTTTCTTTCTATAGGAGCAGCAACAGTAGGACTAACTCCGACAGGAGATATAATATTAGGTGCTTGTACAACTTTATTATAAACCTTTTGAGCATAAGCTCCAGTAGTTAATGTTATTACGTTGTTTTCTCTTCCAAATTTATTAACATCCAAAGAACTAAAAGATGATCTTCTGATAATCTGATTCTGGTTAGTTTTGTTTACTAATCTCATAGTATAATTAACAACAAATGATGTTGATAAAGGATTTACTATTACAGGCCTAAATATGTAAGGGGCATTAAAATCATTTGTCTGTGTGTTTGTAAAATTGTATGTGGTAATATAAGTTAAACCAACTTGCTCTTTTACTTCCACTTCATTAACAACATAATAAGTTACTCCTACTTTTCCTTCTCCTGTTAAGAAATCCTCAAGGAAGTTACCATCCCATGTTGGATAGTATTCAAGATAATTATAGAATGAGTTCTGTTGTATTACTGCAGCTAAAGAAGAATAGTTATCTCTAGGAAATATACCAAGCTGCGATCTTGTCTGAGCAACATAATTTTCGTATCCATTTTTAAGTACAGTCTGGTTTATTTCAAATACTGTAAATTCTACGGGTGCATCTTTTAAAAATCCTTTACCATCAGAAGAAATTTTAGCTCCTAAAGTATTAGCTTGTGCTGGTGTACCTGCAAGTATATCAAACTCGTATACCATATTAGCAAAAGCAGGTATCTTAGCCTCTATATAATGATCATATAAAGCACCCCCTAAATAAATAGGATTAGGATTTAATACTGGTAATGTAACATCCGCACTAGTTATTATTAATTGTAAAACCGTTGCTTTTTTGCCAGTTCTTTCCTGAAATTTAACCTGAAGAATAACACCATCGATATTATCGAAGTTGTATCCAGAAATAATATGGAATTTTAAAGTGTCATAATAAACCCCTATGTTAGACGGGAATACTACTGGTAAATTTGAAACCGATGTTAATTTAGGATCTGTATCAAGATACTGAACAAGATAGTCCATATCTAAAGTTACAAATCTATTTTTATCAGTCTGTACAACACTAAGATCTCTTACGTTATTAGTTGTTGCTTCTGATGCTGGATTGTTTAGTATCTGAACGGCATTATCAAAATATCCGTTTACTATTTTCTCGAATCCAACCGCAGGAGTTCCTGTGTTAACATAATACTGTTCCGGTGTAGGAGCAGTAGTATAATTGTACTCCAATAACAAGTAATCTGTTAACTTAACGAACCTTTGTGTTGATGTGTAACTAGCCATGCTTTATATATTCCTTATTATATCTCCTTAGAATTTAAACAAAGAATACTGTAGCGAGAAACCCACATTAAACATAGCGCCTGTGATAGGACTTCCGTTTAATCCATATCCTGATCCTATACCAACTCCAACGTAAGGTCCGAAAGAAAATTTCTTATCAGGAAACATACTTTTTAGTACATCAGATTTATGTGGATCTATAATAGCACCTTCTATCTCTGTAATTTTCATTCCTGGGTATTTTGGGGTTACAAATATCTCCAAAGCTTTATTTTTTTCTCTAATACCAGTTATGAAAGAAAATCCTAATTCGTCCTGATTTATTCTGGTAGATCCTGGGGTTACCTTATGAGTTATTGAATCTATTTTAAAGAAGCTATTTCCCGCGAATTTTCTGTAGTTATTTTCAGAAAATATTGAATCAAATTTCCAATCCAAACTATAGCTTCCGTCCTCGTATACAGTGAGATAATTGTTAACATATTGCGTATCTGTTTTGATCACAGTCTCAACGCTTTGTAAAACGAGTACCTGTCCTTTAACTTTTTTTAATTCGTCAGCGAGATTCTTATTTAGTTTCTCTAGATTATCTCTTGTTGCGAGAAGAGTTTTTCTTACGTATGTGTCTTCACCTTCTTTATTCTTTTGGAGTCGTACAGTGTCGTTTAACGCATCCAAATTCATATCCTGGATCTCTAATTGTTTTTTTAGATTAGAAGCGTTATTACACTCCTTAAGCATCATTAATAGGACAACAGCTATAATCCCAACAAGGATTATATCCTTTCTTTTTAAAATTTTACTGATTAAAGATTCTTCTTTCATTTTCTCTTGTTTTATTTAGTCTCTCAATTTCTTCTTGAGCTCTTTTCTTAAGTCCTTCAAGGACTTCCCCCTTATCTAAAAGATATATTTTATTTTTAATATGCTCATCTATTTCAACTTCCAGTTTAGATAGATTATCGTGTATTTCAGAATACTCGTTTATAAACCAGTTTTTATCCATTTTTTTATAAAGAATAACATATAAAAGATCCGTCTATCGAACCAGATGTCCAAGCTGTCGCATCTTGCTGTATACAAACTAAATTAATATAATTAGCGGTCCTTTCTGAACATATTATGGTCCAAGGATAATGATTAGCACTAGTACTATCTATATGACAAACAGTTACAAGATTAGCACTTGGCATAGCTGTTGGGAAATTAACTCTACACGAAACGGTAGTAGAGTTAACACTAATATTACTAACTGTTAAAGGGTTTCCAGATTTATCTGTTCCGAGAAGAACACTAGCAGTACCTGTAGGAGGTGTATTAGTTGTTTTTGTAAATCTAATCTTTCCTGTGTACATGCCATTAAATGGTGTACCTGGTCCAAATGTTGTGGTGTCAGTTATTGTAAGATCCCCCGTTGCTGAAATATTACCAACAACACCAACGTTTCCTGTTACTCCGACATTACCAGTTATTGCTACAGCACCTTTAGCTTTAATAGCAGAGTCACCAGATGCTCCTGATACATTTAAAGCTGTTGTTAAATCTATAGCTGATCCTATTGCAACATTTTCTCCAGTATCAGATACAAAGAAACCTGTGGTATTTGCATAAAGTTTAGCACCAGTAGCGCTAGCAATACTAGTTGCAGCACCTACTGCTAAAGCTACAGATCTATTTCCAGTTGTGGTTGACCCAAAAGAATTAGGAATATACGAAGTTATTTCTATTCCGTTAGGATAATCGTTTCCTATTGGTGTAACTCCTTTAGCACTTCCTACATATGTACCAGTTCCAGATGTGGTCGTTCCAGCAGCTAAATTTCTATGGATCTTTAACATAGAAACTGCACTTACTTGTGAACTCTGATTTATACCAGAAGTAAATAATGAATTAGGATCTGAAGTTCCTATAGTCTGAACTCCTCCCACTGCAAGAGCATGATTAGCAACAATACGAGTCTTAATAGCAGGGGGTAATGTTCCCAATGTTTGAAAATTGCCTAAGCTAGATAAAGTACCAGTAGTTCCTTTATAAGTATTAGATTGATATCCAATAGATACCGTACCAGATTCTGTAGCTCCTGTAGGTCCGCCATAAACGGAAACCATAGTATTTTCTCTTGCTCCTAATGAAACATTATTACTATCAGGCTGTCCAGTAGAATTAGCCTGTAATATTAATGATGAATTAGAATTTCTAGTCTGTATTACAGTTTTTTGTACCGATGTATTATTGTTATATACACCCGAATTAGAATAGGTAGTTATAGCAAACACCGGTGCACTTCCCGTTGTATTAGAAGAATTTGAAACCTTATGCTGATAACTCATTATTGGAGCATTAGCAGCAAAATTATGTGAACTTACATAAAATTCCTGTGTGATATCAGATCCTGTACCAGCAACCCCGTTTAAACCACCTGCTGCATTATAATCAAATACACCATCACCTATAACAGTACGAGATGTATATGTGGAATTTCCTAATGTTTTTATTTGTAAGCCTGGTCCGTAGTTAGGTGAAGTAACCCAAAGCTGTGGAAATCTTCCTTGTGCTTCTGCTGGTCCAGTTGTAGCGAAAGGAGTTCCTGCAGGTACTCCAGTAGGATTATTGTGACCAAAAGCTCCAAATCCCTCAACAAATAAAACTCCTTTATTGTTATTTAAGGGAGCTAAAGGATCTCCAGTAAATAAAGTGTTAGTATGATTTGATGCAGTCTTAGATATACTTACGTTTCCGTACACTGCTAATCTTCTGGAACTATTACCAGATTGTAGGAATTGTCCTGTTCCTAAACCTAAACCTAAACCGTTGACTGTTGCAAATAATGGAGCAAATTGTTGATTTGAAGGACCCGTAGGATTAAATTCTAAGAATCCTCCTTTAGAGGCAGCATTTACAAAAGTACCTTTAAAAACAGAAGAAGTACTTAGTCTAACATCGGATTCATAAGATAGATTGAAAATATCTCCTTTTGCAAGTATATTAACACCACCAGAAGATGTAGCCGCTAAAGATGAAATCGTAATTTCTCCCCCTGGATTTCTAAAAGAGATATCATAATAACTAGATCCAGAAACTGAAGAATCCCAATCTATAGAAGGATTTCTTTGATTCCCTGTTGTTCCCGATCCACCCGTTGTAATATCAAAATCAGCTCTACCGAAACTTAATATCTTAGTCCTTGAGTTTTCTGTTGAAATTTTTAATTTTGCATTCTCATAATTGATATTTTCTATCCCAGATCCACCTGGTGTATATTCATTAACAGTATTATCAGATAAAACTAGTGACTGATTAGAAGCCGTTCCTGATATTAATATTCCTTGTCCTGTACCACCACCACTAACATCTATGGGGGTAATCTTTTGAAATAATTCACCAGATGATAATCCATATCCTGTGTTAAACCATCCAGTTGCGGTAAAAACGTAGATATCCTGATTTGCTGAATCTGGATCCATCCAATAATCACCAAGTGTTGGAAATTGCCAAGGATTTCCTCCGGTAATACCACCTGAAGCAGGGGATGTTTCTTGTACGAACCATTTAGTTCCTGAAGGACCTTGAGATCCTTGAACCCCTATGGGTCCCTGTGGTCCAATAGGCCCTGTTGGACCTTCAATTCCTCTTTGACCCTGAGGACCTCCACCTGCGCTTAGGATCTGATCAAAGTTATAGTTAAGTTTATCAACTATTGTCGATTGATTATCTCCTTGGAGAACGTTTAATATGTTAATCTGTGGCATCTCTAGTTATAGTTCTATTATATATCAAAAATTCACACCTCATTAAATTTTTCCTATTTGTATAGAAAATGCTAATGAATAATTGAAGGAAGGATCCTTAGGGATTCTAAATTCGTATCTTAGCTCATTTACTTTGGTGTATCTAATATCCTGTGAAGGGTAATAACCATTTATTAATTTTTGATAATCTTGGAAATTACCAATAACAGGGGTTAAAGACTCAGGATTTGCTACTGGTATTTTCTTTAAATATGATCCGTTATTTTTTGACTGAAATATAGGAATAACATTTAATCTCATATATTCACTAAAATCGTCATTAACATCACTCAAAGATCCAAATCCAAATTCAGGCATTATAAATTCATCGAAAGTTTGTTTACCTCCGTCTTCGAGGAAATATCTAGTTATCATCCTATCCATTAATAAAACACCTTTAATCTCAGTAAGTGTATTCTCCCATAATATCTCATAGTTAGGATAATTTTCGTAATTCAAATCCAGAACATCTTTTAAAGAATTAGGATAAACTATCTGTTTTTGTGAATTTATTGTATCCGGGGTTTGCATTACTTTACTTCCAAAGAAAGATTTTTCTTCTTTCATACTTCTAGTACCTGGTAAACTTGTATAAGCTGTTGGTGAAGTGTATTGTCTATAAAATCCAGGATCCCAAGAACTTTCGAATAAAGAAATATCTCTTTTATCAACAGGAGTTTCGTTTATTAAATTATAGATCGGATTATAAGGAGAATCTTTTCCTATTCCGTATATCCACTGATTTGAATATTTGTAATAGTTTACATTTTTAACCTTACCAAAATCATCTCTATAAGGACCAAAAGAACAGTATGAATATTCTATAGGATCTATGGACTTAATAATATTACCCATGTATTTGTCTCCGTTAGAAACATAATAAACGTTATCGGGAAGATCATAAGGAACATTAAACTGAACATACGATCCAGAAGTTCCTGGTGTTCCGAATAGAGTATATCCCTGTGTGATACCGTTAGTTGAAAAATCATCTCCTATATTACTTTCAGAGAAGTATATCTGATTACCTAAATTAGAAGAATCGCTGAGATTAAAATAATATGTTATTCCTTTTACTAAAGTTATCTTGTTTTGTATTACCCCGTTTATCTCATAACAATAATTAGATCCTAAATCATAATCAATTGAGTCCCCATGTTTTTCCACAACTTTAACAGTGAAAGTATAATAATCTGGTACAGTCCATAAAGGTCCGTCATATTTTATATTTTCAAATTTTAAGATCTCTCTAAAGCTAGGAACATATTCTCCGCTGTATCGGTAAAGTTCTGTTTGTCCCGGAGCTTCAACAACATTATATCCTACATTAGATCCAGAAAATTCCTGAGGTTTATTTGTTACCTCCTCTGTTAATAATATAGTGTTTTGTTCAAAAGCAGAAGGTTGTAAGAATTCAATAACAAACTGATCGTTTAATAGATCAGTAGTCTTAGTAGTTTCGTTCCAAACATAAGATTTATATTCTATGTAAGGGTATCCAGTATTTACCCAATAAGATAAATTAGCAAAGGATATTTTTTCTAATACCTTACTCCAGTATCCCTTTCCACCTTCCCTTTGATATACAGGTATATTAGAAACACTATTATAATTAGCAAGTGTAGGCACATTTAAAGGTCCAGGTAATCCTATATCATTAAAGTTAAAGAAGTAAAATGTATCAGTGCTAGTAAAGTTTACAAAATCCTGCCCAACCCCTGTAGGGAAAGGTAAAGTGTATCCTCCCGTTGTACCTGTTGTACCAACCAATCCATAGAAAGATCCTGGTCCTACTGAACTACCTGATGTTGGAACAGTAGAAGGCAAATATGTAAAGTTAATCTCGTCTCTTAAATCGGATTCGTATTCGGTATTGTCTATAGCATATATTATTCCCTGTTGTCCTAATGTTCCGTTATTTACTGCAGAAAATAATCCTTGCTGGTTAGGAACTGAAGTAATATTCAGTGCTGAAGATAATTTAATATCTCCCACCTTAGGTAATTCTATAGAAGAGCTAGGAAGCCACGAAGGAGCTGAAGCTATTGGCGAAAATTGCTTATCTAACTTATCTTTTAAAGAATACAGTAAAAAATAATCGAGATCTAGATATTGGCTTTCTGGGCTAATCTCTTCGAAATTTAATGCTCTCATATCATCTACAAGAACCTTAACAACGAATGTTATATTTTTGAAAGTTCTATTCTCTACTATTTCTATTTTAACTGGTGCCTGTATTTCATCATTTATGTTTTCAACTGGTACAATAACACAAGAGAATCTATATCCTTCATAGAATCTATCATCATTTATGTATTTTACTGATTCACCTTGAGCATAATCTGTGAATGTTCTTTTTATTCTAGCTTTAGCTCCCCTAAATAACGTCTCCGAAAAACCATTTCCTGAATTAAAATTAAAAATCGTGTATCTCTCAGTAAGATCTATATCTTCTATAGTGTTACTCCCTGTATAATAATTAACAAAGTCTTCTCCCTCTATAGAAAAATAATCTAAGAAATAATCCCTTAATGCAGGATTTCCGTTATAGATATTATTAAGATCTATTTCACCTGCTAAATAACTTTTATCTTTATGTAAATTTTCTTCAGGTAAGGAGTAAGGTGGTTTTTGTAATTGGTACCACTCGTGAGTAAAATATTGAGGATCCTGTGTTCTTCTGAAAAAACTAGGAGAAAAATTAAGTGGGCTAAAAGCTACATTTGAGTTTAGTCTATATCCATTACCTCTAATATCTGTTCCACCTCGGTAAACCCATTTAGTAATATAAGGACTTACTCTACTATTTATAGCATAATCAGGGTTATAATTATCCTGTGTGTAATCGTATTCGGAATCTAGTTTACCAAAATTTAACTGCTCGTATTTTGTGTCTATTCCTATTTGGTTATTAATAAATTGAAGAGACTGTATTCCGTAAAATCCAGGGAAAGCATCCAGGTCTGGGTAGAAAGAGTTATCAAAATTAGAAACAGTTACACCAGATGTTATATTTCCTCTCGAATTTAATGTAGGAAAAACGTTAGATTCAGCTCCCGTGGAAGAAGTTATAAGAGTATAAGAATCCTCACCAGCAACTCCTTCAAAAAAAGTAGGTCCCGATATTGAGCTATAAATATCGTAAGATATTTCTGTACCGGAAGAAACAAAATATGATTTTCCAGGGACTATCTTAGTAACGCCTCCGGGTTGAACGTCTAAATATTTGTAATATTCCTGAGTTGGTGTGTAACCATATTGGCTATACCAAAAGTCCATATCTAACTCTCTTAATCCATAGAAAGAAAAAATACCTAACTTAACATCGAAAGTATTAAAAGCTGAAATCTTACTTGAAGATCCAAAAGAAATACTTTCTGTAAAGTTAGCTATTTCTAAAGTAGCATGTGTTTCAAAATCCTTAAGACCTATAATTGTTCCGTTTTCGTCTTTTGCATACTGATCTATAAATCTATATTTTCCAACTACTATAGAAGCAGATCTATTTGAATATTCAGGAAGGCCGCTGTAAGTATC
>Ga0255102_1000519_pt1 | contig 10547 bp, 16 predicted proteins | sample Law_Cont_RepA_0h_FD_188448 | JGI IMG/M metagenome (GOLD analysis project Ga0255102, IMG submission 188448) | Freshwater microbial communities from St. Lawrence River, New York, United States - Law_Cont_RepA_0h | ecosystem: Environmental > Aquatic > Freshwater > River | place: USA: New York... | reverse complement strand
AAGAATTTAATGTGGAAATATTTTGATTCTCCTGATTATAATGTTAAGGAAACACAACATTATCTTTCCCTTGAAAACAACCATGGCAATCAGACTTGGCATTATAAGATTTATAATAATAAATTATTGGTTTCTAATGATATTATCTTTGGGTTTGCCGCCATGTTTAATGTTTCGGGTGAGGACGCTTTGGAATATGCTGGTGAATGGTTTGAAGAGAAGTATGATTGTCCCGTTGGTGAGATTATTAATTGGGACTTTAGTGATAATGATTAAGTAATTCGTATACCGCCCGACGGAGACTCACTTCGTTCGTGGGAATCCCCAGCCCCTTTTTCCTTTATTGATATATTTATAATAAAATTAAATTATGAACAGAAGTTACAGTAAAATTAGACACATACAAGAAGCCAACAGTAGATTGGAGAAAAGAATGTTATCAGAACAAATCCATATGGATGATATGGGGACACCTTCTGATGAACCTCAACCTATGGATAGACCATCTGAAGGAGATGTACAAAAAAGTAATCTTATAAACAATGTTATTCCTATGTTGGAAGAAATCGTCAATAACTTTATGGATATTAATTGTGATAATGTTGATGGAGGGTTTGAGGATTATAATAAAACCCCTGAATATGTGCAAACTTATTGTAGATACTATAATGGGAAAACAAGAAGTGATATTTTCCGTTTACTTAAAAAATATAAACAACAAGTAGAACAATAAAATACTAACTATGTCAAAATCAAAAAAAATTGGTAAACCTAAAAAGAATAGAAGAAATGTTCTTAAGGAATTGAAGAGAACGAATAAGAACAATGAAATCCTTAGTCGTTTGAAAAAAGAATTTTAATTTTAAAAACCTCATCTTAATCGTTGAGGTTTTTTATTTAAAGTCTTCTTATATTTATCATTATGGCAACAATAATTATAAAATCGGGAACAACCATTATTGCGGGTGCCACAGTTAAAGGAAGTTTCAGTTATTTTTCAGGAAGTACCAATGAATTAGGACCAACAAGTACAACCGGTTTATACTCAGGAGTTGACGCACCCAACTTTGGATATGCGGTTTATAAAACAGGAGGGCCTAATGGTGTTAATGTAACTTTAGCAGCAAATACTACAGAATTAAATAGTATTTTAATTTCTGCTGGTGGAACTGGTTCAACTGTTAATCAAAACATAACTTGGGCAACAAATACAAATTCAGTTTATATTAATAGTGGGTCAACAGTACCTTATAGTTTTTTATTTACAACGTGTTGTTCTGGCCCTGGTAGTATAACGGGGTATTCATCTTCATCTACAATAATAGTTGGGGCATATTTATACTCCAATCCACAATTAACAACTCCAATTTATTATCCAGATTTTTATTTAGTTGAAGGTAGTTTTAATTGTGGTGACCAAACCTATAATGGTATTTTTACAAATCCCTCAGGTTTAGTTACAACTACAACTCACGAAAATTATTGTGATTAAAATATTAAATTAACTAATGAAATATATTGTAACAGAATCTCAATACAGAAAATTAAACGAAGAAGTTGGTGTCCCTACCAACATTGTTGAAATTGCTCAAAAACTATTTGATAAAATGATGTTAAAACTTAAACCAAATGTTAATTTGGGAATGTTTTTACACAAACCAATAACATTAAAAGGGGATTTTCAAATTAATAATTATAAATTTAACACAATTCAACTAAAGTTTAATGTAGAAAGTTTGGATGACTATACTGTTGATGAAAATAATAGAAAAAAAGTGTTTCTGTTAGGTATGACTCAAATTAGTTCTATTGAAATGACTAATGACTTTAATTACACCTCTAATAGAGAGATGAATAAAATTGACTTATCAATTAATATGGCAATTGATAATGACGCTACCGCTCAAGATGTGATTGATGAGTTTAAAAAAGAAAGAACTGTTATGGTTTCAAGTTTGGCTCACGAAATTAAACATGCTTATGATGAGTTTGCGGACCCAAAAGTTAATATAGGGAAAAGAGTTGATTATAAAATTGGTAGCCGAAGACAATTTGGAGACATCAAACCATTAAATACTCTGTTAAATTATATGTACTTTGCACATACCACAGAAAATTTGGTTAGAGCAACTGAAATATTTGCCGCGTTAGAGGAGGAGGGAATTACTAAAGCGGAATTTTATAAATTTTTAACAAATCATAAAGTTTATGAAGCTTACAGAACAGGTAGTAATTTAACATTTAAAAATTTAAAGAAAGATTTGAAGTCAATCGTTCCTAAAATTAAAGAAACTTTTGACGATAATGATATTAACTATCCTAAAAACGCCTCTGATGACGACATGGTGGAATTGGCATTAATGCAATTCTTTAAAGTATTATTAACTTGGAAAGCAAGTGATATGAAAGAATTTTTAACCAAAGATATTTTTGAGAATATGTTTGGGTTTAGTAAAGAAAAACAAAAATATTTTGATAGATATCTTAATAAAATCACAAGATTCGGAGGAGATTATGAGAAATTTTTTAATTATGAAATTAATCAAATCAGAAATATTTGTCTTAAAATGACCAAAAAATTAAGTAAATTATACTCCTTATTGAAGAACAAAAATAACCCACTTTAATAGTGGGTTTTTTATTTTTAATTTATTATCTTTGTTAAAAATACAAAATGGATAGTTTAACAGTTGCAGTAACACACAGACGAGGTGAAGATAAAAGAAATTATTTTGACATCGCTTTCCCGAAAGACCAAGAGTTATTATCGGTTAAGGAATCAACAATGATGTTAGCCGCTGGTATGTCTATGTTGATTAAAGCCGGGCACAAAAGAGGTGATTTTAAAGATTACGAAATGTTTGAATATGTAATTGATTATATGAAAAGTGAGTTTGTGTCCACAGAGTCCTTTGAAGACGCAACAATCCAACCAAACACAATTAGATAGTATGGAAAACGAGAATAATGACGATTATTATGAAATACCCAACGGACTTGTTCGTCGTGTGGTAAATGAAACAACAATTGGATTGAAAGATTCATATATGAATGTATGCGATATTGAAATACCTGAAAGATTTAATACTGTAATTTTAAAATTGTGTCCTGAGATTAGAGAGGTTGTTACAATTGGTTATAAAAGTAATAGTGTTTATAACCCTTTGAATTTTGAACCAATTTTTAAATTTATGGTTGGTGTTAATATATTTTTTAATGAGAACGATATGCCAAAAGGTGATAAATCTCATTATGAAGGATTATTTAATGACTATTTCAAAATGACGTATGGTGGAGAAATGGATTTTGTAACATTTAAAGTTGAATCATTAATTGTTCCACCTGAGAAAACAAACCAAGATAAGTTTTTTGAATTATTTAAAAAGAAAGTTGATGAAAAAAATAGTTGATACGTTAATTAATGAATCTGTTAAAGGTGTGGACACCTATAGTCACAATGGTTCCACTTGGTTGATATTCACGGATACAAAACAATGGGTGATTGAATTAACCGAGAGTAAAACTCTGTGGTATAACTATAACTTTTTTAAGGGGATGTTTGCTTATGTCTCAATGGATGTGGTTGAGAATCAATCATACATTACCCAATGGGTGGAAGATAATATTATTGGGGGTGGTGCGAAAGAAACACAATTTAATTTTTATGAAAAACAATTAAAAATTGAAGGTGTTATTAAAAATGGGTCTATTGATTCCGTTAGAGTAAACGAATACTCCTTGAATTATGTTAGTAAGCAAAGGGATTGTGAAGACACAATTGAAAATGGGGTGAAAGAAACTCATAGATGTTCTCAGATTAGTGATAGATTACTTGAAGACACCATTCAAAATGGGGTGAAGAATATTATGCCCGGAAATCCAAATCATTTTGGACTTGAAGATACCGTTCAAAATGGGATAAAAGAAACTCGTTTGGAAATGAATATTACTGAAGGTGAAGTTGATGACATCATCCAAGATGGTGTGAAACATACTGCAAGAAATAACGCTTGTGCTGATTGGGAAATTGAAGACACAATTCAAAATGGGGTGATATACACCTTTGGAGATAATCACCATAAGCATCATTTCGTTGATAATATCATACAAAATGGTGTGATAGATACACAGAGTAACCCGTATGAGAATAAAAGTTGGATTGAAGGTGTTATTAAAAAGGGTGTGAAGAAAACCAAAATGTGTAATTCATTTTCCCCTCATGAAGCCGAAGATGTTATTGAGAATGGTGTTAAGGAAACAAAATCAATTGGTAAGGAATCACCCAACTATCCAATACCCGTAATAAATCACATTATTAAAAATGGTGTAAAGGAAACCAATCCCGTTGATGTTATGGGTTTTTTTAATAATAAAATGGAAGACGCATTACAAAATGGTGTTAAAGAAACTTTAGTGTCCGGTTCTTGGAACAACGATAAAATGGATGAAGTTATAGAAAATGGAAAGTTAGTATCCGGGACATTTGTTGGTGATGTTATTGATAAGGGTGTTAAAGAAACCCACGATGATGTATATCACCACAAAGGAAGAATAGATGGTGTGATTAAAAATGGTGTTAAAGAAACCCAACCTTTACCTGAACAAAGTGGTGAACTAAGAGGTTATGGGGATTACTATGACCTAAAAGAAGATAGAACAAAAGCATTTATAGATTATCTTGAGGAAACAATTAAATTTGGTGTTAAAGAAGTTTATTGGTTACCAAAAGAACATAAACAAATTGACAGTAATGTTAACCCTATTGATGATGTTATTGAGAATGGTGTTAAAGAAAGAACTTTAATTTAGTATATTTATAATAAAAAATTGTTATGAAAAAAATATTATTAATTATTGTATTGTTTTTTCTGTTATCATCTTGTAGTGGATATCAAAACGTATCATCTCAACCAAGAATAACCCATATCTTGGCGGTTAATGAATTGGGAGAACAAGTTCAAGTCCCATTATCTTCTTTTTCAAACCAATTAGACCCATATTATTATAATAATTGGAGATTTTATTGGGGAAATAATTGGTATCATGGAAATAATTGGTGGTTTTATTTTGACGACCCTTATTGGAGACCAAGAATTTATAATTATTATTATTCATATCCGGTATATTATAATAATGGTTATAGAGTCGCAAGAAATAATGGTTATAGGGGAAGAGAATATCGTAGGGATGAAACTCCTTCGGTAAGACCTCAACAAGGTGGAAGACAAGAAACCCCTTCAGTTAGACCTGAAACACCGTCAGTTAGACCACAAAGTGGTGGGAGAGGAACAACATCACCTTCATCAGGAAGACGATAAATTCTTTTTTTCCATTATGAAGTATTTATAATGAAAACAACACATGAAACACATATTAAATAATTTATCGGAAGAAGAGAAAAATGCTATCCGTGAACAACACACAGGAGGAATGAAAGTAATCACTGAGAATTTCTCAAAATTAATAAATTCAAAACTTGGTGATTCTAAACCATTGGTTAGTCAAGAAGAAAAAAAATTAAAATAAAAAAATTAAAACCCACCCTAATTGGTGGGTTTTTTTATTATCTTTACCCGTGTCAATGGTTTTATAAGTGTTGAGTATTTATTAATATGCCAAACTTTATTAAATCTGCAACAACCGTATCCAATGGGACAATTAAAAGAAATAATTTTTTAATTGCAACTAATACTTCTTTGGAGTATGGACCAACATCAACAACTAATTTTTGGAATGGTATTGTTCCACCAACAAGTGGGTATACCGTTTATCAACAGAAATCATCTCAAGGACCAAGTATTAGAACTGCATCAAATGATGCAGAATTAATTACAATTGCCAAACAATATGGTGGGACAAATATTAATACTGTCAACGATGCGTTAAATTATTTTAATAGTCAGTCAAATTATTTGGTCACCAATATTGATTACCCAAATATTGTTACAAGTGGGTTAACTTATTTATTAGATGCAGGATTTATTCCATCATACCCCAAAAATGGTGCAACATGGTATGATTTAAGTGGTAATGGAAATTCTACAAGTCTTGTTAATGGACCTACCTTTAATTCTTCCAATGATGGTAGTATTGTATTTAATGGAACTAATCAATATGCATTGACTGCAAATTTATTAAATCCAACAACATTTCCAAATGAATCTGTATTTGTTTGGTTTTATCCTACCTCAGCAGGACAAATTGTAAGTGAATTGGGTCAGGCAGAGATAAATGCATTATTTCATGATTCCAATATTGAAATTAGTTCAGGTGGGGTGATTAGTTTTGCGACTTGGGCGGGTAGTCTTACCAATAAAGTTGTTTCCACTGCTAAGAGTTTTAATACTTGGTATCAATTAGGATTTACCTATACAGGAACAACCTTTACCGCATACATTAATGGAGTAAGTATTGGAACTGCAACATTTACGAGGCAACCACCGACATCACTATATTATGGACTTTGTGCTATAGATGGTACGAATATGGGTACCACAGGATATGCAGGGGGAAGAATGGGTAATTTTATGTTTTATAATAGGGGATTATCATCATCGGAAGTTTTACAAAACTATAATGCTCAAAAAACAAGATTTGGTTTATAATATTGTATTTATAAATAAAAACAAATTATGAACAAATTATCTAAAATTTATGACCGAATAAAAAAATTATTTGGTTGTGGTAAAAAATCATTATCATTAACAACTTATAATGTAACATTTGATTCAGATTGGACCAGCGATTGGTGTAATATGTCTCCAATAATTGAAAATTCAACCGTTACCTTTAATGCTGGTAGAGTTGTTTCAACCCATGGGTTTAAAAATATCTCCAAAATTACAGCAACAATTGACCTATCAGGAATGGCACCAACCGAAATTCAAAAAAACAATTGGTTAAATGCTTCGTTTTACATGGTGAATAGCGCAACTCAACCTAAAGGGACTAACTATTGTGACGCAGGTAATTCGGGTTCCCCATATTGTAACGAAATTGACTTTATGGAAACTAACGGAAATAGAATACTTCAACAAACAATTCATTTAAATAACAAACAAAGATTTGAATACTCTTATAGTGAAGCAATTTTGAGTGATGATTGTTACACTCAAAGTAATTTATCTAATGACCCTGGTGAAGGAACTCATAGTTTAGTTGATGTTATTGATGTAACCATTCCATTTGATATGGAAGTTACTTTTAATTCTGATTACACAAATATGAGTATTATTTTAACTCAAAATGGTGTGAGTATTTTAACATATGATGTATTAAACAATGGTGGTGCTGATGGTACAACCATAGATATGTCATCATTAAAATCGTCAATGTCTGTTGGTTGGTGGATAACACCTTCATATTGGGAAGGATATTCTCCTAAAGGACCTTATGATTCTCCTTGGTTTACGGGAGATTGTTATAACGATAAGTTATGTAATGCGGGATGGAAACTATCAAATGTGGTAGTGACCGCTGAATCACAAATATAATATTAACCAACCCCTCCCACAAAGAGGGGTTTTTTATTTGACATATACAAATAAAAACTTATTATTGGTTTATGGAAATGAATGTAATAATAGGAAAAGTTGATTATTTAATCACAGATGAAAGTACAATTCATCAAGGTGAAGAGTTAGTTTTTGAAATAAGAAATCGTAGTAGTGATAATATTAATGATAGTTCATTTATTATTGGGGCCTTTGATGACTTATTAGGGTCACCAATTAAAAAAGTATGGAAAATTATAGGAAAAACTCCTATAAAAAATGGTAAAAATTAATTTGTTTTGTAACAAATTTGTTCTACATTTGTAACAGTAAATTTAATAATTAAAAATATGACACCAGAAATTTTAAAACAAGTAGAAGACTACGCAAAAAACAATTACAGACAATCATTTGGTAAAGATGACACTTTGTTCATCAAGGAGTATGATTCTCATTTCACGGTTGTGAAGAGTCAAACGGGCTCTCCATTAATTTTGGGGAAAGGAATTTTGGAGAATTAATGGCAAACACAATGACAACTTATGTTAAGGTTGGAAACCTTAACGAAGAAACTTTTAACAAATTAAAAGGGTTTTTTGAAAATAAAAGTGATGACACTTTGTATGTTGATATTGTAAATAACATCAATAAATTATACGGGACTGAGTTTAGTGAACCTGATAATTTTATGGATAGAGAATGGATGACCGAGAATGTTGGTTCCAAATGGATTACCATTGAATCTGAAATAGACGAGTATTCATCAGATGTTGATTTAGTAATTGAGTCAGCTTGGAGTGTTCCGACAGAGTATTTACAAAAACTTGTTGAAGTACTTGGTGGAGACACCGTTGTTTATGGAACATATGAAGATGAAGGGTATGCCCCTATTGGTGCATTTGTATACGCCGTAGACTACGACGATATTGAAGATTATGAAGAGGGGATTGATTTTGAAGAGATGATGAACGATGATGATTATCATGACGAAATTTATGATAACTTATATCAACTTAGAGATTCGTTATATGAGGGTTATCGTGAAGTGATGGATGAACGAAAAATTGAAGAAAATTAACATAATAAAAAAAGAAACCCTCAACTATGTTGGGGGTTTTTAATTTCAAAACTATTTATTTAATATGAAATATGTAATAACTGAAGAACAATATAAAAGATTTATAAAAAGTAGTCCCGCATTACAAAATGCAATTACAAAATACTTAAATCAGTATATTGAAGAAGGTCAAAGAAAAATCACACAAAAATCTCGTAATTATGGTAATCTTCGGGAGGATTGGTGTGTTGATGGGGTAGAGGCAATTACTGCAATATTTTATTTTGAAGATGAAAATTTTGAAGGGGGTCACTTAATTGTTTCTAAAAATTTTGTTAAAACAATACAATCTTTGTTTACGGTTAAAGAATCTTTTGTTCTACATGTAATTGAAGAATGGTATGAAGACACTATGATACCTAAATTTGAGGAAATGGTTGGTGAAACGGGGTTATATGTTAACGATATTGGTGTTGTTGAAAGAGACCATGAGTGTATACCTGAACCAATAAAACCTGAAGATATTACAGATGAAGAAATGATTGATTTTATTGATAAAAATACAGGGTATAAAAGACAAGAAATTATTAATCAAATTGAATCAGGAGAAAGAGACCTTGAAGATTTTTATCTTGACATTGTTGATACCGTTAAGAGACACGAAATTTTAGGATTTTAAATTTAAAAAAAATAATATATTCCCCACCTTTATTAAGTGGGGTTTTTTGTTTATTTTTGTTTGTATTATGGAATCTAGAGAATTTGAAGAGTATATGGAACTTAAATTGACGAGAGGTCTTTATGAGTTTATGCTTACCCTTGACACCATTAGTGAAAAACAAAAAACCACGATTTATCGGGTTATGAATGGGATGACAAATAAAGTTGTGCATATCGTCCCTAACGAGTATTTATAAGTAATGAAAAAATTACATACACTTACTGAATCTGACCTTGAAAAAGTTGTGAAAACCGTTTTGGAAAGTTTTAATCCAAAAGAATACGAGGATGAAGACTTTGTTGAAGTTTTTGTAAACTATTTTAGACCATGGGTTAAGAAAAAACATGGTGATGAATTGGGTCAATATCCTCTTTCTTTATTGATTAAAAATCATATGAGCGAATTTGCTGAAGATTATGGTGCCGCTGATGTGGTTACAGGTTATTATGGTGCCTATCGTACCATGGTTAATGTTGGAAGAGAATTAGCACGAAAAGGTGTTCACAAAATGCCAACTCTTAAAAATGAAGGATTTTTTCTTGAAAAATACAAAAAGGCAATTAATTTTTTTACTGATAGGTTAGATTTGCCCGAATGGATAACACTTAAATTAACCGAAGATTCTCCTTATGTTGTAAATGGTTTTTTTATTGTTGATTTTGATAAATCAATTCGTGACAAATCTGAAAAAAATTATCGGGCCTCAGACTTATCCGTTGAATTTATAAATACATTAACCAATTTTCTTGGTATTGAGACTGGTAGTGTCACTCACGGAAAATTAGATTTAAATATAAACGGAGGGTTTGACTATCATGGTGTAGATGAATGGGTCAAACAAACATTAAATAAAGAAATAAAAAAGAAAATTAGAGCTCTTCCTGACTCCCAAGTATTACACTCAGTGAAATTTAACACCTCAACTAATAATGTTGGCGGATTAATTAACTTAACTTTTAAAAGTAGTGCGTGGAGACACACATCAACTTTTACTGAAGAAGTTCGTGAATTACTTGAAAGTTTAGGGTATAATACAGATAGATTAAGAGTACAGCATTAATATGAAATTAATAAAAGAACAAAGAGAAGGTGACCATGAGTCAATATTCAACTCGTTGAATAAATTAAAATCTTGGTTATCAAGAAATGATGGTTTGGGGTTACAATCAATAATTGATAATATTCTTGATGAAATCAAAACAAATATTAGTGAAGATGACATTGAAAGATATATTATGGGTGCCGATATATTAAAAAATAATGGTAAAATTAATGA
>Ga0255102_1000508_pt1 | contig 10695 bp, 8 predicted proteins | sample Law_Cont_RepA_0h_FD_188448 | JGI IMG/M metagenome (GOLD analysis project Ga0255102, IMG submission 188448) | Freshwater microbial communities from St. Lawrence River, New York, United States - Law_Cont_RepA_0h | ecosystem: Environmental > Aquatic > Freshwater > River | place: USA: New York... | reverse complement strand
CAACGATGTCCTCAAAAAAATTAAGAGAGGCCATTCAATTGAAAAGGTCTATCAGGCTATTAAACTTCTCAAGGATAATGGGTATAAAATTGATATTCATTTGATGCCCAATTTACCAGGCTCTTCGTATGAGATGGATAAGGAAATGCTTGAAGCCTCCTTATATGACGAGAGATTACAAGTGGACCAATACAAAATATATCCGACAGCCATTGTTCCTTGGACGCAAATTAAAGAATGGTATGATAGCGGAGAATATAAGCCTTATGACGATATCTTACTATATGAATTGATTAAGGATTTTAAGAAAAAAGTACAGAAATGGAAGAGACTCAACCGAATTATAAGAGATATCCCATCTACATATATATCTGGCGGATATAAGCACGAATATGTTAATATGCGCCAACTATTACAAGATGATATGAAAAAAAATAATTGGTGCTGTAATTGTATTAGATGCCGAGAGATTAAAGATGTCAGCATAAATCATTCGAGTATTACTATTGATATTACCACATATAAGGCAAGTGGAGGAACAGAATACTTCATATCTTTTGAAGCCGACGGAAAACTTAGCAAATACCTAATAGGATTTATTAGGCTTCGCCTTCCTGGCTGCGATAGCGGCGATAGCGGCGATAGCGTAGATAAATCTACTCAATTTCCTATATTACATGATTGTGCTCTCATTCGTGAGCTACATGTTTATTCTAACCTTAGCAATGTCGGAAATAATATTGAAACTTCATATCAGCATAAGGGATACGGCAAGAGATTGATAGAAGAAGCCGAGAGAATCTCAAAAGAACAAGGGTATACAAAGATTTCCATTATTAGCGGTACAGGTGTAAGAAATTATTATAGAAAACTTGGATATACCCTTAAAGACACTTACATGTACAAAGATTTATAATTATATAATTTATATTTGATACTTATAAGGAAAATAAATTATTTGCACCCTTGAAGATTTTAGAATATAGTTACTTCGCACTATCTGCCTTTTTATTAGCTTTTATATCAGCCTTTTTATTAGGTTTTATATCTGCCTTTTTATTAGCTTTTGTATCAGCCTTTTTATTAGCTTTATTTTTTGGAGAATTATTATTTTTTAACATTCTTTTACCACCAGTTTTTTTTTCAAACAAATCATTTGATTCGCGCTTATCTTCATCGCATAAATCATTATTTATACAATCAATAGGTATATCTTTTCGCGTATCCTCTAATAATTTATTATTACAATTATTACCATCTAAGATTGACAATCTTTGAAAAGTATCAAAGCGTGTAATTTTTATAAAATCAGGTGTAATTAGCCTACTTCCATTCTCATTTAGAAAGTCTATAGCATCAGTATATGCGTAATGTACTGTTTTATATCTAATAATATTGGAAACAATAGAAGTTATTATAAAATTATTAAACCCATTATATTCATTTTCAATAGATATATTACATTGTGTTTTTTTAACATTTTTTCGCAATGTGCTATCGTTGATTATTTTATTTAACCATAAATTGCATATTTCATAATTTTTATATGGTTCTTTATTACCCGAAGCCGAATCATCTTTTATATTACACATATTATGAACGTAGGTTTTAACAATTATTTTAGAATCCTTTCCATATGCTGCTATTCCAACAAATAGTTCTCCTAATTTTAGTATTTCTCCTTCTGTGTAATCTCCGTTAATGTCAAGACCTTGAATGGGCATAGCATTGCCAGAAACTGCTATTCCAAATGTTGCATTTGAATTCTTTAATATACCAATCGCCATTTCTTTTACACATTTATGCGTATATACATCATTTGTTGTGACACCAAGTAATGTGCGTTTGGCATCTGTATCATATACACCAAAACACCCATATTTATATGATCCACCATAAGGTATATCTACTAATGTTGAAAATATTAACCCACCTGTTATTGATTCTGCCGTAGCAACTTTAAGACCAGCTTTATTTGTAGCTATCTTTTTTAAAAATTTGTATGCTGTAAAATGAGCTACTGCTTTTACATTATTTAATATATCTTCAGGACGTAATAATTCAAACTCTGGAAAAGTATTATACATATCTATTATAATACAAGATAAAAAATAATATAATAGTAGGGATGGCGAAGAGAACTTCAATATATGATAGAACACAGGAATAAATAGAAATTGAAGAGGAACTGGAACTTATTATTGAAGATAAAAAAAGGGCAAGGCTGCTGTTGATAAAGTGGCTACCCTCTTATTTTGTTCCTTCTTGGATAAAACACAGAGATGCCGAGAGAAAAAAAATACCCTTTTCTGTACACTTGAAACTCGTCTAGATTGTATCAGTCTTGCTCCTAAAACTGCTCCTAAAACTGCACCTAAAAAATAAATATTATATATTTTTAGTTTGTTTAAATGTTTATATCTTTTGAAGATTATAGAAATCTTCACCTTATTACTTTTATATTTATGATATATTTTTAATATATATTAAATAATTAGAATAATAATATAATAATGTCTGGCAAATATCCGGCATTTCAAAAATTAATAAATAATACACTCGGACCTAATTATGCTAATGCTAATGCCAATCATAATCCTAATGCAAATGGCGCAGCTTATGGACCTATAAGCCGTGCTCCTAGTATGCCGGCCAATTATAATCCTGAACAAAGAGTTTCTATATTTGATAGAACGCCTTCTGAAATTGAATTTGAAGAGAGTCTAGAAATTATCATAGAAGATGATAGAAAAGGTAATGATGCTGTTGAGAAGTGGCTACCATCTTATTTTGTTCCTTCTTGGATAAAACACAGAGATGCCGAAAGAAAAAAAATACCCTTTTCTGTATTGATAATGTCTAAGGAAAAAAATGAATTGAGAGATTTAGATGAATTATGGGACGATTATAATTTAGTATTGGATAAGGCAACTAATAAACCTGCCAATAATCCTCGCGGTTATTTTGTTGCCCTTCTTGATGGAAAACAGGATATGGTTACGCTTGTGATGAATAAATGCGGTACCGGAATAGAAGCCTATCGTAATGTAATAAAATGTCTTTTATTATATAACTTAAAAAGAATACACAAAATAGTTGAATGGGAGGATACTCTCAATGCGCCTGGAATACCTATATATGATTCAAGCCCTAATAATATATTTAAACATATTAATGTACAGAATATCTTTGATGTAGGGACTCTCAACAAACATGAACAAGAGTTCGTAAGAATAATGAACGCAGAAGCAATTTCACTGTATCCCACTGTAAATAATCAAAATATAAAACCTACAAGCTCTCCATTTGTAGATATGAATACCTTTGACCAAGTAATAAATGATGCCTTTTTTTCTCTTACAAACACCAATTTCCGCATATTTTTAAATAGAGTTTCTATTAAATACTGGAAATGGTTAAGATATAATAAACAAATATAATCCTCCGATGAATGGTTCTAAAATTTTAGCAGTTTATTATTAGCTGTTTTTAATCCTTTTACTACTGCATCAAACTCCTTATTAATTTGCATTTTAGGTTTTGAATTCTTCTTGAAATCATCAGGAGATAATACTACTCTCAATCTAACGAGTCCTTTATTTTTATATTCCTTCTTTTTCATAAGCTCTTCGGTAGTAATCAAGCCTTTCATAAAGTTTTTAACTATTGTTTTAGGTGTTGACGATGAGCTGCGGGAAGCAGAAGCAGATTTTGTACTTCTTGCCGATCTTGAAGAATCATTGCTATAACTTTTCATTAGCATTTTATCCATCTTATTTATTATCAATTCTAATATATATACATATAAATATTACAGATATAGCGTATATCCCCAAGTTTCTATTTACTCTTAACAGTAAAATATATGTATTTTTTGGCATAATCTTTTACATCGTATATCTCGTTGCTTTGCACTTTCTCTATACTGGGTATTCTATTATTATTTGGTACATTCTGATAAGTTATGTATTTTTTATATTTATTGTCGCCAGAACCAGTCCCTGAGCCTGTTTCTATGGCTTCATTGATATTTATTTCATTATGATATACCTTTGCATTATTATCATCATCTAAATTATCTATATTTATCATATTATTATATGTTGTTTTCAGCTTATTTATAGTTATATCATCGGTGTATTCTTCAATATCTCTTCTTATACTTAATATTGTTTTGCCAAATGCATCCTTTTTAACAGCGCTATTTTTAATCAATGACAATTCCAAATCATCTATCTCATCCTCCTTATCAGTTATATCAAAAATCTCTTTTAAATCATCGAGATTCTTAGCATTTTTAGAATCAGCTATGCTTTTATTTATAGCAGTATTAATATCCCGAACAGTTTTTTTATTATATTCAAATAAATCATTGTTATTCTTGGTAGATTTTAGATATATTGCACCAGTTATAGATATATCTACAATTATATATATATTAAGAACTATTATTATATTTTTATTTTTTGGGTAATCATCCATAAGCACCTTGTATTTTGTATTGCTCATCTCTTTCTTAGACGAATCATACAATTTAATATTAGGCTTATAATTTATATTGTTATACACATATGTTTTAATCTTATAAGTTTCATATGTATCCAGATTTTTATTAGCAGTCAGCAATATCAAATTGTCTGTAACATCATTTTCTTTTATTTCATTTTTAATGTTGGCATATGATATATTTTGTTTGTTGTGTTTAACTAATGAATCCATATCTTTTGGTACGCCATAAGATATAACAAGGTTATTTGCATTCACCAATTTTGCGATTTGCTTTCCGGTTTGCTTATTAGTCAAAGTATAGATTTTATTTTTTATATCAGCGTTCATATTATAATCACCCGCAATTAGATTATGATTAATGCCATTTATTTTAACAGGTATGTCAGTTGGTAAATTCATACTTTTCGTATTTATAGTAACTGGATGGTGGTATAAAGTAATACTTCCTATTTTTGTCGAACTTCTATCTCCCCAATTATTTACTATTTTAAATACAATCTGCTTATAATCGCCTGGTATATCCAATTTGTAAAATTGCGAGTAATCCCAACTGGCACTATTCGGTAGAATAAATGTTAATACTTTTGTAGTTATCCAAGCTCCCTTGGCATTTTGATATTTCCCAAATACATCTATATTTTTAGCATTGCAAGATGTATTATATAGCCCGTTTATTCCATAAAATTCAAAACCCGATATAAAATTTACCGCCGACATCGTTATAGTTATCTCAGGATTAATCCCGTTCGCTCCATAAGCACTGTTATGATATGTTGTATGCGTTTCTTCTTTATCAAGTCCCCCACAGTTTGCATGACATACTACATCAATAAAGCTAGGATAATACTCAACAAAACTATAATTTCCTGGGCTGGCTGTATACATTTTTTCAAGCCACGCACCACCACCACGCCACCGCCAAAATACAACACTCCAGCCAAGTGGAACTCTCATAGATTTAATATTACCTATATAATATCCAAAAACACTTTTTGAAATTTCCCTTTCATGTCCCGAATAATTACGGTCAGTATATATATATACTTTGTTATCTACTTTAACTCTTCGTATTTCTGTTATTGTTTGTGTTTTTACGCGTCTGGCACTGTCTTTTAATATAGCGCTTAGTCCCTGATTTGGTACTGTTTTTAATGATGATTGTATAGTCCAGTTGCCGTGTGATAAGGTTTGGTTTGCGTTATCAATACGATGAGCATCGGGAAAATGAGGCATAGCCAGTATTTGTCCGTTGCCACCGAATGAGTAATCAATGGTCATCGTATTGTCTTTGAGAGTAGCCTTCAATTTGTCGTCGTTTATTTTAGGCTCTAATATTTTCTTTTCAACATATTTTTGATAGGATATTTTCCCGGGCTTTAAATATTTATTCAAGAAGTTCTTAGTTTCCTCATCGTAATTAAGCGCATCTATCGTAATTATATTTATTATATACTTGTCTATTGTAGATATCTTGTTAGCAAACACATTTTTCGCCTTCTCTAATTCTTTTAGCTCGGCATATTTAACTACTATTTCTTTTCTTATAGGAACATTCAAGGAATCTATGCGAGTATCTATGTGATTTTTTATAATTTCTAAGATTTTTTCTTTATCCGCGAAATTCTTAGGTTCATAATTATTACCTACGTGCGTTCTAAATTTATCCAGAATATCTGCTGTAAGTTCGGTATCATTTATAACAATGGGCTCAATAAGTTTATCTATGTTTATTAGAGCAACCGTATTAAGCTTGGTATCATCTGTTATCAATTTATCATATGAAATTATTTCTTCTTTATCACACAAAAGGTTTCTTTCAAACTTGTATATCGTTATACCAAGTACTTTATCGTTTTTATTTATTTTAAATTTGAAAGCTTTACTATTAGTATCGTAATAATATGACGTAGAACTGGTATCTAATAATTCAGTGAGAGAGAAGGGTTTACTTTCAAATATGTTATTGTTTGTTGCGTTTATTTCAATTTTATCAATGCTCTCAATGATATTCTCTTCATTTATAAATAAGCGATATAGAGCTACATTTTTCAAGGGTGGTGTTAGCATAGTATCATAAGTATAGCTGCATATGCTTTCAATAGCATATTTCTGATAATCCTTTTCTTCTGATAGCGAGGGATTAAAGTTCATCTGCATATATTCTTTTTTGCCTCCATCGGCCGTTTGTAATGTCGTATATTTATCCTTATTATATGATAGCAAGACATTTTCCGAGTATTTATGTGCGTTCAAATCATTATTATCATTTTTCAACTTAAAACATCTGCTTTCTTCGCTGAAATTATTGAAGTCCGATTTATTAGCTCCTTCTTTTGTTAGTATTTTTTTAGCATATGGTAAATCCACACTATTCGCTACTGTATTATTAATCGTGGCTATTTCTTTCCAGCCATCTTTAAAAATGTATTTACTTGAACCATTTTTGTTAAATCTAATTTCGCAGGGTCTAAGGGTTACTATTGAGTCCTTGCTTGGATAAAATAGGGGGGTATTGTCTAATTCTAATTGTTGCTTAGAATATATCTGTGTTCCTCCGCTAGTTTCACCATATTTTTCAAACAATTTATAATGTTTTTTATTGGAATCTTTCAAATAAAATAATATAATTACTATAAATAACATAATGAAAATAGATAAGTAAATATATTGTACATTCTCTTCTAAGCTTATTGTATTATAATTTAACATAGGATATTTATATTTTTTCCTTATTTATTTATTATATTTTTATTTATTTTCTTATTTCTTTTATAGAAGAAGAATTGAATGAGTGTCGCTGGGTACGAAAAAGTCAAAACTAAAGTTATTGAAGGAAAAAAAAAGTGCATTTATAAGAAACACAAGGGAACCAAACTATATGTTAAAGGGTTCGGGAAAATGAGATCCGTAGAAAGCTATGTAAAATTATGCAAAAAGGCTGCTGCAAAATCCGCCAAGCCTTCTGCAAAATCTAAAAAGGTGCGTTCAAAATCCGCCAGAAAATATGGCGGATTCTTACAAGAGTTTTTTGCCAATATAGACGATTTATCTAACAAACCCAGTGAAAAAAAAGATAATAAGCAGCCGCAGCAGCCACCTGTAAACAGTCAAGAAGTTGTTGCAAATCAACATTTTAATAATCCTTCCCCCCAGTCTGGTAAAATGGATCCTGCTAATATGGCAACAAAAGGAGGTAGTAAATGTGATAGACAAGGCGGCTATCGTAGCTACCGTGGTGGCAATAATGGATTCGTATCTGCATTAAATAACACAGTTGGCAATGGCTTATCTAATGTTTCAAGTGCTGTTTTAGGTGCTGTTTCAGGCGGCTATCGTGGTGGCTATCGTGGTGGCTATCGTGGCGGTAATGATATTGATGCTGTTTCAGGCGGCTACCGTGGCGGCTACCGTGGCGGCTACCGTGGTGGCTACCGTGGTGGCAATGGAACATTATCTAATTTACAAAACACTGTTGCTAGTGGTTTATCTGCCTTTTCAGGCGGCTACCGTGGCGGACAATTAGACCAATTCCAAGATGCCTCACATGATGCCTCACAAAATGCCTCACAAAATGCCTCACAAAATGCCTCGCATGATGCCTCACAAGATGCCTCACATGATGCCTCACAGAATGGTGGTAGACGCAGAAGAAGAAAAAAAGCCCCTATATCTATTCTTGACAAATTAATGATGGCCGCAACTTTCAGAAAAAACTCTGCTAAAAAGGGCAAAAAACTCCGCCGTAAAGGAGGTAATGTCTTTAGACAAGCCACGGATGCAATAGGTGACTTAAACTTAATGGGTGGTAGACGCTAAACACTGCACTCTAATCATTAACGAAATTATTATATCTCGCGTGCAATAATAAATACTTTATAATAATAGTTATAATAAATTATTTGAATTAGCAATGCTTTTTCATAATCATCTATATCGCCTGTCTCGCCTGTCTCGTGTTGAGTATATTTCTTTTTATATGTTATTTTTGCATCATATATGTCATTGTCGTATAGGATTTTTCTAATTGCCGTTTTTTTCAAGTTTGACACCAATTGTGTTATATGAGATTTCAAGGTAGCCAATGCATAACTCTCTATATTCAGATATTGCTCAGAATCAATCTCGACATTTTTAATAGTTTCACTATATTTCAGTATTTTCCTGTTCATTCTCTTGCTAATAAAGCTGTCTTTCGTATTCCTGTAATTATTCCAATATGATATGTATACATCACAATATCGGCGCTTAGAAATATCCATAATCATTTCTTGAATATCCTTCGGAATATCATGAAGATAATTATCTTCAAACATTATCTTTCTTATCGTCAACTCGTCTTTCGACCTGTCTATCGCTTATTATATATTATTATATACCTTGTCAATTTTTAATTGTTGATAAAAAAAATATAAAAATACAGAATGATATACAAGGGGCATTTCGAGCCTTCGTAGAGCTACTGATTATCTCTCAATTCTGATTGCATATACGATAGTATAATATGCAGAGAATATGTATTGAGATAGCAGTGCTTTCTCGTAATTAGATACGAGGCTGTTATTTCCAGGATTGTTCCTTTCGTATACTTTCTTGGCATTATAGATTCCGTTATTTCTCAGGATTTTCTTGACTTTCGGCATCTTCATGTATTTAATAATATCATCAATGTGATTTTTCAGCTTCTCTTCGGCAATCTTCTGACGATTTGTAAATGCTGGTGTATCCACGCCGGCCTTATATACACAATTCAAACGGCATACACTCTTGTGCATCCTGTCGTCAATGAAACTATTGTATCGCCAGCTAAAATTATCTCTCTCTGTCTTGACATGGATATTGTAATCATCTTGGCGCCAATACATATCAATCATTTCCAGAATATCAACAGGAATCTCTGTCAAATAATTCTCCTTAAACATACTGAGTATCAATATGTTCTCTTCTGGACTGGCTTGTGGCTGGCTTGTGGCTGGCTTGTGGCTGGCTTGTGGCTGGCTTACAGGTTGTGTTAGCGCTTTTGAGGCGCTCTGATGGTCTGGTTGGTTAGACGATTATATTTTATAGATTTTAATCAATTTTTCAGTTATATTGCAAAATATAGGACATTTTACGCTAAGTATATAAAAAAAATGATTATATATAGAAGTGGATATATCTTTAATAACTATGGATAAAGGAAAGAAAATAATAGTCATCGTCGGATTTCCTGCATCTGGTAAATCTACATATGCTAAAAAATTAGCAGCGAAATATTCTAAAAATGGCATTATATTATCGCGCGATACATTAGGTGGTGCAATAGCTGACATTTTACCGAAATTGAAGGAACTTTTAGAATCTAAAAATAACTATAAAATAATTATTGATAATACAAATATTACCATAGATACCAGAAAGCCTTTTGTAAAATTGGCGCAGACCTTGAACGTTCCAATAGAAGCTCATTATATTGTAAATACTATTGAAGATAGTCAGGTTAAAACATTACATAGGATGTTTGATAGATATAAACGCTTGTATATGACTGGTAAAGCCGAAAAAAATACAGAAGCTCATAAAGACCCCAATGTATTTCCGCCGGCTACTTTGTTTGCTATGCGAAAAAAATTGGAGATTCCAAAAATTGCCGAGGGATTTACAAATGTAATAACAGTAGAAGCTCCGTCTATTAAATGGGATGGGCGAAAATACAGGAATAAGGCGGTATTTTTTGATATAGATGGGACTCTGCGATATACCGAACATCTTAAACATAAATATCCTCTAATTCCCGAAGAAGTTGAGCCGATGAAGATTATATCCTTGGAAGAACAGAAAGTAAAATTGAAGGCTCTTCTTAAAAACAAATATAAACTGCTCGGTATAAGTAATCAGTCTGGCATTTCTAAGGGTGTTGTTAGCGAAAATCAGGTCATCGCATGCATGAATAAGACTCGTGAAATGCTTGGAATGACCGAAAAGGAGTTCAATATTACTTATTGTCCCCACAGCGCCTTTCCGCTAAGTTGCTATTGTAGAAAACCACAGGTAGGGCAAGTTGTAAACTTCGTAGAAACTCTAAAATTAAATCCTTCTAAATGTATCTTTGTAGGAGATAGAAAAACTGACGAAACTACTGCTATTAGAATGGGGATGCAATTTATTACCGCAGAAGACTTCTGGAAAAATGCATGATATCCATATAGA
>Ga0255102_1000504_pt1 | contig 10738 bp, 15 predicted proteins | sample Law_Cont_RepA_0h_FD_188448 | JGI IMG/M metagenome (GOLD analysis project Ga0255102, IMG submission 188448) | Freshwater microbial communities from St. Lawrence River, New York, United States - Law_Cont_RepA_0h | ecosystem: Environmental > Aquatic > Freshwater > River | place: USA: New York... | reverse complement strand
TCTAGTCATGTTTTCCATTTAATAAATTTTTAACATAAACTTCTACTGTTTGTTTATTTTTACTTGCTTGAAAAGTTATATATTCATCAACAAGTTTTGCAATAAATGCTGCAGGCGCTCTATATTTTTTATCACACAAAGCTTTTATTATATCGTACTTATCTTTTCTAACTGCCACTGATTTCCATTTTGTATAGTCCATATTTATCCTTAAAATAGCCAAAGGTAAGCCATAAGTCCAATGAAAATTAAAGTTAATTTAGGAAATAATATTAAAGTTAATATTAAAATTTGATTAACATGTTTCCAATGTTCTTTCATTAATGTCTCCTTTGTTGTTTTTCTTCTTTTCTAGATAACAATTCATCTCTTACTAATAACTTAGCATAATGTTCAGTCAATGGAAAAAAATCTATATTACCCATTTTTATACTAATATTAGACAGTCGAAGTATTGCATCCACACATTCAGGACTATCTTCAGTCACTTTTTGACCTTGATAGTTGGTGTCATACATTCTGCCTAAAATATCATCTACTTTAGAAGAATATTCTTGCCACGCTTTCGATTTGCTTTTTGTTGTCATATCTTATCTTGATATAATGAAATATAGTTAGATGTCAATAGATAGTATTGCAATAATATTAAATCATTGATATTATTACATTATGAAGTTGTATCGTTTTATCGCTAGATATGCTGGTCAACGTATAATACTTGACGTAAATGGTACTAGTGATGATGAAGCGAAGAGCAACTTTATAACAAAGCTTAGAGAAGGCGGAGGAACTTGGAGTAAAGAAGTTACTTATTCCCCGTCCAAAGTCTTCCTAACATATGAGGAGATAAATGATGCTGCAAAGTCAGGAATCGTTGTTAGCTAAAAAGATGGTTTTGGAAACCAAGTGGAACCAAAAGTATCTTGAGCAAGGAACAGAAACTCTTGATATGATGCAAATTGATCTTGAGCTTAAAGAAATTAAAAGAAAGCTTAGAGAACAAGATGTATTAAAAGCAAGAGAAGAATTATTTAATACTGAAGAAGATTTAGATATCGCTTCTTAGTTTAGTTAAATAAATTTTTGCATTTACTAATTAATGCATAGAGAAAGTCGTCTTTAAAAATAAATTCAAAATCATTCATAGGAATATTTTCTTTTTCGTTTTTATATACTAAATCATTTAATCTTTTAAAAAAAAGGACTTCATCTTTATCTTCCAACACATAACATAAAGCATGCGTGTAGTTTTCTTTGCTAGCTATTGTTAATCTACAGTTACCATCTCTACAAACAAATCTATGATTTTCTTTTTTCTCTAATACAGGTGGTGTAGTAAACTCTGCTTTTGCATAACTAATATTTTCAAAATCAATTTGTTCAATATTAATTGCTTCAATTTTGTTTTTAAATAATAGATATTTAGGCCAAAGTGTTTTCAACATTACATTGCCTCTCCCCAATTATCTCCTATCGACACATCAACCTTATTAGGAACTTCTAACTCTACTGAATTTTCCATTACATTAATGATATTTTTTTCATCACTCTCAGATTCTATATTAAAACATAACTCATCATGAATTTGTAACATTGGTATATGTCCTGCCTTATAACAATTAATCATAGCAATTTTTACTTGATCTGCTGCAGATCCTTGAATTAATCTATATTAAAACATAACTCATCATGAATTTGTAACATTGGTATATGTCCTGCCTTATAACAATTAATCATAGCAATTTTTACTTGATCTGCTGCAGATCCTTGAATTAATCTATTTAAAGCTTTGTATGTCATCGCTCTTCTAGCAGAAGATAAACTTCCATGTTCCATAATATATTCTTTTTCAGTTAAAGCTAAAAACAATCCATAGCTTTTTGGTTCGTATAAATTAAATCTACATTTTCTTCCACCAATTGTTTTAACCGCACCTGTTTCTGATGCTTGCTTTTGAACTCTATTGGCTAATTGTTTAACAAAAGGAACTTTACTGTTGTATTCTGCTAAAATTGCTTTTGCTTCTTCTACTGTTATTCCTAGTTGTTTAGCTAACTTAGCTTGTCCCATTCCATAAAATATACCTAAATTAATTGTTTTAGCCTGTGTTCTAGGGATATTAGCCATATCAGCTACAACCTGGTGAAAGTCAGCATCGTCTTCCCTATAAGCTTTAATTAATACATCTGCCCCTGCAAGACCACCTAATTTTTTATCTGTAGTTGCTGCGTAATGAACAACCAGTCTTGGTTCTTGTTGTGAATAGTCAAACGATCCCCACTTACATCCTTCTTCAGGTAAGAACAAACCTCTAATTAATTTACCATATTCCTTATTTCTAGCAGGAATTTGTTGTAAATTAGGGTTAGAATAGGACAATCTTCCTGACACAGTTCCTCCCGTATCTGATCTTAATTGATTAATTTCAGCATGAATTCTACCTTTGTGTGAGAATCTTAAAAAACTATCTATAAATGTTGAATGAAGTTTGTTTACTTCTCTTGCTTCTCTAATTAATTTTGCAAGCGGATGTTCGTTGTTCGTGAGCCAATTAGTAGTAAACGATGGCGCTTTACTTTTTTCAGTTAAATCATATTTAATTCCAACAGCATCAAATGCTTTAGCCACTGATCTAGCAGCCCATATATCTACAGCGATTCCAGATAATTTTTTTATCTCTGTAATTAAACTGCTCTCTAATGTTTTAAATTGTTTTTTTAATATCTCAGCTTTATCTAAATCAATTCTAATTCCAACCTCTCTCATTTGTATTAATATTGGAAGCAGCTCCATTTCTGTATTCCATATAGTTTGTAATTGTTCTTTCTTAACAAATGTTTTTAAATGATGCCAAAGTTTTAATGTAAGTACAGCATCTTGTTCTGCATAAAAACCAACTGCCATTGCAGGCATCTTCCATAACTCAGCCTTAGCATCCAAACCTCTTTGCGCTGCTTCTTCTTTTAATTCTGTTTCAGATTTCATCTCACCTAACATTTCTATTGATAAATTATTTAAAGAATAACTTCTTCTGTTTTCATCAACCAGGGCAGCAGTGACCATTGTATCAATGATAGGTCCCTTTACTTCCCAACCCATAGATCTAATCCAACCTAAATCGTATTGAGCGTTATGCATTATTTTAGCAGCATCTGTTTTTAATACTTCTTGAATCCATTTAAATACTTTTGATCTAGGTAAGTTACCTCCACCTTGATGGTTAACGGGGTAATAACCTTTGAAAGAACCTGCAGCCACTGCAATACCAACTATCTCTCCATCTCTTCTAGCCCAACCAGTTCCAAGAGTTTTCATATTCTCGTCTCTTGTTTCTAAATCTATTGCTATTTCATCTTCATGTGAAAGATCCGGAAACTCACTTGGAGTAACCCATTCTGAATTAGGTATAGTCATATTAATTTGATAACTCATTCATAGTCTCTCTCAATAATCATTTCTAAATAATGTATTGCTTTTAATATATCTTCTTTTTTTCCTTTTAGCCTGTGTCTGCATATGTATTTGATTGCATTACCTTCTGCAAAAGGTAAATTATTTTTATTTATAAATACAGAAGGCTGCACCTTCATCGATCGATAATGTTTGCCCCCTACCTGCTTAAAAAATGTTTTATTGCTCATATTCCATGTCCATATCCTAATGCAGCTAATGGCATATAATGCCCGTAAGGTTTGCTAAATTTAATAATGTTTAAACCTTTCTTAGCTCTTGTTACTGCTACGTACCATACTCTTAACTCTGAGTCTCTATCTTTTTGTGTCTTATCTCTTAAAGTGCATATCTTTGGACATGCTTCAAAAACAACCACATGGTCAGCTTCACCACCTTTTACTTGATGTATTTTATCTATAATAATCAATGGCTTAGTGGTATAATCAATGCCTTTTTCTATTAATCTTTGTATATAATTTATATCTGCTACTTTAATTTCTAGGGCCGTTGTCCATGGTCCCTTATCCTGTATTAAACCACATTTCTCATTTAATAATGCATAATTAAAATGATCTTCCTTGATGGCTTTCCATTTTTTTGATGTCATGGTTCTCCAACCATGTTCAATGTTATTTATATATTTATATAAAAAAGTAACTTCTTCTCTATTAAGATAACCGTCTTCCATTAATTTAGTCCATAAGGCAATAGATTTCCAATCAGTTGGATTTACTGATCCTAACCCCTTTGCACTTTTAAAATGTAACCCCATCTCTCTAGCAGTATTTCTTACTTCAACTAATTCATTTTTAGTTCTTGTTAGTATCATCCAAGTATCCTTAGGATAATCTTTAAATTTAACATGACTTAATTTGAAATTATCTGTGCTTACATATCCTTTGTGCTTTGCCGGATAATACTGTTTCTTTTTTCTATTAACTACATTCTTAATAATATTTACTGAAAATCTTAATACTTCTTCTGGTAATCTTCTTGATTGTCTTAAAACAATAGATCTGCCTGGAAACTTTAAAAATTCTTCTACACTAGCTCCATTCCATTCATGTATAGCCTGGTCATCATCTCCTGCTATATAAACTTTCTTAGCTTTAGCTGCCATTAAGTAAACAAAGTCCCATTGTAATGGAGTTAAGTCCTGTGCTTCATCTACAATAAAATAATCTGTTTCAAAAGAATGATCGTTAATTAAAAAGTTTTCAACCATATCAGTAAAATCCATAAAGAAACCCTCCTTAAACTTTATCCAATTATTAACTATGTCTACTAAATTACGCCAATCTTTTGTCTTACCTTCTGAACTATCACTGTCGTAAGCTTCTTTTAAAGTTATCTTACAGTTCCTAGCTTTTTCATATAATTGAATAGGATAGTTTTTAATTACTAATTTTCCGTCATCATCTTTTCCAACTTCTAATTTAATTTTTTCTCCTCGTTCTAAATAACTAAAAGCAGGAATATGTTTTCTTTCATCTATTATTTCTAATGCTGCATCCCTCGTTCTTGATAAACACATTGAATGAATTGTTTTAAACAATGAAAAAGAATCTTCTCTGTATGTACCTTTGAATTTTTTAAGGACCCTCTCCATTCCTTCTCTTGCAGCTTTTACAGTGTAAGAACAAAAACCAATGTAATCAGGCACCATATGCTTTCTTGAAATACCTTTTTCAACTATATCTAATAGACTATGCGTTTTTCCTGTGCCAGGAGGACCAAATATCTTAATTGTTTTCTTAGCAATAGCTTTAAGTATTTCAGGATTTTCCCTTATACTATCGGCTGCATTTCTAATTTTAGTTTGCGGTAAATTCATTTGATTTCATTTCTTTTTTAAAACTTTCTATGTTTTCACTATTGTCCCTTGGTATAACTTTAAATGTTTGAAGTGTTGAATAACATCTGCCTTTATATTCTTGGTATGTCTTATGTAATTGAATAAATCTTTTACACGCATCTTTTTTATCTGGATATTTATTCTTTTCTTTTTCACATAGTTTAGCTAGAATTTCACCAAGACTTGTTTCATATGCCTTGTTATATTTTTGTTTTGCATAATTTTTAAATGAAGTTACATTCCAAAAGTATCTTCCATTTTCTTTATCATCCTTCCAAACATAGCCCATTTCTATTTGGCTTATGTCATTACCACCTCTTCTCTCATCAATGAAAGCAGTAAGTATTGAAAAAAACTCTGACATTTTTTCTTCACCTTCATCATAACTGTCTACTATCTTCATTTGAGTAAACCAATTATCCTTCATTGTTTGAAATTCTTCTGATGGAAGCATTGTCCACTGTATGTTTTCTTCCCAACATCTTTTAGCTATTGTATTCTGAGTCCACAATTGATCTGTTGTCATTGATACAACAATCTCATCTCCTTGTTCATTAACCATTGTAAGTAAATGTCTTCTAGGCATTGTTTTAAGCATTCTATAATCTGTTACCATTACAATCTTTTCTACTAATCCATACTTCCTAGTCCTGCAGCCAACACGATCGCAGTGTCCTAACTCATCTATTTGTCTACAATTATTTTTATATAACCAAATATCCTCTTCATCTTTTTGATCTACCACATCTTTCTTTTTCATTACTTGAGATACCTTTGTAGCAAATTCTTTATTATTAAAACCGTCTTTAGATAGAAAATGTTTTTCTACAAATTCATGCATGTCATTTCTTATCTTTTCTTCATCTTCTCCGTGAATCTTCCTTGCAACACATCCATACTGCATTAAAACTTTATCTCTTTCTCCTTCTCCTACATTGTTCTCAAAGTAATAATCCATGCATGGAGGATAATCAGATGTAAATTTATTTCCTATTTTAAATAATTCTTCAGGTGTTATTTTTGTAATAGGCATTTGTAAAAACTCTTCTAATGTATAAAGATCATTCATGTCATAATCTTTAATTGCCCATCTTCTTTCTGGCCCAGTATCTTGCGCATTAAAATAAGGAACGTTTAACATGTTGCCTGTTCCATCTTCTGATAATCTTGTTTGCACTGGGAAGATATCAATTGTTTTTTTAGGTCTTCCTAATTTTAAAGATAATGTTCTTAATCTTGTTTTTAATTCTTTTGCTGAGACACTTCCATCTATGAATAAATATGCGTGTATACCACCAGATTTAGATTTAAATGGTGTAAAGGGTAATCCCCATGATTTTATTTTTGCTAATACTTCGTTAGCTTCTTCAACTGATTTAATTTTATCTACGTCAATACATCCATAGCTACATGAACCATCTGGACGTGTTGGTACAATACCAATAGGAGTTTTTCCCTCAATGTGATCTGTGAATAATGGAAGTTCATTTCCATCTACTGGAAACTCTTTCCAATTATATTCTCCTTCAACTTTGCCATCCGACCTCTTCAAGCCCGAAGGCTTGAAGATGCCGTACTTTCGTTTGGATCCATCGAAGAGTTCTAGGAACCTACCGAAGTCCATAAATTAAAATGGAGTTTCTTCAGTAGTTGCTTCAACTTCTTCTTCACCATGCTTAACATTTATTGCTCCTTTTTTACAACTCATGTAAAAATCTTGCGCTGCATTAAGCAATGTATTGTTTGGAATATCTTTATTCCATTCAATTTCCCAACCGTACCATGAACCTAAACTATTTTTTTCTAAAACAGTTTTAAGGACATAGATTTGAGAAAATGCGGGAGGCATAAAAAAGCCCTTCACACCTTTTCTTCTTTGAGTCATCATCATAGAATTCCATTTTCTGGATTTTTTTCTCTGAGTTGCTTTCATTGTAATTAAAGCTGACTCTTTAGGTTGGTCATTTTCATCAACTAGTAAAACATAATGAGAAGCTGTCTCCTCAATATAGTTTCCACTTTCTAAACGATCCTTTTTATCTGGACCTCTTTTAGTTTTAGTTAATATATCTGATGATGAATCATAGATAGCAACAGGCGCTCCTGCACCTTCTTTGCCTCTATCTCTCCACTCTAGATATTCTAACTTATAGAAACATGGAACAACTCTAATACCTGCAGGTCCATCATATAATTGATCGGACACAGTATTATAAATCATACCAGGTCTTGCGTTAGCTATGTATTTAGAATCACCAGCAGTTACCTGTGGGGAAAGTTGGCTCAAGATTTTTAAAAACGGTAGGGCCACATCTTGTGATCCAATGTTTTCTAATCCTGCTCCAGACATCTTTTCCAGTGACGCAATGTCAACTGAAGGTAGCGGTGCTTCGTTTTTCTTTACTACTGCTTTTACTTGTGTTTGTGCTTGTGCAACCATTATTTACTCCTTGTTTGTTATTTTTGTTTTGTTTGCAACGTATATACCGAATATATCGGAAGGAACCATACGACCATTTTGAATTTGTTCTCTTACGAACGCTTTCAAAGTCATCGGCTCAACCTTTTCGGCTTGCTTATAACTATGTCCTTTTTGTTGAAATAAGTCAATAAGTTCTTTAGCCCTATCATCCTCAGATCTACCAAAAGTTACAGTTATATTGTTTTTGATTAAATCACCATGTCCGTTGTCCCTGAGCCATTGAAATGCCTCAGTGGTTTTATCGGTTGGGATCTTAGCAGCATAGTAGGGTTTTACCTCTACTGCTGAACCATCTGCTAATTTTAATAAAGAAATACCCATCTCTTGCATTAAATTAGGTATTATCTGCTCAGATAACTTAAGCTCCTGTTCTTGAACCGTTTTTAATTGATTCTCGATATCTGCTATTTGTTTCTGAACATCTAATAACCTTGTGCAAGCTACGGATATATCCTTAACTTTACTACTGTCTACATCTATTGATGAAGACAATTTTTCAAGATCCATAAAGACCTCCTTTTTTTGTTTGTAATGTTGTTTAAATTATCTTATAAAAGATGTCAAATAAAAAATTAATAATTAACAATGATCAAATACAAGTTTAAGACGAAACCATACGAACACCAAATTACAGCCTTGCAACAGTCTTGGAATAAAAAAGAATATGCTTGGTTTATGGAAATGGGTACCGGCAAAACTAAAGTTGCCATAGATAATATTGGTATTTTAAATCAACAAAATTTAATAGATACAGCTATAATAGTAGCTCCTAAATCGGTTTATTTAAACTGGGAAGATGAAATTGCGAATCACTTATCTGATGAAATACCTTATTCTATTTACTCCTGGAATAAATCTAAAAAAGATATTGATACTAAAAACTTAAAAGTTTATTTAATCAACACAGAGGCTCTATCACATAAAAGTGGTGTATTATTCGTTAAAGAAATTTTAACTAAGAATCTTAAAAGTATTTTTATTATAGATGAAAGTACATCAATAAAAAACCAAGGAGCATCAAGAACCAAAAACATTTTAAAATTATCGCAATTAGCCCTGTACAAGCGGATATTAACAGGATCACCAGTAACAAAATCTCCATTAGATTTATATACTCAATGTGCTTTCTTAAGTCCAGAGTTATTAGGTTTTTCTAGTTTCTATAGTTTTAGGGCTAGGTATGCTGTTATGGACGCAGTTCATGTAGGTAATCAAAGATATATTCATATTCCTAAGTATTATGTAAATCTAGATGAATTAAATTCTAAATTAAGAACATTCTCTTACAGAGTAAGAAAAGATGAGTGTTTAGATCTTCCTGAAAAAATTAAACAGTTAAGAACAATTCAATTAACTACAGAACAAAGAAGTGTCTATAATAATTTAAAAGAAAAAGCTATTGCCATTATGCAAGATGAATCAGTTAGCTTTACAGTTAAGCTTGTAGAACTATTAAGACTCCATCAGATTACAAATGGTTTTTTAAAAACTGATGAAGGTAATATAAAAGAATTTGAAGAGAATCCTAAGATGGATGAGTTATTAAATATCCTAGAACAAATAGAAGGAAAAGCTATTATCTGGGCTAATTACGTTCACAACATAGAATCTATTACTTCTAAGTTAACAGAACTGTATGGCAAAAACTCAGTTGTTAATATTTATGGAGATGTAGATGCTGTTAAGAGAAAAGAAGCAGTGCATAGATTTCAAAACGATCCTGAGTGTAAGTTCTTTGTAGGTAATCCAAGTACAGGTGGTTTTGGATTAACTCTAACCGCTGCAAGTTATGTAATATACTTTTCTAATAATTATAATTATGAAATTAGAATACAATCAGAAGATAGAGCTCATCGTATAGGTCAAAACAAAAACGTTACATACATTGATATCGTTGCCAAAGACACTGTAGACTTTCACATTATGAAAGCACTGCAAAACAAATTACAGATATCTAATAAAACTTTAGGAGAGAACGTTAAGAATTGGATTTAGTATACTGATCTACTTTTTTTAACCATTTATCTTTGTATTCATCTAACATTGATTTATCCATATCAAATTGTTGATAATATAAATCTTTAGTACATACACAAATAACTCCTTTGTTAATTGGTCCAAAGCTATCTTCATGTGCTAATGCATAAGCAGCTATTTGATAAAAGTAATCATCTATCCATTCTGCTTTTTTAGGTTTGTTTGCTTGTTTAAAATCTATTATTGTGGGCTCACCAGAATGCTCTCCAACTAAATCAGTTGCTCCAGCATATAAATCTTTATAAGCTAAGGATACCTCATTACCATATATAACTTTTAATGGTTCTAAATTTTTTATTATTGTGTGGGCCATTCTTCTTGATAAATCACCTTGAGGAGTTAAGTTTAAATAACCAACACCATTCATGTATTGTTCAATAACATAATGCATTTCAGTTCCTCTTAATGCAGCAGCTTGTGTTATCTTTCTTGCTTCTTCAGCGCCTACTCTATCTCTCCATTTTTGTAATGACTCTTGAGATTCTTTTGGTTTAGTAGCTGATAGTATAGTTGTTACACTAGGAATTTTTTTACCCTCAACATCATAGGTCCGTTGTCCCTTGTCCGTTGTTGCTCGTTCGTATTTCTTGTATGGGTATTTTTTATCCCAAGAAAAGTCTCCAAGGATTGATTTATTATTATCTTCAATAAACTTCATTACTAGTTTTTATAGGAGGTACCACAGGTCGTCAAGGATCGATTTCGTGCGTATACGTGCGTTTATGAAAGGAAATGTTTGATGATTGCACCTAAAAGTAACAAAACTACAGCAACTAAGAAACCTATGAAAGCATTTACATATCTATCTAACTTTCCATGAATACTCATTACGTCATCATGTAAATGTTTTAAATGATTATTTTTAATAGAGTCTATATCTTTTTTCACACCTGTGATGTGACCTTGAATAC
>Ga0255102_1000496_pt1 | contig 10883 bp, 8 predicted proteins | sample Law_Cont_RepA_0h_FD_188448 | JGI IMG/M metagenome (GOLD analysis project Ga0255102, IMG submission 188448) | Freshwater microbial communities from St. Lawrence River, New York, United States - Law_Cont_RepA_0h | ecosystem: Environmental > Aquatic > Freshwater > River | place: USA: New York... | reverse complement strand
GATAACCCCTCCCCCGGGCCATGGACGACTCCCTCGACCTCGAATTCACGGTGACCTACCGGCACCGCATCTTCTTCACGGAAGGCGCGTTCGCGGCGGGCAACCGGGTGCTGGCCGACCTCTTCGCCGGGGCCAAGGTCATCCCGATCGTGGATTCGGGTCTCGCGCAGTCCCGCCCGGGTTTCACCGCGGAGATCGCCGCCTATGGTCGCGCCGCCGGCGTGAACTTCACCCGCGAGCCGCTGGTGCTGACCGGCGGTGAGCCGGCCAAGAAGGACTCCGCGGTGGTCAAGGCCGCCCTCGCCGCCATCGAGGCCGACAAGATCTGCCGCCATTCCTACGTCCTCGCGATCGGCGGCGGCGCCTTCCTCGACGCAGTCGGCTTCGCCGCGGCCACCGCCCACCGCGGGGTGCGCCTGGTGCGCATGCCGACCACGACGCTCGGTCAGGGCGACGCGGGCGTGGGCGTGAAGAACGGCATCAATACCTTCGGGAAGAAGAACTTCACCGGCGCCTTCGCGGTGCCCGCCGCCGTCGTCAACGACCTCGCCCTGCTTGCTTCCCTCGACGCCCGCGGCCTGCGCGACGGCCTCGTCGAAGCCGTGAAGGTCTCGCTGCTCAAGGATCCGGTGTTCTTCGCCAACCTCGAGAAGGAGGCCCCGCTGCTCGCCGCCGGCGACATCCCGGCCATCGGCCGCGCCGTCCGCCGCTCCGCCGAGCTGCACGCCCGCCACATCGCCGGGAACGGCGACCCCTTCGAGCTCGGCAGCGCCCGTCCGCTCGACCTCGGCCACTGGGCCGCGCACAAGCTCGAGTCCATGACGAACCATCGCCTCACGCACGGCGAGGCCGTCGCGGTGGGCCTGGCGCTCGACCTCCTCTGCGCCCGCGAGCTGGGGCACTTCGGCGCGGCCGAAACCGCCCGCGCGCTCGACCTGCTCGTCGCCCTGGGCTTCCGGATCTACGCGCCCGAGATGCACCAGGACGGCGGCGCCACCATGCTCGCCGGCCTTGAGGAATTCCGCGAGCACCTCGGCGGTCAGCTCACGCTCGTCCTCCCGACGGCCATCGGCAAGTCCACGCAAGTCCACGAGATGCCCACCGCCATCGTGCGCCGCGCGACCGACGAACTGCGCGCGCGCGACCAGCAGCCATGCGCCGCGCGGTCCTGAACGTCGTCGGCCTCTCCGCCCGGGACCTGGCCTCCGGCGTGATGCCGCGCCTCGCTGCGCGCGCCGCCAAGGGCAGCGTCGCCAAGGTGCGCCCGGCGTTCCCCGCCGTCACCTGCACCGCGCAGTCCGATTACCTCACCGGCCAGCCGCCGAGCACGCACGGCATCGTCGGCAACGGCTGGTACGACCGCACGCTCAGCGAGGTGCAGTTCTGGAAGCAATCGAACCGCGTCGTGCTCGCCCCGAAGGTCTGGGACGCGCTACATGCCAAGAACCCCAAGCTGAAGGTCGCGAACCTCTTCTGGTGGTACAACATGGGCACCGCGGCGGACATCTCCGTCACCCCGCGCCCGGTGTACAAGGCGAATGGCGGCAAGGTCTTCGACATCGCGAGCTTTCCCCAGCGCTACCGGATCCTGCTGAAGCGCGACCTCGGCGATTTCCCGTTCCATTCGTTCTGGGGTCCGCGCGCCGGCCTGCCGTCGTCGCAGTGGATCGCCGACAGCGCCCGCTGGGTCGAAGAGCATGACCAGCCCGACCTGAGCCTGGTCTACCTGCCGCATCTGGATTACGACCTGCAGCGGTTCGGGCCGAACGACCCGCGCAGCGATGCCGCGCGCCGCGAGGTCGACAAGCTCGTCGGCGATCTGGCCGATTTCCTCGAAGCCCGCGGGGTGGACGTGGTCATCGTCTCCGAATACGCCATCACCGCCGTCGACCGGGCCGTGCCGCTCAACAAGGTGTTGCGCGGGCACGACTGGCTGGAGCTCAAGCTGGAGGATGGCGTCGAGACCCTCGACGTCTTCAACTCCAAGGCCTTCGCCGTCGTCGACCACCAGGTCGCGCACGTCGTCGTCCTCGACCCGTCGGTCCGCGAAGAGGTTCGCCAGGTCCTCCTCGCCACGCCGGGAGTCGCGCAGGTCCTCGACGCCGAGGGTCAGGCCGCCGCGGGGATCGCGCACCCGCGCAGCGGCGACTTCGTCGTCGTCGCCGACGACCATAGCTGGTTCTCCTATTACTGGTGGGAGGAAGGGCAAGGGGACCCGGATTACGCCCGGACCATCGATATCCACCGCAAGCCCGGCTATGACCCCGTCGAACTATTCATCGATCCCAAGATCAGGTTCCCGATGCTCAAGATCGCCTGGTTCCTGCTGAAGAAGAAGCTCGGATTTAAGGCGCTCATGGAAGTCATCTCCCAGGACGCCTCGCTCGTGAAGGGATCGCATGGCCGCATCCCGGAAGACCCGCTGGACTGGCCGGTGCTCATCGCGCCCACCGGCTCAGGGTTGCCCGCGCAGATCGCCTCGACCGACGTCTATTCTCAGATCCTCCGCGGTTTTTGAGCGGGACCGGACGCGCTCCTCGAGGTGGCGGCGGATAATCACGGCTGGCCAACTTAAAAACCAGCGCCGACTAATTTAAAGTCTAAACCTGACTAACTTAAAGACCCTATTGACTCCGGGGTCTAGGCTGCCTGTTTGCGGGGTGGACTCAGACCCGGCCGTCCCCAATCTGGTCGGTACGCCCCGCCCTGATGGATGTCCGCCTCGCCGCTTTGCTCGCCGCCCTATCCTTGGGGGCGGCGCCCTTCCCGGAGCCGCGCAACAACCAGCCGGAGACGATCCCGCTGCTCACGTCGGCCGACGCCCTGACCAAGCTCCATCTGCCCGAAGGTTTCCGGGCCACGCTTTTCGCCGGCGATCCCGATGTCCGCCAACCGATCGCGCTTTGCTGGGATGAGCGCGGCCGGCTCTGGGTAGCTGAGAACTATACCTATTCGGACGGCAAGGAACGCTTCGACCTGAAGCTGAAGGACCGCATCGTGATCTTCGAGGACGCGGACCACGACGGGAAGTTCGACCGGCGCACCGTCTTCACCGACGAGGTGCAGATGCTGACGAGCATCGAGCGCGGTTTCGGCGGGGTGTGGGCGATGTGCCCGCCCCACCTGCTGTTCATCCCGATGGACGGCGACAAGCCGGCGGGCCCGCCCCAGGTGGTGCTCGACGGTTTTAGCACGACGGCCGCCAGCCGGCATACCTTCGCCAACGGACTCAAGTGGGGCCCCGACGGCTGGCTCTACGGCCGCGTGGGCATCTCCAGCACCTCGTGGATCGACGTCCCGGGCGTGCCGAAGGAGAAGCGTCAGCCGACCGCGGGCGGGCTCTGGCGTTACCACCCGGTGACCAAGGTCTTCGAGCCCTATTGCCACGGCACCACCAACCCCTGGGGCTCCGATTGGACCAAGGACCATGAGTTGCTCTTCATTAATACGGTGATCGGGCATGGTTGGCAGGGTATCCACGGCGCCCACTTCAAGCGCATGCACGGCGAGGATCCGTACCCGTTCGTGTACGAGCTCATCGACCAGCAGGCGGACCACTACCATTGGGACACGGGCAAGAAGTGGAATGACGCGGACGGCGGACGCGGCGGGGCCGAGGCCTTGGGCGGTGGTCATGCGCACGTCGGCATGATGATTTATCAGGGAGATAACTGGCCGGCGAATTATCGCGATAAACTCATGACGCTGAATATGCATGGTCGACGGACCAACGTCGAAGCCATCGAGCGGGTCGGCAGCGCTTTGGTGATGAAGCATCAGCCAGATATCTTAAAGTCTGACGATCCCTGGTTCCGCGGGATCGAGTTGAGCCAGGGGCCGGACGGCGCCGTCACGATCCTCGACTGGAGCGACATCGGCGAGTGCCACGACCAGGACGGCATCCACCGCACCAGCGGCCGCATCTTCAAGGTCGCCTATGGGGAATCTAAGCAGCCGGCCGTCGACCTGACCCGGGCCACGCCCGCCCAGTTGGTCGACCTGCAGCGCAGCCCGAACGAATGGCTCGTCCGCATGGCCCGCTGGGAACTCCGCGAGCGCGCCTGGCGAGGCGTCGACCTGTCGTCGGCCTTGCCCGCGTGGGAGAAGCTTGTCGCCGAGGCCGACCCGGTCCTCGCGCTCAACGCGCACTCGGCCCTGCGAGCGATGTCCGCGACCAAGTCGGGGCTGGAGCCCTTTGCCGATGCTCACCGCGCCCATTACGCGCCGGCCACCATCCTCGCCGAGAAGCGCCCCGATGTCCTGGCGCGCCTGATCGAGCGCGAACTCACCGAGCCGTTGGTGCGACGGAACAATTCCTTGGCCAAGTACGCGAACCACACCGGTTTCATCCCGAACGGCGACGCGCAGGAGAATGCTCTCCTGCAGCTGGCCTCGGCCCCGCACGGCCAGCGCGTGCGCCTCGCCTTGGCGTCGGCGCTTCCGCACCTCACCCCGACCATGCGCACGCTCGTCGCCCAGCACCTGCTGCGCTACGAACAGGACACGACCGACCATAACCTGCCCCTCCTCGTCTGGACGGGGATCCGCGAGTTGCCGCTCTCCGAACTGGCCAACTGCGCCCATGTCTGCCGCGTTCCGCAGGTGACCCGGCTCATCGCGCGTCGCCTCGCCGAGGCTTCGGATAAGCAGCCGGGTCCGTTGGATGACCTGCTGGCGGAGGCCGCCGAAATGCCGGATGGGCAGGCGGACCTCATCGCTGGACTGGCGACCGGGCTCAAGGGTTGGCGCAAGGCTCCTAAGCCCGCGGCCTGGGATAAGTTCGTCGCGAGCATTCCTAAGACGGAAACCGCGGCGCAGGATCAGGCTCGCCAGCTCAACGTCATCTTCGGCGACGGCCAGGCCCTCGACGAGATTCGGAAAATCGCCCTCGATGAAGGCGCCCTCATGGAGCAGCGCCGCGCCGCCTTGCTCGCGCTCATCGAGGCTAAGGACGCGCAGCTTAAGTCGGTCTGCGAGAAACTGATTTACGTCCGCGGCGTGAACCTCGAGGCGATCCAGGGTCTCACGCAGTTCGACGAGGATGGCGTCGCGCAGCGCATCCTCGAGCGCTACCCGCAACTCTACCCGCACGAACGGCCGACGGCCATCCTCGCGTTGGTCTCGCGTCCGCGTTACGCGGCCGAGCTGCTCAAGGCAATCGAAGCCGGTAAGATCCCGAAGGCCGACCTCGGGCCGGCGGCGGCGCGGCAGGTGCGCGGTTTCCGGGATACGAGGCTCGATGCTTTGCTCTCCAAGGTCTGGGGCGTGGCCCGCGAGACCTCCGCCGATAAGCAGAAGCTCATGGCGGAGCTCAAGGCCCGCCACACACCGGCGTTCATCGCCGCTGGGGATACATCGCGCGGTCGCGCGCTCTTCGCCGCCGTGTGCGGCCAGTGCCACCAACTCTTCGGCGAAGGTGGGGCGCTCGGACCCGATCTCACCGGCGGCGGTCGTCGCGACCTGAACTACCTCGTCGAGAATATCGTCGACCCGAGCGCGGTCGTCGACGCCGCCTATTTCCTCAACACGATCACACTGAAGGATGGACGCGTGTTGAGCGGTCTCGTCGGCGCGCAGAACGATCGCACGCTCACGCTGCGCTCGGTCGGCCAGGGGCACGTGATCGAGCGCTCGGACATCGCGCAGCGCGAGACACTGCCGGTCTCGCTCATGCCCGAAGGACTCCTCCAGGCTTTCACGCCGGAGCAGCAAAGGGACCTCCTGAAGTACCTCATGGGGGATGGTCCGGCGACTTTACCGAGGTAAGCATTAAGTTTGTTAAATTACTGTTAATCAAGTATTTAAATCGGTGTTAACTATTATATACATAATGCTTGCAGTTGAGTGTTAACTAATGCCTTTTGATTAACTGTGCCCAGTTAATCGGCCGTTAGCTCAGGGGTTAGAGCAGACTCTTTATAAGGGTCAGGACGCGGGTTCGAACCCCGCCCGGCCGAACCTGCGCATTTCCGATCCACCATTTGCCTTCATCATGTTCCTCCTCTCCGACGACCTCGCCGACCACCAGGGCGGCGCCCAGGCGCAGGCCCTCGCCGCCAAGCAGGGCGCCCTCGATCTGCTCGTTACCATCGGTCTCCTGCCCGCTGGGCGGATCCGGGAGCAGTTGGTCGCGGCGTACGGCTTCGACTTCTATGACCGCCTTACGCCCACCGAGGACGCGACGCCCGACTTCGTGTCCAAGGACATCCTGCTCCTCTCGCTCACCGAACGGGTCGCCTTCCTCAAGGGCGTCTCGCGGGTGCTGCGTCGACTGATCCGGGATGGCCGGACGCCCTGCTGGTGCCACTGGCCCGTCACGCTGAAGCTCTCGCTCGCCGCGCTCGCCACCCTCGTTGTCTCCGGCAAGGCCGGGCGCAAGCAGGCCTTCAAGGCCGTCAACCGGGTCGAGTGGTTTTGCTTCAAGGACCTCTTCCTTGGCCAGGGTCTCGCCTACGAGGACTGGGTCAAGCTCCTCGCGCAGCAGCGGCTGGGAGCCGTCGAGTCCGACGCCGGCGACTTCGCGGAACTCGAGCGACTCGCCGGCGCACGGATCCTCGAGTTCATCGGCGAGACGGGCCGCGCGTTCTAGTCTTTCGGCGGCCGCCTCAGCGCGGCGAGCCGGGGCGCCGGAACTCGGACAGCCATTCCGGAGCCGGGCCTTCGCCGCGGTTGGAGGTGTCGCTGCGATGCTTGGCGCCGGTGAGCTTCTCCAAGACCCACTCCAACCGATCCCAGAAGCGCAGGGCCTCCAACGTCGGGTTCACGAGGTTCGTCACCGGGCAGTAGTGGGTGTTCTTCGGGTCGGTGTGGTGCAACGCGTGCTGCCGCGGAGTCTGGAGGATCGAGTAATCCTGCAGGAAGGCCACGACCGGGCCGACCTCGGCGCGGGTCATGTGCGCCCATTTATGGACCTGGTTTGCGTTGATGCTTAGGCCCACGAAGAGCCAGACGTGCCACGTGAGCACGCCCGCCCAGGCGGCCCCGCCGAGGATCGCGGCCCCGACGAGCAGGAGGTCCCAGGAGCTCTGCCACCAGCTGAGCCGCGTGAAGTGCCGGGGATGGTGGTGGTGGACGATGTTCGGCTTGATCAATAACGGGCCGACCAACGGGGTGTCCTCGGAGCCGTAGGCGTCTTCCAGCCAGTGGACGAAGCCGGCCACGAAGTCTGCCAGGATGACGGTACCTAGGAATTGGAGGAGGAAGGACATATTTTGAACCGGCCTATTTTAGCCGACTTCACCTCCAACGCGTTAATCGATTAATCTGATGGCCCCTATCGATGGGGTCGGGAACGGCGTTGCGGAAGGCGGCGGACCGGCCGATGATGGGGGCGCCCCGATGAACGTCCACCACCTCGAACTGTTCTATTACGTGGCCAAGCACGGCGGCATCAGCGCCGCGGTCCGCCACATCCCCTATGGCATCCAGCAGCCGGCGGTGAGCGGCCAGATGGGCGCGCTCGAGGCCGACCTCGGGGTGCGTCTGTTCGAGCGCAGTCCCTTCCGCCTGACGACGCCCGGGAAGAAACTCCTCGCCCACATCGAGCCGTTCTTCGCGGGGCTCGAGCCGCTCGCCGGCCGGCTGCGCGATGAAGATCGGCCGGAGCTCCGCCTAGGCGCGTCGGAGCTGGTGCTTCGCCTGCACATCCCGACGGTGATGCGGCGCCTGCGCGCCACTCACCCGCGCCTCCACCTGACCCTGCGGTCCGGCTACCAGACGCAGTTCGAGACTTGGTTGCGCGATGGCTTGATCGACCTCGCCGTGGTGCCCATCGAAGCCAAGGCGGTCGCGCGTCCCGGGCAGCTGCGGCTACTCCGCGTCCCCCTGGTCCTGCTCGTCCCGCGCAAGTCGGCCTACCGCGCGTCCGGCGAACTCCTCCTGCGCCGCAAGGTCCGGGAACCGCTGGTCGGGCTGCCCTTGGCCACCAGCGTCATGCGCAGCTTCCACCGCGACCTGCGCCGGCGCGGCGTGGTCTGGCCGCAGGCCGTCGAGGCGACCTCGATGGAGATGATCACCAGCTACGTGGCCAACGGCGAAGGCGTGGGCGTCAACCTGGCGATCCCCGAGGCCATCGAGCATCCGGATGTCCGGGCCCTCCCGTTGGAAGGCTTCGCCCCCATCGACGTCGGCCTCAAATGGAACGGGACACCGTCGGCCTTGCTCCGCGATGCCCTCGCCGAACTCCAACGCTATGTCCGCGTCACTTGGCCGCAGTGGGCCCTACCCGATGAACTCCCGGAGGCCCGGGCCGGGCGAGGCCGCATGGGATCGCCATGAACGGCGTTTTTCGCGCGTTTTTCGCCTCTCTTTCGTTTTGACGAACGGCGGTCCGTTCTCATCGTCAGTCGACTCAGGACAGTCCGATGGTGTAATGGTAGCACAGGAGATTCTGATTCTCCTTGTCTAGGTTCGAATCCTAGTCGGACTACCACCTGAATCACGAAGCCCTCCGCCCGGAGGGCTTTTTCGTGCCTAGCGGGCCGATTCGAGCAACCGGCGGGCCGCCGCCTTGGGCGACTCGCCTTCGCGGGTTTCGTCGAGCCGGTAGAAGTTGGTGCACGAGGTCGACTCGCCGATGCGCAGCCGTCGCAGGTGGCCGAGGGTCTCGAGCTCCACATAGGGCAACGGGTCGGGGTTCACGTAGATCTCGGCCCGGTTGCCTTCGCCGGCGAAGACGCCGGTCGGCTCACCGGGGACGGAGGTGATCAGCAGCGTGTGGCGATCGCCGACCCAAGCGAGGGCGCGGCCGGTGGTGCCGAGCTTGGCACAGACGTCCGGGAAGCGTTTCCAAAAGACGACGCCTTGCTCGACCTCGACGCCCTTGACCTTGCCGAAGCCGAGGTTCACCGGGGGGCCTTGCGTGTTGGCGGTCGTGGCGATGACACGCGGCTCGGCGAGCTGGGTGACGACCCAGACGGCGACATCGACCGGGTCGCCCTGGACCTTGGTGTAGGTGGTGGTGACGGCGAGGGTGCGGCGTCCGGCCGGGCGGATCAGGCGGGTGAAGCGCACGCCCGAGAGCGCGTCGACGGGGGACTCCAGCCGGAGGCCCTCCTCGGTCAGGCTCGCCCGGAGCGGGGTCTGATCAAAGACCTTGGGCGGCATCCATTGCCCGGCGGCGTTCTTCATCCAGCGCGACTCTGGCGCGGGCCAGGTCTTGTCGCCCCCGAAGTTCGTCCAGGACGCGGCGTCGGGTCGGACGGGCTCGCCGCGCAGCGCCGGGTTCTGCCAGAGGACACCCTCCTTCTCGCCGGGGCGGCGGAGATCCATGATGCGGCCGAGCGACGGAATCACCACGGCCTCGATCCCGTCGCCGCGGACGATGGCCGGGTTCGGCCAACCGCGGTAATTCGTCGGCGACTCCGGCGCGGCGCAACCGGCCAAGACCAACGCCAAGAGCAGGGCCGCGACCCGCGTCATCGGGCGTTCCAGAGGATGACCAGGTTCTTGGTCTGGCGGCCTGCGACGACGAGGTCGGGCTTGCCGTCGCCATCGAGATCGGCGGCCTTGAAATCCTCGACCGCGACCTCCTTGGTCGTGAGCGTGCTGGTCCGCCACGTTTTGCCCGCGGCGTCGAGCGGCGTCAGCAGGCGGATGCCCGGGTCGGCGCCGCGCCAGCCCACCACATACTGGTCCGAGCCCGTGCCGAGGAAGTCGGCGCACGCGACGGCGTGGCCTTCCTTGAAACCATCGAGGAGCTGTTGGCGGACCCACTTGCCCTCGGCGTCCTGCGTGTAGACCGCGGAAGTCGTGCCATGGAAGGGCTCGACCGTCGCGAGGAAGCGCTGGCCGTTGGCGAGCTTGCCGTCGCGCAGTTCGCCCGTCGGGACGTTCGTCAGGGCCGTCTGCTTCCAGGCGCCCGCCTCGAGGCTGTTCAACCAGATGCCTTCCTTGGAGCCGGAGAGGATCTGCTGGGACGGACCGTTGCTCCAGCGGGTCGGCTGCAGGTTGTGCGTGACGTGGCCGACGTCATTGACGACGGCGAGCTTCCAGGGCTGCTTCGGATCGGCCGGCTTCTCGTAGGCGAGCATCTTGGCGCCGACGCCGGCGGAATTCTTGTTCCCGCGGCCGTGGAGCGGCTGCACGACGAGATCCCAGCGCTTGGCGTCGACCTGCACCCACTGCATGCGGTGCACCGTCGGTTCGTGGGGGAGCGCGATCGCCGTCCACTGCTGGGTCGGGTCGGCCGGCGCCTGCAGGTAGAACACCGCGCCGCTGTTGACCGTGTCGGACGGGTTCCAGCCCGCACCCACCGCCACCTCGCACTTACCGTCGACCACCTGGGCCGCGATGCACACGTGGTCCAGCTTTGTCAGGTTCTCCGCGATCACGTGCTTCTGCCAAGTAGGGTTCTGGTACCACTGCACCGTATGCTGGTCGGCCAGCAGGATGTCCGGCTTGCCGTCGCCATTCACGTCGGCGATCGCGAGGCCGTAGCCGATGGAGACCTTGTCGATCTCCTGGAGGCGGAACTTCGGCTCGGCCGGGGCTGCGTGGACCAACAGGGGGGCGAGGGCGAGGAGCAGGGCGGGACGCATGAGGATGGGGTAATCCTTTCGACCTCGCCTGTCCACCGCGGTTCCGGCCGGGGTCAGGTCTGCTTAATAGGGTCAGACCCCATTAATAGGGTCTGACCCCGTTAAGTGGGTGTGTCCCCGATAAGCGTTTGAGGTCCGGCGGGTCGCTCCTAAGAAGGAGGCATGCTACCCCGCAGGTCCTTCCTGAAGCTGGGCGCCGGCGTGACCGCGGCGTCCCTCGCCCGTCCCTGGCTGCGCGCCGCCGAGGAATCCAAACCCTCCGTGCCGCTCGCGGCCTTCGCCGTCGTGGGCGACACCCATTACTTCGCCGACAAGGACGACCCATCCCGGCTGCAACCCATGTCC
>Ga0255102_1000495_pt1 | contig 10889 bp, 9 predicted proteins | sample Law_Cont_RepA_0h_FD_188448 | JGI IMG/M metagenome (GOLD analysis project Ga0255102, IMG submission 188448) | Freshwater microbial communities from St. Lawrence River, New York, United States - Law_Cont_RepA_0h | ecosystem: Environmental > Aquatic > Freshwater > River | place: USA: New York... | reverse complement strand
ATACTTGTCAACAACTTCTGATAAATCTTTTTCTAATTCAGACCATTTATCAACTTCTTCAGGTTTTCTATTATCTTTTAGGATTTCATTCCAATCGAATTCTTCATTAAATTTTTTTAAATGTTTCATTTAATTACTTAATTTTTTTACTATTAAAGCACACTTTTCAAATTCTTCATTTGCTTCTAAGTCTTTTAAATACTCTTTTAATTGTTGTCTACTTGATAATTCAAGTCTTAATTTAAATCTTACCTCTTCTAATTCTTTCATATTTTTAGTAGATGAGTCAATTATCTTATTTATAATATATTTATCAACTTTTTTAGAATAAAGAAAATCATCCCATGTATAGATACCATTTTCATTCAGAAAATTCAATATTTCCTCAACACAAGAATCAATTTTTGAATTCTGTTGGGTTTTCTTATCTTTTTTGAAAATCTTTCTAAAGAACTCTTCATTTAGAAAATTATCATAATTATGGATTTTACTCATATCTTATATATTATTTTCTTTGATTGAGAAATGTAAAATTAATATATACTCAAAAGTCATATTAATAGATGTCAAATCACAAAAAACTGTTCTTCTTCAACAAAGAAGGTGATTATTTAAATTTTAAATATAATGAAAGCACTGATCGTTTTGAAGGAGATATACTTTTTCATAAAAACTCAACAGATACTTACAAAACAGCAGCTGTCTATACTTTAGAAAATATACCTTCTTTTGAATATGAATTACCTGGTGAATTAACAACCAAAAAGTTTCAATTATTTAATGAAAAAGGATTTCATTTTTATGAATCTAAGTCTTTAATTGAAGAAATGATAAGTAAAATAGAACCAGTGAACAACGATCCTGCTTTCTATACTAAATGGATTTATGGAGATGCGTTTGAAACAAAGTTTCCAATTGGAACTCTAATCAAGTTTAATAATCCATTTTTGGAATTTACTAATACAAACCAAGTCTATACTGTAATTTCAACTGGTGGTAGTAAAATAATGGTAGTTTCAATGATGGATAATGCTACTTTTGAGGCTCAATATCAACCTACTTATTTAGAACCCGAGAATTATATTAATGCTAGTATTTCTGGTGTGAATGCTTTTGGTGTTTATGATTATAGAGATTCCAATTATATGACAAAACTTTCATTATGGAACGAAGTAGAATTTTTTGATGAATATTACTATGGTAGAAAATTAAATATAGTCGGTAGTGACAATAATGATGGAATTATAACAGTTACAAGTTCGAGTTTTAATGATCTAACACATTTTGAATATTCTTTAGATAGAACTGATTTACCTTTAAATACAAATTTGATAATGGAGGTTCTTACAAGAACTGACGTTCCTTTGGTTTATCAGGGTGGTATGACACTTAATGGTAACAGAATAGAAATCAAAGAACTTCTAAGATATCCACAGGGTTTGAAACCAGGAACTGAATTTAGAATTGTCGCAAGTCAATCATCAGCTACAAATTTCTACAAAGTGTCGGCTATACAAGAATTTAGAGAGATTACTTCAACTACTTTTTTTAATGTAGAAGACCAGGTTATTTGGAACGGTAAGATATACCAGTGTATATCTGCTTATACTCAAAGTACAAGTAATTTAGCAACATCTAATATAATACCTGAAAATACAGATTATTGGGCAAATCCTACTTATGTTGGTGTTGAAAATAACTTTGCATTTGAAGATTTTTTAAGTGCTCAATTATTTTTAACATCTGATAGATACTACTATACTTATGGTTGGACTTATTCAGCAGAAACAACTTTAGCTTCTTTTGCTCAAAAGTTCAAATCAAGTTTAGAAATATTTAATATTGACCTTTATTACACCAATAAGAAGTTAAAAGCTGATTTAAAATATCCATCTAAATACGCAGTAGTTAATTTTTATCATACTGATATTGGTCCAACCTACTCTATAGGTAGTGTAGACCAAACATTAGAAAGAGTAGTTGGTGTAACTGAAAGGTTAAATTCCGAACTTAACTATAACTATTCAGAAAATAAAAAATATGTTATTGTATTTACTGATATAGATGATTTTGGTCTTAAAATAGTGATAAACAATCAGATATATGATGAGGAAGCTGTATTACTTTACTCTGGATCTTACATAGATATGGAAAGGAGTATTGATAAAACTCTTAGAAATTGGTTAAAAAGATGGTATATAGATTTGATGGCTTTGGGTATTTTAGTTGAATTAAAATACACCGGGTCTTTTACATCTGTCTTTTATAATTCAATAGTTATTAAATCTCAATATCCAAATGTTGATGTTCAAGTAAGTGATATTTTGGTTGGAACGACCGCCTTTTATTATTTAGAACATTCTAAAGTACTTTTTACAAATATTGGAACATATTTAAACATCAATATTGATGGCGATGACTATGGATTTACCGTTTCTACAGTTGGATCTACTCCTTCTGTTTCACAAGCCTTATCAGATTGGGAAACTTTATATTCAGATACTGTATCCGATTTACATTCGGTTCAGGTAAAAGCTTATAATAGCATACTTAAATTTGACCTTTTAGATCCAGGTCCGAGATTATCGGCAGCAGGTCTTAATTTAGATTATACAATAACTACTGGTAAAGTATCTTTACCTGGTTTACCTGATTATACAATTCAAAAAAGTCTAACAGGAAATCCTGGTGTTTTAGCGGCATCAAATGAGATAAAACTACCAGCTTCATCTACATTTAGCTTTGAAGATGCTGGTTTTGCTACAGGAATGGCTCTTACAATTAATAATACTTTTTATACTTATGTTAATCAAGACTTTGTTATATTAAATTTAGATCCAAAATCTTTGAACTTGAGTTATCAAGGTCCATTCTGGGGATTAACTGCTAATCCTTGTTTGGTTTCACCATTTCAAATTACTGGTTATGATTCTGGTTTTAGTCAATCAAGTTGTATAGTTCCAATTACACCAACATCAAGTGTAATGGGTCCTTTTTATCCACCAATGTTTGACCCGAGTTTTAGTATTTTTATAAGCACATTCAACGTTTATACAACTAATTACTATCAGGGATATCCCGGTATTGTTGATATTGAATATGTTGAGTTAAATAATTCAATATACGCTTTTGGTGATTATCTGATTTCGGTGGATGCTTACTTTGCAACTCTGAATGCTACGGTATCTCTTCCTGGTAACACTCAAAGTATTGAAATGGAGTTCAACACCACAAACAATTATTTATATCTCTTATCTAAGAAGAAGATGTTTCTAGTTGATCCTACAAGTAATACTTTAGTTACTACTATAACATTCCCTAATGTATCTTACAATGCTTTTGATATGGAGATTAATCCAGTAAATGGTGATGTTTATGTATCATATGATAATGTTGCAAGAGTTGATATTTGGGAATATGATAATTTAACATCTTCACCTTCTATTACTTTAGATACTTCTACCTCTAACTTCCCGCCTTTGGCTACAAGAACTGGAGCAATGGTTTTTAACGATTTTGAGGGTGATATGTATGTGACTACTGAGGGCAATCCTACTGGATTAAATGAGGTCGTTAGAATTAATGGAGGTGTTGTTCAAAACTTTTTGGCGAATCCTAATCAAACAATTCAAAATACAACTTATGATATACCGGGATTGACACATAGTATATTTTATGATCCTGTTTATGAGGCAATTTATGTTTATGGTTCAGCTAGTCTTTGGAAAATCGATAATGATGCTTATGAGCAAATTAGTGGAATCGCTACTCAGCCATTTTCGGATATAATTTTCAACAATTATTCAACACAAATAAACATATCTGATTCAAGTAGTGATTTCACTATTCTGAATCTTGGATCTACTACAAGTTTCACAACATTAGGATTTCCATCTTCTTTATATGGGTATTTAGGTTTGAGTCAATTTGACAATGATGTTTATATGAGTGTTCAAGGACCAGGTATTACAAAAATTGTAATTATTTCGTCAGAAACTGGACAGATTAAAGATCAGATTACTATTTCTGCTCAGGCTGGAAGAATTATTTATAACCCTGAAAGAAAGTCTATGTGGTCTTATCAACCTTCAAATAATACTTTTGTTGAAATTGAAGTAGAAATTAATCAAATTATAACTCAGGTTGCTAGCACATTCTCACAGGTTGCTGAAAATAACTACGGAACATTAGATCCTAACTACACACCTAAAGATAATATGTGGTTGAAAACAAGAGATTACTTTAGAAGACCGAGAGAAAATTTTGAAGGAGATGTTTCTGTCAAGTATTATTGGAAGTTCATGACTGACCAAACACCTCAATTTTTTATGTATGATTTCTCTGGTGAGCAATTAGAATTAACTGGTGATTATGCTTATACTGGTCCTAAACCACTTACTAATATTTATCTTAATAAGAAACCTAATAGAGAATTGGATAAAGTTTCCTTTGAGGATTATCAACAAACTGTTTTTGATAAAATTGAATACACACTTAGTTATATTGATGATTCTGATGATGTCACTGTTGAGGCTGCGTCATTAGAACTTTTCTTAGGTTTTAGAGCAGAAGAAGAGGGAGCTTTAAGATCTGTTCTTCAACTTTACAAAAAAGAAGAAATAGAGTTTGATATTTTATCATCTTCTTTAACAAATATAACTTTCGAAACTTTGGATCCAGATGGTGACAAAAGAGGTAGAATAATGATAAGTGAGACATCTACTGAGAATTTTACTGGTAGGGGATTAAAAATTGGTCAACATATTGTTATGTATATAAAAGATACAACTAATCAATTTGGTCAGTATATCTCAGAAAATAATGGTCTTTTTGTAAAAATTAGAGAAGTTTTTACTAAACAATTAATAGTAGATTTCTTTAGTCCTAATTTTGACTTTTTAGCTGCTGAAAATACAAAATTGACCGACTATCCAAAGGCAGGAAAAACGACTTATTTAAAATCGACTTTCAGAGTTAGAGACAGAGAGATAGGTAGATTCTTAACATATGGTGAGACTGAGGATGAAGACATAAGATTTAAGATTGAATTAAATAATGTTGGTAAATTAATAAATCCTAATGAAGTATTTATATTTAAAGAATATGATATAAACGAGGGTGGAGTTGATTGGACTTATCTAAACATGAAAAGAAAAGAGATGTTAATGACTAAAGATGTCATTTATCCTTATGTTGGAGCTTATAAATCAATCATAAATGCTATAAATTACTTTGGTTATAATGATTTACAGCTAAATGAGTATTATGAGCAAATTGAAGGTTTACAGGACAGAAGTCTTACAATCAGCAGTGGTGGTAGAGTGTTAAGTAGTGGTAGAACTACATTTACCAATAGAGGTAGACAACTTTTTAAAATTGAGATACCTGACATTTTTGATAATACTGTAAAAGGATGGTCTGAAAAAGATTATATCACAAGTGAATATTTAACAAGTGATAAGTTCAGAGCTACTAATTCTTTTAACTTAACTTATTTTATAACCGACAAAGAAGGTAATTACATATTAAATTACTCATTAGAAGAAGTTATAATTAAATTACAGGGTTTAAAATATTGGTTAAAGAGAAACATCATACCGATGACTCACAAAATTTTAGATATTACTGGAAACGCTTATACCGAAACGGCTCAGAACTTAACACATAATGTTTATGATTGTAGAGTGATTAATATTAAGGAACAGATGACACCAATTACTTTTAAAATGAATGAAGTTTATCTTACTCCTGTTAATAGTGGATCTACTGTTTATAATTGTGTTTTAGATTTTTATAGTATAATAGAAGATTTAGGAGCTGACTACAATCCTAATCAGATTTTAAATAGTACTGGTGAATTATTAAGAAAACCTCGACCTTATTATGAGTTTTCTAATAAATTAGTTACTCCTGATATATTTGATGTGAAAATTAGAACTTATAAAACTTATAAAGAATGGGCTCCTTATGTTACATATGAAGACGGAGACAAAGTTATCTATTTTGATAAACTATATGAATCATCTAAGAATAATAATAAGTTGAATAATCCAAGAAAATATGAAAACGTTTTATATTGGCAACCAAGTTCTAAATATAAAGTTTCTGATGTTGTTGAGTATAACAGAGAGTTTTATGTTTTTTCAGGATTAGGTGGACAGTCTACATCAGCTCCTCCATTCTTTCCACAAAGTTGGTTAAAAATAACAGAATGGAGATTACTTGATTATGAACCAGTTCAGATAATAACAGAACAAAGAAAAGGAACCAATTTGTTACCTTTTAATTTTACTGTTGATTCAAATATAGATCCATTTATTACTATTGAAGTAAATTCACATAGTGGATATGGAGCTGTCTTTTCCGATAAGAAAAACTATTATTTAAAAGGAACTAAAGATATTACCGAACCTTATAGACCTATCGATAAATTAGGACCATTTACTCCTATAACACCTGTTTATTAAGCATAAAAAAACCCTCTTTGAGAGGGTTTTTAATTTATTGAATTATATTATTCAGTTGGTTGTGGAAATTGAGCTGGAACAGTTCCTTCAAGAAATACACCTTCTTCGAAAGTAAGAACCCAATCTTGAATATCTTTTGATAAATTCTTACCAGTAGCGTCATAGTAGTTGAAGATTTTACTGATAGCTCCAATCGTCATTAGTATCTGAGAGAATAAAGTAGAATCTTTTCCAAGTCCTTTCACTTTATGATTTTGAATCAAATGGTAGATATAAGTAACTTCGGTAGCTGTAACTGCAAAAGGTAGAACTTCCTGATTAGTGAATTTTGATGATTTAATTTCCGTTAAAACTTTGTTTAACTCAATTGCAAAAAACACAGTATTTACATCATATTCTAATTTAGAATAAATTAAATCAGTTAAAAATTTCCATTGGTCTTTATTTAAATAGAAGTTGTATTTAGTTGCTTCTAAAGTGTCAATGAATTCTTTCCAAATTTTTTGAGATTCAGCATAAAGTTCGTCTTGTTCTTGAGGAGATTTTCCCTTACCTGATTTATTTTTCATAAATTGATTTATTTCCTCAATTTTAGAATCCAATGATACTTCATTCTCATTGTTGATGTGTGAGTATTCAGCTTCTAAATATTCAAATTTAGTTTCTGGTTTAACAACGTTAGTTTCAATTTTTCTTGTCATTTCTTTTATTTTATTTTTTATTAACCTTTAATAATTTCTTCTTGTGAGGCAAAAAGCTCATTTAAAGTTTCTAGTTTATCTTTTGAGTTAGTGTATTTTTCAACCCATTTATCATGCTCTTCCATTAAGTCAGAGTGTTCTCCGATAGCTACTAAATTATTTACATAAAGTGCTAAATTTGCTTTTGCTTCTGCCATCTCTGCTTCGTATTTTTTTCTTAAAGCTGTGATGTAATTCATTCCTAGTTTTGTTGTTTCCATAATTATATAATAAATTCTTCGTTTTTTTCGTCTTTTTGTTGCTCCTGATATAACTCTTCTACTTTGTTAGCTCTTGCTACCTTTTCAACACCATATTTGTTTACAAGTGAAGAGAATGTGTTTAAGTCTGTTTTTACAAGTTTGATTTTTCCTGAATCTAAGTTGATGTTTACTTTGTCAATTTCTTGTTCAAATAAAATTGTAGATGACTCTTCATCATAAGTATTTAATAAATCTTCGTTGATGCATACTTTTAATTCTTTTTGTAGAACAAAAGAAATGTCATCTGCGATTTTAGCAATTTTTATTAAATTCTTTTGTTTTGAATCTCCAATAAATTGAAATTTAATTGCTATAGGAAATGATTTTTTATTAAAAACGTTAAAAAAATCATCAATTGTGTCTTGTGACAACTCATAAAATCTATCCATATTAATCTTTTTTATTTTATAAATAAAAATGCTGTAAAAGTTTAATTAAAGAAAGAAAATCAATGAAAATATAATAGAAGTTAATATAAGTAAAGGTGTTACAATATAATAAACTGTGTTATAATATCTTTGACTTTCGAAAAGTGAAAATCCAATTACCAATAAATATGAATATTTTTCTACTTTTCTAATTTCATAAACTCTAAAAAGTTCTTGAAGTCCTCTTTCGTTTAACATTTGAGTTAATTCTCCGCTAAACCCTCTAATATATGTTTCTGATATTCTATCTATGTCTTGTTTTTTAAGAGCATATGCTTCGCCAATTAATTCCTCTGGGACATTAATCACAGTGTATAATCTTTGAGCAGAATCTATTCTTAAATTGAATTTTTGTTGTAATTCAAATTTAGATTCTTTAATGGTTTTTCTCCAAAGAAAAAAAAGTTTAAGTTTTTTCAGCATAATTATTATATTATATATCTAAATGTTTGTTTTTTGTTCAAAAATAATAGTTTATTTTTTTAAAAAAATTCTAAGTATTTTTTTTATTCTTCTATAATTTTTTGGTGGTGTGTAAATGGAAGAATCAACATCTCTTATATAAACACCTGGACTTACATATTTATTACCCATTTTTCTTATGTTTTTTCCCGGATCTTCTAGTTTTCTTATGTGTAGAACCGTAAGTGTAGTCCATATAAAATAATTGACCACCACTACCTGGTTTATAATCAGGATGTTCTTCTACTTCTTTTTCATTGTATTCAGTTCCTTCTACTAAAGCATCAATTTGAGAATCACGATTCTCTTGTTTAATCTCGGCTTCAATTCTTTCTCTTTCTTCTTTAGACATACCACCTGGTCCGGTCATTGGTTGAACAGGAACTAAATCTAAACTAACAGTTTGAGCACTAATCTTCATAGCTATTGGAAGTAAACTCGGAAACTCTTCAGTTTTAGTTTCTTCTAATATTTGATTTGATTGATTTTCGACTAACTGTGATAAATTATCTAATTGAGATCCAGTCATACCCATAGAGCCTAAAATATTAGACCACTTTTTCATTATATCTTTTTTATTTGGTGTTTTCATAAAACAAAAAAACTTTTCTTTTTATAGAAAAGTTTTTATTTATTGTTTAGATTTCGTATTTATTCTTTAATCCATTTTTTGGAACATCTCTGTGGCTAATCTTCCAAAGTTCTTCTTTTGGTAGTTTTGCCAATTGTTGAAGTAAATTTAAGTTTTTTTGATATTCATTCATATTAGGTTGCTCTCTATTATGGAAAAGATGATAACATTTATGATCCATTTGTTTCCAGTTTATAAAATGTTGAACTTTAATAGAAACAAAATCATCTTCTGCCCCCCACCCAATGAAGTTTTCATTCCATCCAGCAATCTTGTTTATTATTTCTTTTCTAAAGATACAAATTCCACCACAAATTGGAACTTTTTGGTGGTCTGTTTCTCCTCTACCTGGTCGATTAATTTGTATAATCTGATCTAATTGAAGATTAGCTTCGTTAGGTTCTAAATCTACTACTGATTTGTATGGGTTAACCATTTCATATGTTTCAATTTGTTTTAAAGCATCAATTAATTGATTTGGATGCATAATTAAATCAGAATCCGCGAAAACAATGATATCTGATTTCGCCATTTTAGTTGCGTAGTTAAAACTCCAAGATTTATTATAAGGTTTATCTGATTTTAAGAAAAGATGTCTACATCTAAGGCTTAAATGAGAAATTTTTGAGTGAGTATCTTGTTCAACTACAATTACATCTACTCCCTGGAAACCATTGATCCAGTCTAATACTCTTCTAAGATTTTGTAGTCGGTCTGGTTTGTGTCTGTAACCGATGATATACGTGAAGGAATGTCCATTATTCATTAAAAATAATTATTTTTTATTTATAGTTAATTTTGATCGTTTTGTTTGAACCATTCTATTGTTTTTTCCAATCCTTCTTCAATATCAATTGATGGATTGTATCCAATCTTCCTAGATGAGTCTATATTTGCTAATGAATTTAGAATATCTCCTTTTCTTTTATCTTCATACATCGGTGTTATTTCCGAATCTAACTTTTCTTTTATTAACCTAAATAACTCATTAACTGTTGTGCTTTTACCTAACCCAACATTAAAAACATGAGACCCGTTCACATTTATGTTTTTTATAATATTTACATTCATATCTACTACATTTTTAACATATGTGAAGTCTCTACTTTGGTAACCATCTCCAAATATAATAGGTCGTTTATTTTCCCTTAATGATTTTATAAATTTTGGTATAACTGCTGAATACTCAGAGTCACTTCTTTGATTTTCTCCAAATACATTGAAGTATCTAAGTCCATAGAAATTTATACCATATAAGTTATAGAAATTATCCGCTAACATCTCATCAAATCTTTTACTTAGGGCGTATGGTGATAATTGTTTTCCTATATTATTTTCTACTTTTTCAAAATCACTATTGTCACCATAAACAGATGATGAACTTGCATAGATTATTTTTTTAATACCATTATTCTTAGCTGCTTCTACTAAGCAACTAAATCCGTAAACATTGTTATTCATATAGTCTTTTGGTTGTTCGATTGATCTTGGAACTGATCCCCATGCTGCTTGGTGACAAATTATATCTACTCTTTCACAAATGCTAGATACCAATTCAAAATCACATATATCACCTTTTTTAAAAAAAACTTTATCTGATTTTACTATATTTTTAATATTACCATTTGATAGATTATCTAGAACTATTATACTTTTAATAGACTCGTCATTATTAAGTTCTTTTACTATATTGGATCCAATAAATCCGGCTCCTCCAGTTACTAATACTCTCATTAGATTTTTATTTTTTTAGCTGGTGTTCCTACATATACTCCTGATTCTTCTATGTGATTAGTTACTCCCGCATTTAATCCTATTGTCACTAAACTGTGTATTGAAATTTTCTCTTTAATTGATGCATTTGTTCCAATATAAACACAATCGTAAATCTTACAATT
>Ga0255102_1000491_pt1 | contig 10920 bp, 16 predicted proteins | sample Law_Cont_RepA_0h_FD_188448 | JGI IMG/M metagenome (GOLD analysis project Ga0255102, IMG submission 188448) | Freshwater microbial communities from St. Lawrence River, New York, United States - Law_Cont_RepA_0h | ecosystem: Environmental > Aquatic > Freshwater > River | place: USA: New York... | reverse complement strand
GGCACTCAGAGTTTTGTTTTTGCTCTTTCTGCCATTTTTCTTTTTCGTCTTTCAACCACTCATACAATTCTTCAAAGATAAGTTTTCCTGTATATTCTTTAGGAACAAACAAGGCCATGTTCTTACCATCTGGAGACTTTGGAATTTCAACAAACGCATGTGGAATATCTTCCCAAATAACGTGGTTGATAATCATATCTTGAGCGATATTTGAAAGTTTGTGGTCATATTGACCAGTGATAGTTCTACGAGGGTGGTTGAAAAGTAAGTGAAAGTCCTCGTGAAGAGTAATAAAATTTACTTCTTTCTGAGACATATTCTCAAGAAACTTAGGTGAATAGTAAAAGTTCATACCTTTTGAGGTAACATTTACCGCACAAGTCCCAATAGATTCTTGCTCGTGGAAACTGACGTGTAGGTTGAACTCACCGTAGTAAGGAAGGTTGATTTTGGTGTCAATCAACATCGTCTGGATACCGTTGAGTAATTTTTCGTGAATGTTCTTAATTATCATGTTTTAGTATTTTTTACAAATATAGTATTTATTATTTGATAATACAACTTAAGACTTATATTTTAAATCAGAATCTTTAATTCTTGTAAGTGTGCTATCTAATGAGTGATTGATTTTAGAAAGTACTTCATTTTTAAAAGCATTTCTTCTTTTACCCATTTCTGTGATAAACTTTTCAAGTAAGTAAGATTCAAGTTCTCCTTTGACATGAACATCATATCCGAAAACAGAGTTTATAATTTTTACATTATTTGCCTCTAAGAAAACAAAAAGAGTTTTGTCACCTGAACTAATATAACACTCCTGTGTTTGAATATCATAATATAACTTGCTATCTTTATTATGTAGAATAGTCAAGAAAATCTCACAAGCTGTCGACTCGGCATCACTCAATTTAGACGGTTTCTTTACTTTACTATTTTTGAAACTTCTAACAACTTTCAGATAGATAATTCTGAAAATTCTTTTTGCTCTAGTTAACTTGGCTTTAAAGGGTGTTTTTTTCATATAAAATTTTATTTAAATTATTATTTCTAATTATACTTTTTATCAATTGAATGTTTGTTTATTCAACAATTTTATCAATTTTAATATCTCTCAATACTGATACCGGAACTTGATGATAGTTATCCATCTTCACAATCTGAGTTCCTTCTGGAAGTGTTAAGAATACCTCAGCGTCTTCTAATTGATGTTGAATGTAATCATCTAAATCAAAGTCTTTTGTGAATTCACCATCAACGAAAGCAGTTGCACCAATAGTTCCTTTGAAGTTAGGAAGTAAGAATGAATCAATACCACCACCATTAGTTAAGAAATCTGGATAATCACTTTGCCATTTCTTAAAATGTGACAAAGTCATAATTGTGATAAAACCATCGGACTCATAAGAACCTTTAACTTTTTTATCACCAACATATACTTCGAATGATGTGTAATCATCTGTGATTTCAACATCACTACCATTGTTATGGTCAATTGTTCCCAAAACCACTAATGTAGTTTCTTCATCGTAAGTAACTAAATCTTTAGATTTGATTTCACTCGAAGTTGTTTTTGTTTCAACCATAACTTCAACAGTCTCTTTTGTTTCAACTTCTTTCTCTTCTTCTTTACTTTCGTAAGAATTAGATTGACACAACTTATCAAACTCTTCATCTTGAGTAAATCCAGATTTAATCATTTTAGAAACAAGTTGATGCCAGTTTAATTTACCACGATACTCAAATCCTTCTTCAGTAAGTTTCATCTTACCTTCGATATCCAAAGTAGCAATCTTTTGATAAACTTCTTTTTCTAATTCAAAGTCTTGATTTGTAATATCATCTGACTTAGCAATTTTGATTTTGTAGTAACCTTCAGTAAGCATCTTCATTAAGACATCAGTTTTTAACTTCATAATGTCAGCAATCTTAGCCGCTACTTTAGACTCGCTTTGATCCAACTCTTCCATATCTTTCATTTCTTCAGATACAAAAAAGACATAACCATTTGGTTCATCAACCGGTTTCATTGTTTCAAGTCGAGTTTCTAAAATACCAAGTGATTCTTTTTTCTCTTCAGCTTTTTGTTCTGCTTGTTTAGCCTCATTTTTATATCGAATGATTTCTTTTTGAGTTTCTTCAATACGATATTCCAACTCAATGATTTTTGCTTCATTCATCTTACGGAATTGTTGTTCCATATAAGACTCAGCTGCAACTTTTAGTTTGTCATTAGGTTCAGACGGGTTTTCTACTTCTTCTACAATAGTTTTGATATCCTCTTCCGAAAGATCGTCCAACATAGAATTCATCACTTCTGAAAGTGCGTGGTCTTCGTCAAATTCATCATCATCATTACTACCAAATAAATCATCAAGTAAACTTAAACTCTTTTCAGATACTTCTACTTTTTCATCTTCATCAAACAAAGACTTTAATTTATCAATTGGTTTTTGATGTTCTACTTCTAAATAGCAACGGTCACCTTTTACATCAGCGAATTCTAAACTACCAACAATAAATTTCTGAGCGTATCCTGTAACATCCATTTCATCGATTTCGTTAAGTAATCGATGAAGCATGGCTTTATCAGAAAGATTTGTTCCTTCTTGTTCTTCGATATTGATTGTTCCTTCATCACAGATAGTGATTTTAAAAATAGCTCCTTCTAAAACTCCGGATAGTTTCTCACCTTTGAGAAAGGCAACGTCACGGATGAAACGAATACGAGCTCCATTAACAGCAGAAACAAAGTTTAGGAATTTACGTTTTGGTTTGAACTCACCAATAAGTGGTTCTTTTCTTACTTCTTCTGTTTCTTGATTTTGAATATCTTCTTGCATAATTATTTTTTTACAAATTTAGTAAATTATTCCGAAATATCACTATTAATGATATTAATTTTAGCATCTCTAACTTCTTCTTTAGTTAAAGGTTCTGGAAGTTTGTTTCCATCCACATCAACAATATTATCAGTTTCAATATATTTATCACCACTTTCTTTAATAAGTTCTTGTAGAACTGGATTGAGAGTTTCTTTATCATCTTGAATCTCAAATAACTCCATCACTTGCTCTCTAAACGGTTGAAAATTATAAACAACAGTTGGTTGTCCATCATCGTGTTTATCTAAACAAAGAGTCAATAGTAAGTATAGTTCTTTTTTAGAAAGTGCTTTCATTTCTTCAACCTTATTAATAACATTGAAGTTTTTAAAAATATCAACAAACTCATTTGAGACATTAATATTCTTATTTGATTTGTCAGTGTTTTCGTCGTGCATATTTTTATTTTTTATATTCCTAATTTTTCTAATTTATATTCTCTGTATTCTTGTTTAGAGACTGAACCTAACTCATAAGCACGTTGAAAGAAAGTCTCAAATATTTCTTCATAACCCATTTGTTTAGCACACATCGCTCTGTTTAGAGCTTTCCACTCGTCTGTAATTCGATTAGCTTGTGTTTTTGCAAGTGTGATTGCTTTATCCACATCACCATCTGATTTAATCCAAATATCACTAACCCGTATTTTATTCTTATCAAACTCTGATTTAGTTTGGCCGTTGTATTTTCCTTCTTTTAATCCTCTCATATAACTATTTGTTAGAATATTAAAACAATGATTAAATCCATTCTGAAATCTAATTCCATTCCACTCCAAAGTTCCTGATAAGTTTTGTTCATATATCTCACCAGATAGTTTTCTTTTCTGTGTAATCTTACCTTTAAACCAAAACCAATAACAATTCTTTCTTTCTTCTTCAAGAAAGTCAGAAAATTGTTTATCTATCCAAGTATTCATTAAATTAAGAAGTAATAAAAAGCAAAAATATTAACCAACCCCAACCATTGACACCCAATGATGCCAAAACGACAACACCTGTGATAAGTGCTATCTGTACCAATGTTTTATTTGTTATTTTATCGTTCATCTCACAAATATAAGGAGAAATTATAAATAACCAAACAATTAATTCAAAATATCATCAATTCGATTATTTCTAGACCAAGTTATATCAGATATATTCACATATTCAACCTGACCATACTGAATGATTTGTCCTTTTGTGATCATCTTGCAAATCTCATAATTTATGTTGAATTTATTATCTGACTTAGTTGGTGAAAAATCTAATACTAAATAGTCTTCTGATTGATCTCCTGTCTTGGTTACAATATCTCCAATTGCGAATTTGGTTAAAGTATGTTCACTACCATCTTCATCATAACCCCAGATTTTAGAAAATATCTCAATAGTATCTTCTAAGAACATAACATAAGCCATAATAGAAGAAAGTTTTCCCTCAAACTCGTAGGTGAATTTAGTATATTCCTTTTCTTTAATACTATGGTCTAATTCTTTTTTAGATTTAATAATATCATCAGTTATATTAATATCTGATATTTTTTCATTATTACTACTGTCTTGATAGATTGTTTTTGTTTCAATTTTATTTGAGAACCATTTATTAAAAATATGAAAGAAGTTATCTACTCTGTTTTTAGCGACAGAGAAAGAAAAACTAAACTTCATGTGTGGATCTAATGTAATCACCTCTCCCGTTGTCATTCTTTGTTTAAAGACTATCATTGGAAAAGAATTGTGAGAGTGATATCTTGGTATCACAAAATATGGATTTCCATCGAGTCGGTCATTCCAACTCATCATCTCACTGTCTGATAAATGTTTTTGCATTTTCATTTTAAAATTTCATTTAATTTAGTATCTCTCATTTCACCTAATGTTGTAAAGAACTTATTAAAAACCTTTACAGTAACAGGAACTTTCGTATTAATTTCACTTTCAATCCAAAGACAAACACCACATTGGTCTTCAAAGTCTGTTGGTTGATGCGACTTATAAATCTTACCTTTAGAACAGATTACTTCTTTTTCATCATCAAACATTGTTCTTTTGCAATAAACTTCCACTCATATTACTTACTTTTTGTATCAATATCAACATTAACATTTGTGATTTGATTAAGTTTAATCTCTCTAATTAACTGAACAAAATATCTTTCTAAATCAGACTCGGAAGTAAATTGAACACCAATATAACTATTGTCACTATCAAAACATAACCATTGTCCCATTGTGTATATGTGATTATAATTTGTAACTCCAGGTATGATAACAAAGCTGTCTATATCATTTCCCTGATAACCAGTATCAACTTCGGCTTTAGTAAACCATTTCAAACTTGAAACTTTTGAAGTATTTTTTGTAATTCTTATCATACCAATTTACTATTTTCTATTCTACTATTAGCCAGATTTATATAATCTTGTTGTAAGTCAAATCCAATATAATTTCTACCTAACTGTTTAGAGGCAACTCCAGTAGTTCCAGTTCCCATAAAAGGATCTAAAACAACATCACCTTTATCTGTTGAGCCTTTGATAAAATATTTAACAAGTTCAATCGGGTAAACAGCAACGTGAGTATCTGCGATTCTTTTAGATTCAGATGATATATTGACCAATGTTGTTGGTAAAGCTCCTTTTGGATTTGGTGCCCAATCTTTATATTCATCAGTATCATTTTCAGTTCTAGCATATCTCTTTTTCAAAGGTTTTTTCATTCTTTGAATAGATTTTTCTGAATACTCGGTTCTCATTTCATCTATATGAAATTTAAATCCTTTTTCTTTTGCAAACCAAAACAGATATTCAACACGGTCACCAAAACGACTTCTATTTGGAAGACCTTTCATTTTATTCCAAAAAAGTCTTTCAAACATTTTTAATCCTGTTCTTTTATGAATTTCAGAAATCAAATCATAAACATAAGGATGTCTAAAACCACCTTCTACTTTATCATTGATATTTAAAATAAAAGAACCCGTTGGTTTAATAACTCTACAGATTTCATTACAGATTGGTAAAAACCACTCAACATAATTATCAGCAAGTATTCCAGGATTATCAATATAAACTTTTAAATCAGCATATGGTGGCGATGTTATCACCAAATCAACAGAATTATCTGGTAATTGTTTTAGTAAATCTAAAGAGTCTCCTTGATATATCTGATTTATCTCCATTACATTTCTTTACTTTTTTTATCAAGAAAATCTTTCTCACCTCCAGTAAGTGAGTCTATTCCACTTATAGCAATCTTATCTAAAATATCATCAATATCAAAATACTCTTCTTCGATTTTATCAGTTCCAATTTCTTTTCTAATAACTTCGATAGATACTACACTTTCATCAAAATCTGGAATTGAATCTTTTACTTCTTGATTTTGATGAAACTCACACTCAATACTCATTTTATATTTTGTAATTTCTGTTACCATAGACTTAACCAGTTCCGGCATCATACCTCTTTTAAGTCGATTAGTCATCATAAATTCGTCAATTTTGATAGTAACATTCACTCTTACTTTTGATAACTCATATTTGAGTCTATCATCAAACATCATATCATACTGTTCTGGATTTGAACCTTTTCCTTTTGGAACAAAGTATCCATAATTGTAAAATAAAGTGACTTTGCAATCCTCTCTGTCTTTATGTAGAATATTTTGACAGATGGTGTCCATCCAACTTTCCACGAATTGAAATTCCTTCAATACTTCTTCTATGTTTGTGTTAATGATATACATATTATTAATTTAAAATTTTATTTATTTTACCGTCTCTGAATTCAGACACGCTAATACCTTTAGCAATTTCACCAAGTGTATCTTCTAAGTCACCTAATGTTGGTTGAAAATCAGGTAAGAATTTAACCATTATCATATCTCGTAATTTTGTTAAATCATAATTACCCCCATAAATATAAAACATACCGTTTGGTAATTTTTCATTTCTAATCCAAAGTGATGGGTTTTTATCCAGTATGAATTTTTCATTATTGAGTTTATACTCTATTTCTAATTCATAAAGAGAAGTGTCTTCACCAGTTGTTACCATTTTTCGCTTATATCTTCTATCATACGACAAGGAGATATCTTCATTCCAAATTAAATTACCTGACTCTGTTGTAGAAACCAAAGTTTCAATTACTAATGATATTTTATCCTTTACCATATTTAAAATTTTCGTTTACCCATTCAATTGAATATTCATTATATTCGTTAGCATACATTTTGTGATTAAGTACTACCATAACCTTAGGTTTCTCATTATCAATATAAAGAACTTCATATACTTTACCCTTTTCAAAGAGAATCCAACCGAATATATTTTTTATATCTTTTTTACAAATAAGTTTGTCACCTTTTCTCATAATAAAAATTATTTTTTATATACCCAAAACTTTGAGTTTATCTTCTCTTAATGATATTCTATTTGGTTTAAAAGTTGTTTTGACATACTCAAACCATTCAGACCAATTTTCAAATAACAGATTTATTAACTTATTTAAATTTTTATCCTCCATTTATAACTACAAATATATTAAAAATAAAACAAAAAAAACGGTTTTTTATATATAATTCAAAATATAATTTTTGAAATGAAAATCAAACACAAACTTCTTTCCGACTATCAATATATCACCCCTGATAAAAAAATATTTCTAATAAAATCTGGAACTATAATAGAGGAATATCAATATAAATTAAAAGGTGAGAATATTCCAATTGATAGAGATATAGTTGAAGCTAATCCTCAACTTTTTGATAACATTGATTGGAAGGCTGAAATGCTTTCATATATGAAAACTCAGAAGTTCCCAACTCCTTCTCAGTTTCACAAAAAACTTGTTCCATTTATTGAAGATATGGTTCTTTCATCTATTCAACAGAATAATACACCAGTGTCAACATTTGATGAATCTAAAATCAGAGAGATTGAATGGAAAGAAAAAGATTTAAATAACAGAGACCGTAGAATAAAAGATAAAGAAGATGAGATTGATATTCGATTAAAAAGAGTTGAAAAAAGAGAAGGTGATTATAAAAACGAACTTCAAGGATTAGATAAAAAAGAAGATGATATAAGAACAAGATCAAGAGAATTAACCGAAAGACAAATCGATTTAGAAGATAAAATTCAATCTCTTAACGAAAAGGAAAGAAACTTAGACAGAGGTTTATTAGAATCTTCAAAAGATTTAGATATCAAATATTCTGAGTTACAATTAAAAATTGATAAAGATATAAGATTTTTATCAGAAAAAGAAAGAGATATCGAATCTAAATCAGGTGAAATTAAAAGAAGAGAAGAAAGACTTTTACAACTAGAATCAGATATCGAAGAGGTAAAAAAGTATTTACTAATGAAAATAGAAGAAGTGAATTTAGAAGAATCTTCTCTAATGAAACTTGAACAGGAAATTAAAAATTGGGAAGGGCTTCATTGGAAACTAAAAAGAGAATCAATTCCACCATCAGCAATTCCTGAAACAATAAGTGAAGAGTTAAAAAGAGAATTTGGTTTGTAATAAATTGTGATGAATATTTAATATATAAATTATGACCGAATTAAAAAGACTTTATAACTATTTAAAAAAGAATAATAAAAAGAAAATTCTTTTTTTAACAACTTCAAATAGATGGAGTGGTGATAAAGAATTACCAAAGTCTTCTATCATTGCTGAGGAACTTATGAAGAAATTAGGAGATGATAGATGTCAATTAATGAATGTTGCAAAGTTAAAGATATTTCCTTGTGAAGGTAATGTTTCAACTAAAAGAGGAAACACTTGTGGTCTAAAAGATGCTAAACTTGGCGATAAAGAAAAGAATCCTACTGGTCAAATCAGATGCTGGGCAGCACTTAATAACAAATCAGATGAAATGTATAAAGTAGCTAATGCTATTTTTGATGCAGACATTATAATATTCTTTGGTTCAATTAGATGGGGTAAGATGAATGCTATCTATACTTCTTTAATTGAAAGACTAACTTGGTTAGAAAATAGACACACAACACTTGGAGAATCTAATCTACTTAAAAATAAAGAAGCTGGTGTAATTGCTGTTGGTCATAACTGGAATGGAGAGGAAGCTGTAAAATTAGAAAAAAAAGTTTTAGAATTTTTTGGTTTCAAAACTCCTATTCAATTATCGTTCAATTGGCAATATTTGAAAAATGCTAATGATGAATCGAAAGAAGAATATGTAGCTGAGTTTGGTGAGTTTCTTAAAGATTTCAGTTTTGTAGAAAGTCTACAAGAATCTATTATTAGATTTAAAGAATGGGTTAAAAAATAACTACTATGAAACTTTTACTTTTATTTTGTTTATTACCTTTGATTACAATAGGCCAAGTAAAATGGTCTTTTGATAATACCTTAACAGGTGTTTATGGCACAACTAAAACTGGAAATCAACTAACATTAACGATGGGTGGATTGAATTCAATCGATTACAAAAAATTTGGATTTGATTATAACCCATCTTATATAATTCAATATTCACCACTACTTACAAACAACGAATATTTAAGTAGACAGAATTTAAGATATAATAATTCAAAATTTGATGCTTTTATAACACACACATATAACTACTCTTTTATTAGAGGAATTGATAACGATAACTTTATCGGTATCGGAGGTGGTATAAAAAAAGAACAAAAAGATAAATTCAAAATATCGGTATCCTATGCTGGATTATATCAAAAAACAGTTTTTGAAAATGGTTCTGATAAAGAGTATTTCAGGCATTCACTAAGAACAAGAATAAAATGGACAACAGAAAAGGTTCAGTTTATAAGTGAATTTTATTTTCAACCAAGCATGACTGATTTCAATAATCAAATAATAAACGCCAGTAATCAATTAGTCTTATTCCCAAAGAATAAAATAAATTTAACTATACAGGATTTGATTAATTATAGAAGTGATAGTGAAACTCCTATGATACACAAATTGACTGTTGGTATAAAGTTTAAAATATCAAAATCTTAGAAACTTGTTCCTATCATAAATAATATAGGGTTGCTCTTTTTAAATCCTAAATTAACCTTATCATAAGTATTGTTAAATCTTAAGGTAGTATTTAAAACAAACTTCTTAGTGATTTTCCAATTCATATTTACACCATAATAAATATCTAAATTAAAATCATCAAAATAACTAATATCTAATTCAGGACTTTTAAAAACTTTGTAGATATCACCAGTTACAAAAATCTGTGGTGATATATCAACAATTTTTGTTTTAATTGAGTAAGTATACATCACCATAGCTCTCGTTGTTAATTGATTAGATGGTGGATTCATAGGGTAAACATTAGAAACCCAATTTCCAAGCGAATCTACTATATATTGTCCTTCCCAAGGTCCTTCCCATTCACCCCAGTATGTTTTTGATGCAGTTAAACTCCATCCAAATTTACCTAACTTTTTAGTTTTATAAACATCTATTATTGATATATTTATATTATTTTGAAAATTAAAATCACTTGACAACATAGTTTGCAGTGTAGTATTTCTTTTATCAGTAGTCATAGATAATCCATAACCAATTCCATAATATTTCCAGAGTGGATTAATTGAACTTAATATCATATTACTCCATTTGCCATTTTTAGACTGAATATTATACGATAGATTAAGTGTAGTAGATACTCTTTTACCAACAACTCCAAATGATAAGTCAGAAGTCGATAAAACATCTTTTGAAAAGTCTACATAAATTTGTGATACACCTAAATTGTTCCATCTTGAGTTAAATTCAAATAACTCTTGTGGTGAAAGACTTACCGTGTCTTGTGATACCTGACAATAAAAAAATGAAATAAAGAAGGAGAATAATAAAGTTAGTAGTGGTTTCATAGGTTATATATTACCCATCAAAAGTAATATAAATCTAAATTGAGAAAAGTGCCCCGGTGATTTTATATCCAACCTGATCTTCAATTAACTTTCTATCAGAATTGTCAATCTTATCATAGTAATTATAGATGTTTAGAAAATCGTTGATGTCTTCTTTTTCTTTGATGATATTAGATAACCCATCAC
>Ga0255102_1000484_pt1 | contig 11010 bp, 28 predicted proteins | sample Law_Cont_RepA_0h_FD_188448 | JGI IMG/M metagenome (GOLD analysis project Ga0255102, IMG submission 188448) | Freshwater microbial communities from St. Lawrence River, New York, United States - Law_Cont_RepA_0h | ecosystem: Environmental > Aquatic > Freshwater > River | place: USA: New York... | reverse complement strand
ACTTTATGGTGGCGAGCATATATGTATAAGCCTAAATTATAATACCCATTTATGTATAGTTTTATACTATAATAATGGATAATTTAGTATCTTTTTCTGTACCAAAATATCGTAGCAGTAATTTATCTTTGTTTTTACCCTAAATAGGTGAAATATTTTGATATGCGTATTACAATCGCAAAAAGTGGGAAAAAATGGGGATAAGTGGGAAGTCCCCAGATATTGTCCTTTGTTCGACTCACGTACTACATTTTTTAAAATTTGTAAAATAGACAGATTTATATAGATCGCCGCCCCCCATAAAGGGGTGGTCGGCTTTACGCGCTCCGGTTTATGTATGACGTTCAGAAGGGGATAGTTTACACAGTCTGTCATACGTAAATTAAATTAATCTATTTTAAAATGGCGTAGCCATGTCATACCTGGATGTGAGCAAACGAGCCCGCCGCTTTATGGCGGGCGAGTGTAATACTTGGGCGGGAAGATCATAGACGCCGGCCCCATAAAGGGCGGCCGGCTTTGATGAGGTTCCCGTCATACCTTGCTCCGCTTTTGCTGGGTCATGAGTTAGGGTAAATAAAAAACCCCACCTGGAAGATGGGGTGTAGTACGTTCGAAAGCGACCGAGCATTTTATGCGAGGGAGCCTATATAGTTTAGGGTGTATTCTATCGCCGGTCCATGTCATACCTATGGGCCGGGTTTTTAAATAGATCTTTTTGTTTTGTTACCTGGAAGGTACTACATAGCTTACCTGATCATAAGGGTCAAGCTGTATAGGGAGGAGAATGGAGAACACCGATCTAATATGCTCACGCAATTTATGAGCATAGATCTTATCACCATAGTTATTAACACTGATGGTGATATCCAGCGCCGGGACGTATGACGAGGTTGTGTCTCTGAGGTTGACTCTTCTGTTCTTGATCTTTGCTGACCAAGATACTTCGACTGGAAGATCATTGAAGTTCTTCAGGTTGTGGTGGAGGTGAGCCAGGATTGGTTCTACCTTCTTGAGGCGGATGTTACCCGCGTCTCTTAGTTGCTTTGTGTTTTTCATATGCATGTATGTTTAAATAAAAAAAGGGACCCAATAATTGGACCCCTTTTTGTTTGTTCACCTAGCTTTGATACTACATATTCTTAAGTACTGAATTGCGGTAAGTTACTGCAGCTCTCTTAGAAGTTAAGTTCTTAGAGTAACGAGTCCCTTTAACAATTACACGTACTCGATAGCTTGTACCGTCGAAGTAGATGTTTGGCGCTACTGACACGTAACCGGTCAATTGGCCCTTTCTGGATTTGAGTTTTGTTGGCATATAAAAATTGTTTATATCCTAATATAACTAACAAAATCCAGAAAACAAAATGGGGTTGTAATTTATTTTAAAGCGAGCCCGGATTTTACCCGGGCGAGCAATTAGTCTTCTGTCTTGGAAGCTTCGAAGTGTGTGCAGTAGTCACAGGACCTGTCCGGTTCTAGCTCAGCTCCGCATTCGTTACAGCAATCAGGTTCGTCATCATCCTCTGGGTCGTTATCGATGAAGGTGATCAACATTGCGACGATCTGTCCCTTGTCATTTCTGGCCACATCCAGTGGATACATTCCATCGCCCCAGCCGCTTCTGCTAACTACACCTGCGTCATACGCTCCCCAGTTTAGTTCAGCTAGAGTAAACTTGCACATCTTGGTGTACCAGGCGTCCCCTTCTAGTGAATTCCCTGGAAGCGAGAAGTCTACATATGGAGTCGTAATACCTTCAGCTGCAGCATCGGACCTGTATGACGCCGCATCAAATACTCCCAGCTGCCCACTGTCAACTCCGCAATTGGAGTGCTCATCATAAATCAGGCGGGACTGATAGAAATCCTCGTGTATGACGAGAAGCTCAGCGCATCTATCTGTTTCAGGATCTTCATTCACCTGGGAGATATAACGCCCAGGTAGTACATCGGTTAATACGGTTTGGCACCAGGTTGGTACGCTGTAGCAGGGATCGCTAACAATTACTTCGTTTGATAGGTTGATTGTGGTAGTCATAGTAAAAAGTTTTAGTGATGAGCTAAATTAAGAAATAATTCTTGAAATCAAAAAAAATATTTTAAATAATCGACGGACCCATATAAGTTTCGTTGAAGGTCCTTTTATCAGGGACCGGAAGTTTCTCCTCCGGATCTGTTACATCTATCAGGATCACCGGCGTCGCTGTGATCATTTCCGGTTCGTCCCACTGGTGTACTTCGAATACTGTGGCGATCCCTTTTAATATACTGTCATATGCTTGCTGTGCAGCATCGGCCGCAGACTCAGCGTCGACATCGATCTCCCATATTATTCTATATGAATTTTCCATAGGTTTAATGTGTTAAGCTCGCTCCCCATAAAGAGGGGAGCTCGCAGGTGAATGAATTAGCAGGTCTTGCTAGACCAGGTGCGTATGAAGCGGGGGAACTTCATACCTGCTGTCACCTGTATATATCATTGTGCAGATTGTAGGGTTTTTACTGTGCAGATTGTAGATAAAAAAATCTTAGCTTAAGTGAGCTCGGGTGAGTTACCGGAGAGGCGTCCAGCTCCGGATTCTCCCGGTTCGTGCCCAGGATTAAACCGTTGCCCATATAATCAATACCGTCCAACTGGAACCCGAAGTCAGTGCCGTTAATTAAACCTTCTTCGTCTACCCAGAGAGTATCTCCGTTCTCATAGTACTTTCCTATCTCAACCATATTAACATCCAGTATAAGATATTTGTCCTCCAGCTGGGCTTTAGTTTCTATGATGGATACCTGCTGGTTCTTGGCGTCAATGAATATTGCTTTCATATAGTTCTATTTTAAATTTTTCTTGAATCTGTTAATTGGAAATCTCATCCCGTAGAATACATCATTTCTGGTGAGTCCCTGCAATCGCATAATCTCCCAGTAGTTATCATATAGATAATCGCACCAGGTTTCTGTGCGCAGGGGTTTCTTTGGGTCATTGTCCCATACGCCTCTTTTATCATAAGCATACTTAACCCAGAAATCCATCAATTCACCCTTGTTAATTTTTTTCATATAGTTCTTTTTAAAAGGTTGTTTAACTTACCCATCTCTGTATCCAGAAGTCTGGTGAGATTTTCCATCTCCTGCTTCCAGTCCTGGTGAGCCCTGCTTTTCTTGTTTAGCTGTGGAAGCTTCAGGGACTTCAACTCCTCAAGCTTCTGTTCGATTTGATTTCTAGTCATCTTATTGTCCGTTTAAGATTTCATAACTACCGCAGTTGTAGTTGATGATGCTGAAGAACTTTAAGTATTTGATACAGGTGTCATCAGCCCTGTTGATAGCTTCACGCAGATTGTTATCTACAATCGCCTGAGCGAAGCTTCCGCCCATTTGAACTTTGTCACGGGTCATTAAGATTGAAGCTGCCACATCTATTGCGTGCTGCTCCTCTACATTCCATCTTGCTGCCCATCTTTGTGCAGCTGCTTTGTACTTTGCTACTTTTTCCATATGATTTATTTTTTTGTAATATTAAGAAATGTTGAAGTTATATCCAATTTCCCTGGCTTTTTTTGTTACCAGGTAAAATATATGATCCCTGGGCTCTGTGTCCCAGATCTCTTTATGCTTACCAGCACTATATAGACTCACCATTCTGGCTTCTACATAGTCCCTGATTTCCTTTTCTGTTACTCTTTTTTTACCCTGAATCTTTTTCCAGGCTGCACGCACAATGCTGCGGCACGCTTTGTCACCTAATTTGGTGTACATTTCGAAGCTGTAGGTTTCTAGGTTCATAGTTTTAATTTTTTGTAATATTAAGAATTATTTTTTAATTCCACAAATAAAGTTTTCCCCAAAGTTATTAACTGGTCATACGAAGTTCCGTCCACGTTGATTCCATCGCATAACCAGTTGGGCTGCACGCGGGGATTATATGACAGCTGCTCGAAGTTCTTGAGCTGTGTAATACTTGGAGCTTCCAGCTCAGTGGATATAGTAATCTGGTCACATAGTATCCAGGCGCATACACTCTTGTGAGCTCCCGCGTGAATCTTTGCAGCAGTAGCGGGTGAGTTGCGCAGCGTGCAACCTGTCATACGAAGCTGCACGCCGTTAGGGTCAACATACCTGGCTTCCTGTCCAGGGATATCGATCTTCCACTTCATGTAGTTCTTACCCGCTGACAGGTTAAATCTTACCTTGATTCTTTTCATATAGATTTATTTTAATTTAAAGTGAGCCTCGTAGTACGCTGGTGTAACAATGTCTTTTACTTTCTTTAATCCAGAAACCGTTCCGAAGAACGTATTACCTTTCTTTATAAAGAATTCCTTCTCATTCGGCCAGCCCCAGGTGCCGCCATCATTTAATATCTCCAGGAGATAGGTGAAGAAGTCTTCGTTTGCTTTGATCTTGTATGCTTCCATCCGGTTGTTTGTTAGAGCCGGCTCCCCTTTATGGGGCCGGCGATGTAGTACGCAAATTAATATTAATCTTTTAAACTTCCAAATAATTTTTTAACATGTTTAAAAAGATCTTTTTTAATTGATCCATGTTAATGTGTTTTTTCTTCAGGACTCCCATGTCTTCAGTATTACCTACGAACTTCCTGAATTCCTTTCGCTTCCCGTCAATTACAAAGAAGCATCTAGCATACGTGTAGTACGTGCCGGACTTCTCCTGGTCGATGAAGTATATCTTCACATCCCTAGTTGACTGTATAAACTTTAAACGGTTTGACGCCTGGCCAAACTCTCCCAGGAGTTCCAGGAATATTGGGTCTTTATCCAGGTGTTGTATTACCTTCTCCCTGGATCTGGCCCAGCCACTTTGATCCAGGTCCTTGTCTGTTACTTTGGACGGTCTTCGTCCCATCTGTGAAATTAATTCCTCCATATTACGCTATTTGTTTGTTGTAAATTCTTTTAATCTCCCAGGCTTTATTTGACAGCCTGGAATGCAATGCAACCAGGTCGTCTAAATCCATATCATCCAGGGTGATTTTGTTTTCTTTGGGCCCCGTGAAATATGATAGGTACCCGTATTGATCAATTGCTGTAATGATCCCGGTTAAATAACCAGATCCGGTTGCGTGTGTAAATGTTAGCGGCACACTTAGCACCAGCATAGGTTGCGAAATATACTCCGCAGCTTTATCGAAGTACATAGGCAGCAGCTGTTCTATTCGCTGCCTGACTTCCGTATGAAAATTAAATAATCTGTTTTGAAATTCAGTGACTCTATGCTGTGTCTTCATGTTACAAAATTTATTTTGTGGAAATTACAAAATCTCTGTGAGAGTCTAAAACTTTATTTCGCACCTTCTTATACTTCAGACCGACAACCACATTGCTAGGGTCGACGTATCGCATATCATATAGATCTCCATCGATCACTTTATAACCCAAGTACTGGTCTGGAAGTTTATCGAATACAATTGCAGCACGGTAGCCTTCTGCTAGGGCTGCGACAGTGTCAACCATATTTTCGCCGCTATAGGAAAAAGTAATATCATAGTTACTGTACTTCTTAGTTAACTGTATACGCTTGTATACTTTGGTATAATCATAGAACTGTACATCAGGAAACATCTGAAGAATATTCTTTCCACCTGCATGAAACTGTTCAGGGCTTAGGTCACTAGTCCCATTCAGGCGCACGCTAAACTTCATCCCTGCGCGCTGGGCACTAGCATATGCTGCTGCAATTTCATCCTGCAGCCACGCCATAAAGAAGTTACGCTGCTCAAAGAAAAGCTTCGTCTTAGTAATACGTGCGTTATTAATAATATTTTTCTTAACGTCCATTCTGTTATGTCCAGATTCATTATTACAGAGTGTAGTACATGACACGCTGCGCATTGGGCAAACTTCATAGCCGCTGCGATCGGCCGGCGCCAGATAAAGGATATACGTTGCTTCGTCATACTTCAACCCCTTCGCTATTTTTGATGAAGTTGCGACGCCACCTAGGTATGACAACCCGGTTAATTTTTTTGCTTGTGAGCGATTTGTGTAAACCATAATAAATAGATTTTAAGTTAGTAATACGCAAATATATGCATTCCATATTAAAACACAAAATTATTTGTGTATTTTTTTTATACGGGAAAAACTTTGTCTTCTGGTAATACGCCAGAGTCGACGACAGAGTCCTGGAACGCATCCAGGAAATTGATCAACCCTAATAGATCCTGATCCTGAATTGAATTCAATAGATCGCGATCCAGTAGGTTCAGGAGCGTTTGCTTCTGTTGTAGTAATACAGCATAATCTGTTTTAAGTGCGAAGTCTTCTAAATTCATATTGTTTTATTTTAAATTACGCTGTTGATTAATTCTATCTGTGCTTCGAAGCCAGAGTCGGTTCTGTCCCATTTTCCTTCCAGAGCCCATTCGGCGTCCTCCTGTAAGGTAATTAGCGCATCGACCAGTGGCGTCGTACAGGAGTCGAATACACTGGCGTCCAGTGTCGTCATATCCAGTGGGAGCTCATCATTAACAGCCAGTTCAATTAAAACGGCTTTGAGCTTCTCATTGAAGCTCGAAATCTTGTAATCTCTTTCAGTATTTTCCATAATGTTTTTTTTTGTGAAATTAAGAAATCTTTTTTAATTATCAAAAAGCTCAATCGGGATCAGATCGAATTCTTCCATATCTTCAATAAGATCACCTGCATCTGCTCTTTCTTTATTACGGATTTCTAACCAGCGCAGGAACTCCTGCTCATTTCTCACCAGAACTTCATTTGATTTCTGATCGCCGTTACCATAGCAATCGTTGTACTCAACGATATAAAAAGTATTCTTTTTCATATAGGTTTAATTTAAAATTTAGAAATTCCCCCAACATTTCTGCTGGGGGATTTCATTATTACTAACTCTCTGCAACCAATAACTCTCTGTATTCTTCTTCTGTTAGGTGTCTAACTGCTTCGTTCTCTACATTCCCTTTCTTCTTAATCACAATGCAGTCGCCCTGCCTAACAATCTTCTCTATTGCACCTTTCGGTACTCTGGTCTGGAAAGACCACGCAATCGCTTGGATTGGTGTAATCTTATCACGCATATCGCTACTTAACCAGCGTTCTTTATTATTGGTTCTGGCTACGCTGTCTGCATCAACCCAAAGCATATACTCTCTATCTGTTGAAGTATCTTTGAACTTCAAGAAATAAACAGCATTTGCACCCCACTCTCTGTCTGTTCCAGCACTCCATTGTTTGCCATCAACCCTATACAAAGAATAGGTATCTTCAAACTTGTGCTGGATTAAATCACCTTCTGGTGTAACCCAAGTAGTTTGCTTTGAGATTGTTTCCGAACCAATTAAGGTTGGATTAACTTCTCTGGCGATTTCTTCAAGACCTATACAGCCGATTGCTACTCTACGCTGTTCCAGATTATTTATCTCTGTGGCAATCTCTTTAAAGGTGATAGGAACAATATCTTCCCATATATCACCAAGATTTCCGAATGGTACATCTTTATACTTTGACTTCAAAAGTTTGCACCCAATGTTGTAGTCAAACGCTACATTGTTAATTACGATTTTCATATTATTCGTTTTCGGATTTATAGATTGTGAATGATTTATTAATTACTACTCCAATTTGACCATCAATAACAGCAGTTGGATTTTCTTCATCATATTCAACTTCTGCTTCTTCATTAGCCTCGCCAATATCCGTTGTATAAGTGAACCATTCGTTTTCTTCGCCTTCTGCTTCTTTCATCTGGTAATTTACTGCGAAATCTTCAATCTTATCACTAATGCTTTTAAGTAATACTTCATCTTCATCAGTCAAGATACAATCTGTTTTGTAGTTTATAGCCTCGCCATCACCACCACCAACAATAGAATGAATTTTATCTTTAACGAACTCGGCTTCTTCTGGTGTTAATTCACAATAACCTACTTCGGTAAAATTTTCATTCCACTCGCTTTCAGATTGTTTATCATAAACGAATATCGCACCATCTTCTGCATCATCATCTTCTTCCAGAGTAATATAAACATTACCACTTTCACCCTGATAATGACCATCACTATTCACATAGAACTCTACTTCATTATATATGACATTATCAATATGACTTTCAAGTTCTTCACATTCCACTTCTTCACCTTTTTCATTATAGAAAATGAGAGTGGTGTCATTCATCTGGTCGCCACCACATTGAAATTCAAAATCACCTTTTACAATTCCTTTCTCTTTCCAGAGTTGGATTGGACTTAATTCTTTTTCGGTAGTTTTCATTTTATTGAGAAATTTTAGTTAGTAAATCAGTTACAATGTTTTTCGCCTCTGGGCTGTCTAATTCTTTTACACCATTATTAAACCACGCTTGAACTTGCAAGTGCTGTAAATAATCTTGTGGTGTCGGTACAAATTTCATTCTGAAATCTTCTGCAATATGAAGCATAGAAATATCCACCACATCTACGCTTCTACCATCAGAGTTAATGATATTGTAACCGAATATCTTGGGCATTATTTGATATGCGAACCAAGTATTGTGAGTTAGAACTCTAACAGAGTTATTATTCATAGTCGCTTTTGGACTATCAATAAGTTCGTGTAAAGGAAGATAATCTTCTACTTTACCACCCCAACGCTTCACGCTGGACTTTGAATGAATTAACGGATTTGCCATTTTAGTTTAATTTAGATTAATATAGTTTTTGAGAAAAAAAACTTCAACCAAAATAAATGGTTGAAATTTAATTTTGGGCAAAAAAAAGTTTAATCCCAAACTTGTGTGATACGCTGTTCAAACGGATTGTATTCAACTTGTTTGCCAAGCGACCAATTACCTTTATCAACTACTAAACCTTTGTGTTCGTTACTGAAAGAACCATCTGGCTGTTCGTGTTTCAGAACGCTGTCTTTCTGTACTACAATCGCTGGAAAATCTGCAACTTCTTCAATTAAGAAATCGCCATAAAGCGTGTGCTGGTTTGTGCCTTCGCCTTTTAATAGGGTGTGTTTTTTTGTCTTTTTCATTTTAAATGAATTTAGGTGAATGATTAAATCGTGTGCAAGATACTAAACTATTTTTAATACGCAAATTTTTTTCTGTAATACTTTAAATTTTTTTTATAACACATTCTTTAAGCAGATTATCCAGAGGGATTCTTCCTCTGTTGCTGGAATAATAACCTTGTAGTACGAAGCGTTCCTTCCAGATTGCAAAAGCAGTATGGAGTTCATTGAGGCTTCGGTAATACGGCTTATTTGATTCGATTGTGAAGCCGTCTGGGGACAAGATAACGAATTTTTCTCTGGGTGTTGTCATACGAATTTTTTTTTTTCAAAGATAAGAAATAATTTATTTAATAAACAAAATTTATTTTGTGTAATACCAGAAGCCAAAGAAAACGGGGATTGCTCCCCGTCTCTTTCGTCTACTACTATACTAACCTAACCTACCTTTAACTTGGTGTAGTACTTGCTCTCCCTCTCTCTGATAACCAATGCTGAACGCATCAGATTTTTTATCGAGAAATAGAAGACCACGCATTTTCTTACCGTCTTCTTTGATTTCTAATTTGGACATAAAATCATTAAATGATTTTTCCAAACTATTTTTGATCGAACCATCTCCGTCTATAATCATATAGCGTCGACCTGTTCTTCTGAACCTAATCTTGTGTGTTGGCTTCTCTTGGCTATCAACCAAAAGGCGCTTCATCTCACACAAGTTCTTCTTAATAGAAGGTACACTGTTTGTTTTAGTTACTGCCATAATTTAGTTGTTTAATGTTGATAACAACACAAAGATATATAATGTTTTCCACATTATAGAATTTATTTACATATCATACGCAAAGGTTGGTATGAAGAATACAAATAAGAACCAAGTTAATGCCAGCCAACATATACCAAAAACAATGCTGGTAATCAATTCTTTGCGATCATTATGCCAAGCCCAACGGAATGATTCAAACATATCTCTCATAGCTTTTAAAATTTAGAAGGTTTATTCTTTTTATTATCCAATCCAAAGAAATTCCTAACTGAATAATATAATGCTAATGGGTAAGAGATTGTGAACCCAATTAAACATATTGCCCAAAAGATTAAAACTAATTTAATGTATAATGGGACTTGTTCGTAAACATAAAGTAAATCTTCCATATTAATAGCGATTATTATAGTTGTTATTATTATTGTATTGTCTTGGTCTGCGATTCTGCTGATAGTTATTATCTCTTTGCGCTTGATAAACATTGCGCTGATAATCATCTCTCAAAGTATCCGGAAACATTCCCTCGCCGGTATCCAATTCAACCCAATCGGTGCTTTGGAATTCGCCGGTAGTATGGTCTTGCGCCAATTTCAAAATATCTTGTAGTTCTTCATCAACAATAACAAAATCATCATTCATAAAGTTAATGCGAGTCGCATACTTGCTTGTTTGTCTTTCGTGAATTCGGAATGCGGACTTCATTGTGTCCAAATTAATCAAAGTTGATTTTCCCGTTTGTGTGTAAGTTAATTTTACTAATGTTGCCATAGTTCTTTTTTTTTAATTTAAAATAGATTGATTTAAAATGTTTCGTAAGTGTTTACAAAGATTGGTGTTTGGTCGCCAACGTAAGCGCAAAAACAATTATACTCTAAAAATTCCCAAGCATCTTCCTCAGTCATTGGCTCACTACCATCTTCCTCAGCAGACGTTGAATCCATCTCTAATAATAAGCGTACCATCCATTCCTTTGAGTAGACTAATTGACCAGCACCAGTTAAACCAATGATTGCTCTGTCATACCCATCTGGATTGCCATCAAACCCATCGGGTTTAAGTGCTAAACAACTCTCTGCGCTTTCAAGTGTAATACCTAAATCGGTGTAGTGAATGTTACCACTCTCAATAAGTGGCATAAACTCTTTTGGTTTTCTAAATAAATTCTTAAAGAATAAAATAATCTTTTTCATTTGATTAAATTTAAGTTAAATAAAATAATTTCAATACGCAAAACTAAACTTTTAATTTCAATTACACAAATTATTTTGTGTTT
>Ga0255102_1000482_pt1 | contig 11063 bp, 10 predicted proteins | sample Law_Cont_RepA_0h_FD_188448 | JGI IMG/M metagenome (GOLD analysis project Ga0255102, IMG submission 188448) | Freshwater microbial communities from St. Lawrence River, New York, United States - Law_Cont_RepA_0h | ecosystem: Environmental > Aquatic > Freshwater > River | place: USA: New York... | reverse complement strand
CGTTTCTGATCCGGCATTGCAGGGTTCGGACGCACTCACGACAGCAAAGATTTTGGCTGCAGCGATTCAGCGTTTGGGTGGAGCCGATTTGATTATCGCCGCAACCGAATCAAGCGATGGCTACACCGGCACTGTTCCTGAGCAGATCGCCGAAGTACTCGGATTGCCATCAGTGACATTTGCGAAAAAAGTTTCGATCGAAGGCGGAGTATTGAAGGCCGATCGTCAGACCGAAGAAGGTTATGACGAAGTGACCTGCCCGTTGCCCGCACTCATCTCGGTAACTGCTGGTGTTGTTGAGCCGCGTTACCCAAGCTTCAAAGGCATCATGGCTGCAAAGTCAAAGCCAGTTGATGAAGTCACTGCCGCCGATCTTGGCGTGACTCCAGTCGGCTGGGCTGGTGCCGGTCAGCAGATCAGCAACATCGCACAAGCTGAAGCACGTGCTGCTGGTGAAGTCATCGAAGATGACGGCGAAACATTCGGCAAGATCGTGACCTTCCTCGAAGGTTTGAAGGTCATCTGAAAACCGCTTGCGGTTTGATGATCAACAATTACAACTACTTAACGACGAAATAGAACGAGAACGGACAGAACAATGGGAATTAGCAACATTTGGGTATTCGCTCAAGTCGCCAACGGCGCACCAACATCGGGTTCACTCGAATTGGTCACCAAGGCACGCACCTTTGGTGGAACAGTCAGCGTGTGGGTTGCCGGTGACGGCGCTGCAGTTGCTGGTGCACTTGGTGAATACGGCGCAAGCAAAGTGTTCGCAGTTGACTACGGCCAGAACTTGGCTGGAGTTTCAGTTGCATCGGCGATGAAGGCAACGATTGACGGCGGCGAATCGCCCGACCTCATCATGTTCCCGCAATCGTACGAAGGCCGTGACGTTATGGCTCGCTTGTCGGTCAAACTCGGTCGCACTGTGCTCACCAACAGCGTTGACATTGAAGCTGCTGGAGATTCAGTTTCAGCTACGACACCAATCTTTGGTGGCAACACTTTGGTGACAACAACGTTCACTGGTGGCGCGCCGTACTTGGCAGCTTTCCGCCCGAAGTCGTTCAACCCCGAAGCGTCAGGTGGAGCAGCAGCTGCAGTGCAGGCTGTCAGCATGCCCGATCTCGGTGCAACCGGAACCGCCAAGATCACCGCAGTTCATGTTGAAGAGACAACAGGTCCCAAGCTTGATGAAGCGAACATCGTTGTGTCGGGTGGACGTGGTCTTGGCGAGAGTGCCAACTACGCCATGATCGAAACGTTGGCCAAGTTGCTCAAGGGTGCGCCTGGCGCATCACGTGCAATCGTGGACGCTGGATGGGTTCCCTACAGCTACCAAGTTGGTCAGACCGGCAAGGTCGTGAAGCCGAGCGTGTACATCGCTGCTGGTATTTCTGGTGCAACTCAGCACATGGTGGGTATGAAGGGTTCAAAGAACATCATCGCCATCAACAAGGACAAGGAAGCGCCGATCTTCGGAATTGCTGACCTCGGAATCGTTGGAGACGTGCATAAGGTTCTGCCCAAGCTCATCGAAGCCTTGCAAGCCCGCTAATTCACCTTTCAAACTGACTCATTCCAGCCACTTTGGAGTTTCGTTGCCGCCTAGCGGTAGCCAAATTCCAAAGTGGCTGTTTTTTACCACTCTGTACTTTTGGTTCCGACAGTTGGAACTAAAAGTACAGAGTGGCTGAATTTGGCGGGTTAGTGGGTTTCGGTTTGGGTTGTGCGGTCGTGGGCGAGGAGGGCGATGGTGATGTCGTTGTCGGGATCCTCAGCCACCAAGTTCAGCTCATATGGATGACGACTGCCCGTGTCCACCCGGAACCAGTGCAACGCTTGGGCTGTATCGCCTACCTCGTGACTCAATGCACCGGTATCTCGTAGATCGTCCCACTCTTCGGTGAACCCGCCGATCGCGGCCAGTAACCACCACACTCCGAAGCGACCGAGAGCGGCTCCACGACGTCGACCGTGTGCCCCACCTGACGAACCACTCCAAGCGAGCCACTGCAATGCTTGCTCAGTCGTCAACGGAGTCACTCGAAATGATTGATGACCGAGAGCGCTCATTGCATCGTTGACAGTCCCGTCAACCACGACCGAAGTTGCTTGTCCACCAGATGAAGACGTCCACGGCTCAACGAGTGAGCGCAATGCATCACGTACAAACGGATCGTCAACAATCATGTCGTCAAAGATTTCGTCGGCTTCGATATCGGTCCAGTCGTGGCGCCAGATATCGCTCGGTGACGGCGCATCAATTCCGTTATCAGAATATGTTGCGATCGGGTATGACGGTTCCCATGTTTGCAACTCAAGGGGAAGATCGAGAACATCAAGTACATCCCCAACATCGGCACGCTCAATTGCTTCACCACGGATGATGCGCTCGTGGGCGATGAAGGCCGATCGTGGTCCGTCAGTCAACAATTCCTTTAAGTCCACCCACGAATGATTTTGCGCGATGACTTCAGTCAAAGGACCAATCGTGAATCGACCACCATCTTCTTGTAACACTTGAGCAGCCCACTTGGTATCGGCGTGCAGGGCCAAACGGTATTCGGCCAACGTTGTAGCGGGCCATACTTGACGGCCAGTTTCTGTGGCGAGACGGGCACGTTCGCGGATTCGAAAAAGTCCTTCCCAATCTCGTGTCTCGCAACGCGCGTCAATCAGTCGAACCAACCCATCAAGGTCGGCGCGATCAATCAAAGGATCAAGGTCTTCATCATTCATGAGAATTCAACAGAATCTTTAGACCATGGGCCAGGGGTAACGTTGGCCAGATGCATCAATGGGGAACATACCACCTTGAGCGAGCATAGAAGCGCGGTCGATCATCGCGTCAATCTCGTCGGCATCAAGCAGCGCAGCAACATCAAGAGGCGGACGATCAACAACTCGTTGAATCTTTGCAATCAGTTCTGGCGCGATTGATTCTCCGCCAAACTCCCAAATCACAGTACGTAATTTGAACTCCGCAGAAAAACACAAGCCTTGGTCAATTCCCCAGATGCGATCATCGTTATCAATGAGGCAATGTCCACTCTTGCGATCAGTGTTGTTGGCAACTATGTCGAATATTGCCATATTGCGAAACTGGTCATGTAAATCTTCGCGAGCTTCGTACAGCGTGAAGTAGTGCTCTTCAAAACGTGCATCAATGAACCACTGCAGTGAACCAATACCAAAAGGGCCTTCGCGCTCGACCGTCGGTGGGATGACATGCAGATCCATTGCCTCTGACAAGAGGTAAGCCGCGACTTCGCGCTGATACAAACCGGACGGGAAATCCCATAACGGGCGCTCGCCACGAAGTGGCTTATAAATGCCCTTGCCAACTTGATCGCCAAGTGTCAGGTTGACGAGGAACGTTGCATTACTGCTGTAGGGCATTCGTCCTTCGACTTCGATCTCGCCATGTTGCAGTATTTCCAAGATATTCATGAGCAGATATTCATTTAAGGCAGATCGAGGTGGTCAGTTCATTCGAGGGCAGAAATGGCCATCGGGGTTGATAGGAAGTTCGCAATACTCGCAATCGGGTCGCCCTGCGGACACGATGCGATCGGCGTTGTCACAAAAAGCCATTGCTTGTGCACGCGTCATACTGACGCGTGCACGTGATCCTGACGCGTTCTCGAGTGAGTCATCATCGTCATCGTCGTCTTCTTCAAGATCATCTTCGTCATCATCTTGTGACAGGGGTGCAAATTCTTTGAGGTGCAAAACGAACTCATCATTTGAGCGATTGAATTCGAGGGCAATCGCGCCGAGAACAAAAGCCTCTTGAACTGGTTCGGCAAGTTGCATCACAGATCGTGGTGGTTGACCTTCTGGCACTGGCAAGTGGGCCAGGGCACGACGAAGATATTTGCCGATCGCAGCGACTTGTTGCTTTTCGGACCTGATAGTCACCGTTCGTGCACCAGCGCGAGCCTGAATGTAAAACGTGCGTCGCCCAGGTTCACCAATGGCACCTGCAGTGATCACATCAACAAAATCGAAATCGGCAAAGAAATCCATTGCCTACCTCACGAAGGACGAAGATCGCCGAGCGATCCGCCAGTCGAATTGACATTAAGAACTATGGGCCCACCAGTGGTGTAAGCAATCGCAGATACTGAACACGTGCTGATCACGATGCGCTGGAAGAGATCGATGTGCGTTCCCATCGCGTGGGCAACGGCAGCCTTGATGGGATCGGCGTGCGACACACACACAATGACTCCGCCGCGATGTTGAGCAACGAGACGATCAATCGCTGAAACCATTCGTGTTTGCATTTCGGTGAAACTCTCACCATTCGGAAAACGAAATGTAGACGGCGCACGTTGAACCGTGGACCATTCGGGAAGCTTCATAAGTTTGCTGAGTTCGGCACCGGTCCAGTCGCCAAACTCACATTCAAGTAGACCCTTATCGATCTTGGTGCGAAGACCCAAAGCACGAGCGATAGGCGCAGCAGTTTCACGAGCACGTTCAAGCGGTGATGCGTAAACGGCATCAACTTTTTTCAGTCCAACAAAACGTTCGGCGGCGGCTTCGGCCTGTTTGATTCCGGTTTCGGCAAGATGTAAACCGGCGGCTCGACCTGGCAAAAGTTTTCCAGTTGTCGGCGTCTGCCCATGACGAACAAGTAACACCAACGTTGATGAAGGTGGAGCCGACTTGGTCACTTTTTTCGCAGTCATAACACGTGCCAACCTAGTGGCAAATTGACAACTTTGCCTTGTCAGCGCTCAAGAGCGAGACGAGTTGCGGTGGCTGCCTGATTAATTGCCGAGGCTCCGTCATCGACATATTGACTCATTGAAAAAAATCCATGAACTTGTCCGTAGTAGCGGGTTAATGAACATGCGACGCCGGCTTCAATGAGTCGATGTGCGTATTGTTCGCCTTCATCACGGAGCGGATCGTATTCGGCTGTAATCACGATCGCGGGTGGGGCTGAGGCAAGCGTTGTTGCATCGGCAAACAAGGGCGAAACTCGCGGATCGGTTGGTGTGCCGATTGAACCACTGACGTAATGATCACAGAACCATTTCATTCCAGCAGCCGTTAAGCGATAACCCTCACCATTGTCTTTGTAGCTTTGCGAGCTACGTGTTGCATCAGTGACTGGGTAAATGAGCATCTGAAACTTGAGTGGTACTGGCTGCAAGTTGGCGACGACTGCAGCCAAGTTTCCTCCCGCAGAATCTCCGCCGACTGCAATGCGGGTTGCGTCAATGCCAAGTTGTGCGGCATTCGCATGCGCCCAACGCAAGGCCACGATGCAGTCGTTGAGCGGTTCGGGGAAAGCGAATTCGGGAGCTAATCGGTAATCGACGGACAACACTGCATGTCCCATCGCAAGCGCGAGTTTGCGACAGACATCGTCGTGGGTATTCATACTCCCGAGGACCCAACCACCACCGTGGTAGAAAACCAAGAGTCCGAGGTCTTTGCGGTCATTGGGGCGATATAGACGCGCCGCAACGCCATCGGCATTGACTTCACGAATTTCATGTAGTTCAACAGTTGATGGTGCAGTCATCATTTCCATACCTGCACGAGCGACGGTCGGCTCTTGGGTTTCGAGTGCAGGAGCATTGAACTGCTCCATGACGACTAACAGTGCTGCGGTTTGTGGGTGAAGTGCCATGGCCATATCTTGCCATTGACGACAGCGTTACTTCGTCTTGAGACTGGTTTCGTTGCCAGCAACTAGTCGTTTGAGATTTGGAATATGTCGCCATACAACAAAAGCGCATAGTCCAACGCCAGTGAGTACTTCGCCAGTCGGGCGGCCGATGATGATTTGCGACACCGGAAGACCGATAGCGATAGCCAACGAGCCCAGTGATGCTTTCTTGGTCACCTTGGCGGTAACGAGCCACAGCAATGTCATAGCAATGCCGAGTAGGGGATAGAGGGCGATCATTCCACCGCCGGCCGTAGCGACGCCTTTGCCACCTTTGAACTTACGCGTCACAGGAAAAACATGGCCAACGACCGCAGCACAAGCCAATGCCAATGCTCCGGCGTAACCCGCGATCAAAAAGCCCACGCCCACAGAGATTGCTCCCTTGAGTCCATCAAGAATGAAAACAAGAACACCAAGTTTGCGACCCAAGAGCCGACCTACATTCGAAGCTCCAGGATTTCCTGAACCGGTAGTGGTGATGTCGATGCCGCGGCTACGCGCGATGAGGACCGCGCTGGGGAAGGTGCCGAGCATGTAGGCGACGGGTATGAGCAACAAAATGGCAATCACTTCAACCAACTTTATGGCTCTAGCGGAGTGAATGGGGGACTATCCCAAAGGGGCCCTTTTTGAGGGTGGGTATCGCGCGGGCGCGCGCGTCAGGTCGGTACTCTGCCTTCAATGTCTGACGAGCCAAATTTTGGTGAAAGCGCGCCTCGAGTTCGACGCAGCACCGCCACGTCAGCCTTTGGTGCTTCGAAACGCGAGGGCCATGATGCATCGGCTTTTTATGCTCGCTTTCGCACACCCGATATATCGGCAGATGACACATTGGCCGATCCGGCGCTGGTCGACCCCGTGCGAAATCAGATTTTCGTTGGCGATTCGCGCGATATGTCGCGAATCCCCGACAATTCGGTTGGGTTGGTGGTGACTTCACCTCCTTATTTCGCCGGCAAAGCGTACGAAGAGGCCCTCGGTGAGGGTCATATTCCGGCCGACTATGTCGAATATCTAGAAATGCTGACCGAGGTTTTCGCCGAGTGCCAGCGAGTTCTTGAGCCAGGTGGACGCATCGTGGTCAACGTGGCCAACTTGGGTCGCCGACCGTTCCGTTCGTTGGCTTCTGACATCACCACGATCTTGCAAGATGAGCTCGGGTTCTTGTTGCGAGGCGAAGTGGTGTGGCTCAAACAGCGTGGTTCATCGGGTAGTTGCGCATGGGGTTCGTTTAGGTCCCCAACAAATCCGGTCTTGCGCGATACAACAGAACGTTTGATCATGGCGAGCAAGGGTCGCTTTGATCGGGCAATAGTGCCGGCCAAGCGCGCTAAACGTGGAATGCCTTCGGTTTCAACATCGACATCAGATGAATTTATTGAAGCAACGATTGACGTGTGGGAGATCCAGCCCGAAAGCGCAACGAGGGTGAATCATCCAGCACCATTTCCAGTCACACTTGCAGAGCGTTGTATTGATCTGTATTCGTTTAAGGGTGACCTCATTCTTGACCCGTTTATGGGATCGGGTTCGACGGCTGTTGCAGCTTCACGCTTGTCGCGATCGTTCGTGGGTTTTGATACCGACGAGAATTATGTTGGGCGCGCGATGCAACGCGTTGCTGACGATGGACAGCCTCGAACTAGTGAAGAGACTCGTTCTATTCGTGATGTCGTTGAAGAGATTTTGACACTCAATCATTTCCATAAGATCGTGTGGGGGCAAAAAGTTCTCACCGGATTTGAAATTGCTGGAAAAGCGATACGTCCCGATGGTCGAACGATCTTGTTTGATATTGCCGGTGGTCTCACGAATGTGCGACCAGGTTTATCGCGCGGCGATTTGTTGTGGCGAGCCATTGGTCGGGCCGCAGTAGTCACAGAAGTGTTTCCGGGCGAAAGGCTCGTGCTCTTTACATCGGGGCTTCCCGAAAAGTTGAGTGGTGGGAATGCTCTCGCAGCCGTCGTTGGACCAGGTTTGCCGATCACAGCCGTGATTGATGTCAGCGATTTTGAATCAGCGCGCCATCATCCGGTGTTGGGCGCATAGACCCTCGTTTCAGAGGTGTTTTCGCGCCCAATGAACTAGATCTTGAGGGCCGCGCGACGGGCTTCGAGGATTGCTTCAAGAATTGTGCGTGGCGCAACACAGTCGCCAATTTGAATCGCACCATTCATTGGGTCTGTGGGCAATCTGAAGCCAGCATCAACCACAGCCGCACATTCAAGTTCGGCCAGTTCGCCCGAAAAGCGATCTTGGACACGAACGACAAAATTCATGCCTCGCTTTTCTACTGCACGAACAACACTGCGTCGTTGAACGAGAGCGCCACGTTGAGCAAGTCGAACGTTGGCTGGCGCAAGATCGCCGGTGCGAGATAACTCGTTGCCCGCAATATTGTCGGGTGTCACCAAGATTGCGCGTTCGCCAAGCTCTTCAGCGAGTGAAACACCGATCGGTCCGCCGATCGGATCGAGAATGATGACGACTCCGGTTTCAGGAAGCGTCGACTTTCCATAACGAACGTCGGCGATATCAAGAACTTCAGCCCCAACACCAACTTCGTATTCGGCAACGCCTCGTTGAGCTCCTGTGGCTTGAACAACAACGTGTGATGGGTCAGTAGATCCAATCTTGAATTCGTTATTGAGTTCAACTTTGACGCCAAGGCGTTCAACCTCTGATTGCAGCCAAGCAATTAACGGTTGACCTGGCCCAGCAACTGCAGCGATGCCACCAATGCTTGACGATTTTTCAACGATGGAGACAGCGTGACCTCGTAATGCTGCGACACGTGCAGTTTCAAGTCCGGCGACACCTGCACCGACGACGGTGACTGTTTGTGGAGAAACTGAAGATGCATACCAATCGGGATCTTGCAATTCGTGTCCCGATGTTGGTTCGCTGACGCAAGTCACGATTGGGTTTCGAGCATCGCGTACCTGGCAGGTTTGATTGCACCGAATGCACGGACGAATCTGTGCGTGTTGATCGTTTTTGATTTTCTGTACGAGTTCAGGGTCGGCAATTTGCGCGCGAGTCATTTCGACCGCATCGCAGACGCCGTCGTTCATTGCCCATTCGGCTTGACCTACTTCAACAATTGAACCTTGCAAGAACACTGCAACGTGTGCAGGCAGTGCCGAGCGGATAGAACGACACACATCAATATTGAAACCGGTTGGTTCATGAAAATCTGGACGAGTCTTTTCTACGGAGAAAATTGACCCACGAACCACAACGACATAATCAATTCCGAGTCCGCATAATTCGCGAGCGATATCAGGTGCCATCTCGGGAGTAATTCCGGCCCACGGTGCAAGTTCATCGCACGACAATCGCAGGCCAATAATTGCATCAGCACGTACCGACAGTGCCGCACTCTTGACTGCATGAACTACTTGTCGCGCGAAAAGCAAGCGATCGGCGTATTCATCACCGCGTTGGTTAGTGAGTCCAGATAAGAACTGCCGAACCAAACTGTGTTGACCGGCATTGATTTCGACTCCGTCGCAACCAGCGCCAATGGCGATACGAGTGGCTGCACTAAAACCTTCGATGACTGCAACGATGTCTTCGTGTTCCATCCATTTCGGAACTTCACGAGAGTTGACTTCAGGCACGCGCGATGGTGCCCACAGGGGTTGTTGCGAATAGGCCGACGAACCTTGTCCTCCGGCGTGATCAAGCGAGGCAATAACAAGCGCACCATGGCGATGGCACGCCTCAGCTATATTGGCCCATCCATCGGCACAACGACTTGCGAGTGGAGCGCGTTCATAGGGCCAATCACTGTCGTGAACACTTGCGCCTTCGACAACGATGGTCCCACAACCGCCTTTGGCACGACGTTCGTAGTACGCGACGTGATCGGGCGAGAATGAACGTTCGTCGTTGCCTAAGTTCGTGACATGAGGTCCGAACATCACTCGATTAAGAGTGGTTCGCGAACCGAGCGACAGCGGCTGAACTAATGACATCGCTGACAGTCTCGCCGATTTTGGATGAAATCGGAAACTATTCGCCGAGGTATTTTCAGGGAGTTCTAATGAGCCGCCGAAACAGGAAGCTTCTTGCGCGTCAGAGTGACGGGCTTTGAATGATCCATGCTTGGCTTGGGTTCAGAACCTCGTGAAATAACTGAAAGCGCTTCGTCGGCATCGCCGCCCACACATTCGGGATCGGGCCCGTCGAGTGGCAAGCCCGTAAAGAATTTGGCAGCCATGCAGCCACCTTGACATGCGTCAAAGGCACCGCAAGACGCACACGCGCCAGCCGATTGCGGTTCACGAAGTGACAGGAAAAGATCGCTTTGCTTCCAGACTCGTGAGAACCCGCCTTCATCGCGCACATTGCCGGCTTTAAATTCATCGTGAATCACAAATGGGCAGGCGTACACATCGCCAATGGGGTCGATGAGGCAAACTACGCGCCCAGCACCGCACATATTGAGGCCAGGCAATGATTCGCCAAGCGCATTGAGGTGGAAGAACGAGTCGCCGGTTAAGACATTTTCGCCGTGCTTCAACAGCCAGTTGTAAATCTCGCGCTGCTGCGCATTGGTCGGATGAAGTTCGTGCCATGTATCTGCGCCACGTCCGGCTGGGCGCAAACGAGTGATACGTAACTGCGCGCCGTAGTGATCGGCGAGGGCTTTGAACTGATCAAGTTGCGAAACATTATGACGAGTGACGACAACTGAGATTTTGAATTGGCCGAAGTTGGCAGCCTTCAAGTTTTCCATGGCGCGAATTGCCATGTCGTACGAACCTTCACCGCGAACTGCGTCATTGGTTGCAGCGTCAACACCGTCAAGACTGATCTGAATGTCGAGGTAGTCCATCGCTGCTAAGCGTTGTGCTTTTTCATCATCAATGAATGCACCATTTGTGCTGAACTTCACTCCGATTCCATTGGCAACCGAATATTCAAGTAGTTCAAAAAAGTCGCGACGTACCATTGGTTCGCCGCCGCCAATGTTGATGTAAAAAACTTGCAAGTCACGCAGGTCGTCAAGAATCTTTTTTGCTTCAGCGGTTGAGAGTTCGCGTTCGTCTCTTTGTCCGCTTGATGACAGGCAATGTACGCACTGCAAATTGCAGGCATACGTCAGTTCCCAGGTCAGACAAATAGGCGCGTCAAGTCCACGCTTCATTTCTTCAACTAGCGATTTGGCGCTCACGCACAACCTCCGAAGTTTCGAGCGATGACAATGCTGCAATAAATGACGGCCAACGATCTTGAGTGACTCCGCAGGCATTCAAAGTGGACTGCACGTCGGGGTGATCGTTCAAGGCTTGAACAACGGTGACGACATCGGGGTGCTTCAAAAAGATGAGGCGGCGATTGCCGTAGTGATACGCCA
>Ga0255102_1000481_pt1 | contig 11066 bp, 12 predicted proteins | sample Law_Cont_RepA_0h_FD_188448 | JGI IMG/M metagenome (GOLD analysis project Ga0255102, IMG submission 188448) | Freshwater microbial communities from St. Lawrence River, New York, United States - Law_Cont_RepA_0h | ecosystem: Environmental > Aquatic > Freshwater > River | place: USA: New York... | reverse complement strand
ATTTTGAATACTATTTATATCTAATTGATTATCTGAAACGATTGGAAGAACTTCTATGTGTCCTTTTCTGAATGGCTCTATAATATACTTATAAAACTTAGTAGCTCTTGAACTGGTTTTTCCTATATCTTTATTACCAATAGTTATATTATGCTGATAAAATTCAAGTTTAGCTTTATCATCATAGTGATGAATTTCTTCAGCAAGATCAGGCTTTTCCCAATTAATCTTTAACTTTCCCGAATAATTTTTTACAGGATCCTTAACTTGGCTACCAGAATCATCTGAAGCTTGCTCGACTACAAAGTTATTTAATCGTAAAATCATTAAAGTATATATCTAATTACCATTTGATAACCATTTTTTCCTTGCATCTGCAGAATCACCGAAAGCCATTTCTAATTTATCCTTACTATCCAAACTTTCTTCTATATTAATTAGTTCCTTATCCCCCATTACCCATTCCCAATCTTCTAAGGATAATGAACCTAGTCCTTTTAGATATCTGATATTACCTGTTGGCCTTGCTGCTTTAAATTCATCTAGATCCCAGAAGTACTTTCTTTTCTTTCCATCTCCAACAGAAACCAAAGGTATTTTTAAAGAACTTAACCTTTTATGTTTTACTATAGTTGGAAACCATTTAAAAAAGAGATTTATGAGTAATGAAGTAATATGAGATCCATCCGGATCAGGATCTGTTGCGATTACTATTTTTTTATATCCAACTATCTCTGCATTTCTAGAGGTAGGATCTAAACCTAATATGTGCATTAGCTCCAGGATTTCTTTGTTCTCTGAAAGATCCCCGATATTCTTACAGTTCTTTATCTTTCCTTTTAAAGCATAAACACCATCTTCTTTTGGATTTCTTTTTTGTAATATAGAACCCATAGCTGATAACCCCTCAACTATGAAAAGATTTTCAGCTACTGATTTTTGTGCAGGAAAATATTTATGCGAATGCTTTAGATTTACTTTCTTTTTTTCCGACCTAAGCTTTTTTACGTATCCGTCAGTTTTTCTTTCCTCTACTTTTTTAAGTACTCTTGAATAAAGGTCAGTCTTAAAAAATCCTTGTAATTTGGATCCAAACTTGCCCATTAAAAGACCTTCTATCTCTTCTCTGGTTGTTACGAATCTTGTTTTGTTTTGATCACCGAATTTGACATATTTAGGTGGAAGATTTAGTACAATAAGACAATCATAAAAATGGTGACCTAATGTGTCTTCGAGCTTAGTATTAACAAAATCATTAAATATTTTCTGGTGTATACCAGAACAAAGAGCAGAGTTCACAAAGCTTAATGATCCAGATCCCTCGTATTTTTCCCAAATAGTTATTTGGCCAATGTCAGTGTTTATCTTGAAACAGTCATCTGGTAAAAATTTAGGCTGAAGATCTATTATAACACCATCCCAACTAAACTTGATTTCTAGATTACTTAGTATTGGATCTCTTTTGATCAGATCATATTTAAGTATAAGAATAGAGGATAGAACTTCTTTATCCCATTTGGAATATCCGAAAACCTCAGATAGAGGAGCAAAGGTAACTTTAGTTCCAGTTTTATCGTCGCTTTTTTTCTTTGATATCTTTGCTTCCTTACCCTCGTAATTCTTCCATTCCTGAAAATAATAGAACTTATCGTTTATTGTTTCTATACTAAAATACTTGGACAATACATTAACCAAGCTTACTCCCATTCCGTTGGTACCTACTAAAGATTCCTGAATGTCGTCGTTTTCAAAATTAGATCCAGCTCTTAATTGGGATACTGCTGTTTCTATATTTGTCTTTCCACTAACTTTGTTAATATCAGTTCCCTTATAGAATCCGTTACCACTGTCACTAATCGATACAGAATTACTTTTACTATCAACATCAATAAGGATACTTTTCATCTTCCCTTTCATGCGTTTAGCTTCGTCTAATGAGTTAGAAAAGACTTCGTCAAATAGTTTATACATTCCCACTGAAATCGTCCTAGACTCAACGAAAATCTTGTTCTCGCGTATTATAGGAACCTTTTCGTCTGTTGGTTTAACACTTCCAACATAAACTGTTGGTCTTAAAAGTATATGCTCCCTTTCCGATAAAACCTTAATCTCCTTATTCGCCGTCATTTTCCTCTAGTGATTTTTTTAAAATTGAAACATACATTCCTTTATACCAGCCAAAAACTTCATCCTCAAATTCCCTCGACGATAAAAAATCATCCATATTTATGGATAACTCATCCCAATGAGATTGGTTGGAGAATCTAATCTTTGCCTTTCTGGCCATAAAAATTTAAGATAGAAAAAGGTGAAAAGTTTCTTAAAAATGTCTATATATTAGTCCTTCACTAATATTATTTTTCTTACAAGTACCTCCTAGTAGTTCAACTACGGAATCTGCTTCACCTATATATTTGTCACATTCGTCAATTTTACAAGGCTGACATTCGTGATATATTTTATTAACCTTACCATCTTTAATAAAAAGAATATCTAATGGTATTAAGCAATCCCTCATATGAAATGTTCTATCTCCGGGATCGTTAAAATTAAAAAGCATCCCCTCGTTTTCGAGGAGATGCTCTCTGTGGGAAAGTCCTTTTGGAAAATCTTTACATTCTTCTAGAACGAATACGTGATCTCCTATTTTAGCTAAATAGAAATCTTCAGAATCATCCTGTTGTGTAAAATTCATTACTTAATGAAAAGCTCGTCTACCATAGCTGGGTCGATCTCGATAACAATACCTTTTCTTCTTAAAGAATAAGGAGTTCCAAGAATTACATTTTTAGTTAAATCTACGTCTTTAACAATAAACTCCGAATCAACAAAGATGTTTGTACTAGGTTCGTCACCTGTTCTGTCTCTGTTTCCCATAAATGTATCATTCTCTTCATCGTACATATCTTCTTCTTTAGAAGGGTTGTAGCCCATCTCAGAATAAATATCTTTAAGATATTGAGGAGCATTTTTACCTTGTGTTGGTATTTCAGCAACTAATGTAATTTCTGAAAGAGTACCAGACATAACTTGAGATAAATAATCCTGAAGCTCTGGTAAAAGTTTATTTCTCTTAATAGTTTTCTCCGGATTGATTGCAGTTCCCATGTAAACTGGAACACCTACGTTATAATCACTCTGTTCATTAAGGAAGTCTGAAAATCTTAGAATCTGCATTGATATAATTTTTATTTATATATCTCAAGATTCTTTCAATTCCTCATTTTTAACTGATTCATCAATAACTTCAGGTTGTTCCTCTTCTTTAGGCTCCAAAGCTTTACTATAAAAATCCATATTTTTCATAATTCTTTCCTGATCTGACTTATTAATGTTGGCAAATATAGGGGAATTTATAATAATGCTGGTTGTTTTATAAGCTTCTTCCGCATTTCCGTTATAATAAGCTAATACGGAATACTCATCAGGCATTCTCCATTTCCAGATATCATCTTCTACAAAAAGAATATCTGAGCAAGGTCCAGTTTTCATTCCGATTGACGATAAAGCAAAACCTAAAGCATATCTTTTTCTTGTTCCTAAGAACTTAATAAGATGATAAAGGGATTCTAAACGATTAGGTCTGTATTCCCAAGCTTTTAAATAAGCATCAATGATATCTTCGTCAGGTCTTTCTAGAATTTGTTTTTGTCTAGCTATCCAATATTTAGAAATGTAAACCTCTTCCGCCCATCCTCCTAGATCTACTCTTCTTTGATAAGCTTCAATAGATCTTTCATTCATTCCTGCATCTCTATAGCTTTGAGCCATATAGAAAACATATCTTCTTTCCAGATCAATAGGAAGTTCTTCCTTAGGTGTTGTTAGAATAGCTTTTTCGAAAATTAAAGCATCATTATAATACTTATCCTTTCCTTTAATATCCCTATTGTGTCCAGAAACAGAAGCGTGCATTTCAACGCCTTCTAAGAATTCTTCAGATACTTTAATGTCAGTTGGTCCTGAAATATATTCATGTAAAACACCTACATATTTCCATTTTTGATCACCTCTAACCAATTGAGTTCTGTAATAAGCCAATGAATTAAGTCGAATCCTAATCTTATAAGCATCCTCTGTCAAATTTAGAAAAGGATTTTCTCCCTCCTGTACAGATAGAAAGTCGTCAGCATCTATAACTAATCTATAATCTGCCTTGCCCTCAGAATATTCTAAACTCTCAGTTCTGTTGTATCCAAAATCTACCCAAGGTCTTTCATGTAGTTCGCCTTGAATTTCATACTCATTCATTATCTCCTTAATAAGATCCTGAGTACCATCGGTAGATCCTGTATCAACAATAACCCAATAGTTAATGTAATCCTTAACGGAATCAATACATCTTCGGATTACTTTAGATTCATTTTTAACAATCATAACTAAACATATAGAAGGCTGTTTAGCATCTGTTTTTTCAATTACTAATTTTGGCATGTTATTTCAATTTAACATTTATAGATAAAAAATTGGATTAAATTTCACCCAGATTATCAAATATAATCTCAGTAACCTCATCAAGGTCTTTCTCCCCTGATATTTCTAAAAAGTTTTTTAGCTTCTTCATAGATTTAATCAGAGGTAGTGTCTGATCTTTATATTCTCCCATTCTAACTTTAAAAACTTCGGGATCATTATCATCGGCTCTTCCTGATGTTTTCCCTCGCTCTTTAATTCTTTCTTTTAAAGTCTCTTCTGGTACATCTAGAAAGAAAATGTTGATTGTCTCTAGGTTATTATTAGACATTATTTTGTCCAATAAAGTTTTTTGCTTAAGGTTTCTTGGATATCCATCAAAAACAAATCCTGCAGATTTTTTATTTTTTTGTATGAATTTTTCAAGCTCCTTAGATACTAAATCATCAGGAAGAAGCTTACCAGTTTTCATTAATTCTTTAACCTCTTCATCATCAGATTTTCTAAGGATATCACCAGTAGAAACATGTTTCAGATGTGTTTTCTTACAAAGTATTTCTGCTTGTGTTCCTTTACCACATCCAGGAGGTCCTACAAAAATTACACAGGGTGTGCTCAATGAGTCAAACTCTTTAAAATTTTTGATTTTCATTATTGGTTATTATTTATGATCCGCAAGCTTCGCAATCTTCAGGATTGTCTATACTACAAGTTAAGTCGCTATAGTTATCATCCTCTGATTTAGGAAGTTCTTGATTTCTACTTAGATCTATACCTAGACCTTTTATAGCTGTTGTAGCAGCTTTAGTTCTTATATAATAACTTCCAGTCTTTAATCCCTTATCCCATCCATAAAAATGAGCTGAAGAAAGTTTAGCAAAGTTAGCATCTTGAACAAATAAATTCATACTTTGACTTTGACATATAAAAGGCGCTCTTGCTGCAGCATGATCGATAATGATCTTCTGACTCATTTCCCAAGCAGTTTTATAAATGATCTTAATCTCATCAGGTATTTCTGCAATGTCCTGTACTGATCCATTATTAATAATGATCTTATCTCTAAGATTATCGTCCCACATATTAAGTTTAACTAAGTCTTTAACAAGATGCTTATTAACTACTGGAAATTCCCCAGATAATGTTTTTCTAATGTAAATGTTAGAAGTGAAAGGTTCAAAACATTCATTGTTTCCTAAGATCTGACTTGTAGAAGCAGTAGGCATAGGAGCAAGTAATAAAGAGTTTCTAGCTCCAAAGGTCTTAACTCTTTCTCTTAATTCTTCCCATTCCCATCTTGTACTAGGTGATTCGTTCCATAAATCAAATTGAAATAATCCTTTAGATAATGGTGATCCCTTAAATGTTTGGTATGCACCTTCTTTTTCTGCAAGATCAACTGAAGCACACATAGCTCCGTAATAAATTGCTTCGAAAATGTCTCTATCTAAATTTTTTGCTTCTACCGATTCAAAAGGTATTTTTAGAATAGCAAATGTATCAGCTAAACCTTGAACCCCAATACCAATTGGTCTGTGCTTCATATTAGAAGTCTTAGTTTCCTTAGTAGGATAATAGTTAACATCAATCACTCTATTAAGATTGATAGTTGCTGTGTAAGCTATATCCTTAAGAGCATTAAGATCATACTTAGGTTTCTTACCGGGAATAATAAATTTAGGTAATGCAATAGAAGCTAAATTACAAACTGCAGTTTCTTTTGAATCAGAATACTCCATAATCTCTGTACAAAGATTAGATGACTTAATTGTCCCTAAATTCTTTTGATTTGATTTTGTATTAGCTGCATCCTTATAAAGCATATAAGGAGTTCCAGTTTCGATCTGTGCTTCAATTATTTTATACCAAAGCTCTTGAGCTTTAATTGTTTTTCTTCCTCTCCCTTCAGCTTCATATTTAGTATAAAGTTTAACAAAGTCCTCACCATATACGTCATCTAATCCTGGTGCTTCGTCAGGAGAGAATAAAGTCCATTCTCCATCTTCCTTAACTCTTTCCATAAATAAATCCGGTGTCCATAAAGCTAAGAAAAGATCTCTAGCTCTCATCTCCTCTTTACCGTGATTTTTTCTAAGATTTAAGAAGTCTTCAACATCACAATGCCAAGGCTCCAAATAAACAGCAAAAGATCCCTTTCTTCTACCTCCACCTTGATCGACGTATCTTGCAGTTTCATTAAATACTTTTAGCATCGGAATAATTCCATTAGAAGTACCGTTTGTTCCTCTAATATAAGCTCCTGTGCCTCTTACATTATGTATATGTAAACCAATACCTCCTGCATTTTTAGAGATCTGAGCCACATCAGATAGTGTTTTATAGATACCTTGAATTGAATCATCATCCATCGAAACTAAGAAACAAGAAGAAAGCTGAGGTCTTCTAGTACCTGCATTAAATAAAGTAGGGGTAGCATGTGTGAAATATCCTTGACTCATTAAGTCATATGTTTTATAAGCAGATGTTAAGTCCTCTTTATGAATACCAATAGCAACTCTCATTAACATTTGTTGTGGTCTTTCAGCAGGTAAACCATCAATCTTTAAAAGATATGATTTTTCTAAAGTCTTAAAACCAAAATAATCATAATCTAAATCCCTATCTGCAATAATTTGTGAATCTATATCCTTAGCATTATTAACAATGATCTCGTATACATCATCAGCAATCATTGGAGCTTTTAAACCTGTCTTAGGATCAACATAATTATAAAGCTGATCAATCACACTCGAAAAACTTTTAGGTGTTCTTTTATGTAATGAAGTAACACATATTCTAGAAGCTAAAATAGAATAATCGGGATGGGTTGGGGTTAAAGCAGCTGCTGTTTCTGCTGCTAAAGTATCAAGTTCTACAGAAGAGATACCATCATATAAACCATGTATCACTTTCTTTGCAATTTCCATTGGTTCAATATAATCCATATTTAAACCGTAAGATTGTTTCTTAACACGATTTAAAATTTTATCGAGCTTAACTCTTTCTTTAGCTCCGTCTCTTTTCGTTACTTCCATTTTTTATTTATTTTATTTTATCTGAAATTAAAAATCAGCATCCATTGAAAAAGTTTTTCCGCTATTTCCGTTATCTTTGGTACTGTCCATAACACCTGATTTCTGATATGATCCTACTCTTCCTTCAAAGAAATTACCTTTATTCTCTAAAGCAATATTTATCATAAAATCAAAAGGACATTTAGTATTATAAATTCTTGAGCATCCTAAAGAAGTTAAAAGTCTATCTGCTACAAATTCGATATATTCACACATAAGCTCTGAGTTCATACCAATAAGTCTAACAGGCAATGAAGAAGTAACAAACTCCTTTTCGATCTCTACAGCTTCCATAATAATCTCTTTCACTGTTTCCTCTGGAAGTTTATCTTTGATGTGCTTAGTGTAAAGTAAACAAGCAAAATCGCAATGTAATCCTTCATCTCTAGAGATTAATTCATTAGCAAAGCAAAGACCTGGCATTAGGCCTCTTTTCTTTAACCAAAATATAGAACAGAAAGATCCAGAAAAGAAAATACCTTCAACAGCAGCAAATGCAATCATATTCTCAGTGAATGTTCCATTCTCGATCCATTTCATTGCCCAATCTGCTTTTCTTTTAACCGCAGGGACAGTATCAATAGCATTAAATAAATTCTCTTTCTCTTCCTCATCCGATATGTAAGAATCTATAAGAAGAGAATAAACCTCACCGTGTATATTCTCAATAGCCAATTGGAATCCATAAAAGCATCTAGCTTCCGGGTATTGTACCTGATTGAAAAAATTAGCTGCAAGATTTTCATTAACTATTCCATCGGAGTTATTAAAGAAAGCAATTACATTCTTTATAAAATATCTCTCGTTGTCATTAAGTTTATCTCTCCAGTGAGAAATATCCTGTGCTAAATCAATTTCTTCCGCAGTCCAGAAAGAAGCTTCCGCAGTTTTGTACATCATCCAAATATCTGGTTCTTGTACGGGGAATAATGAGAATCTTAAGTAACTTTTCCATCTTAATTATTTATATTATTTAATTTCGTTAATTTTCAACCATTCTTTATTATCCGAATCTTTCTGTGGAGCATCCTGAAGCCAAGCATAAAACTCGTCGGCATTTTTTGTTATCTCGCTTTTTGTTATTGATCCTTCCTTATGTAACTTCATAGCCATTTGTAGTGCTATTTGTCTATTAGTGTAAAATTTTATATTGCTCATAATGATTGGGTCATCTATATATTAATATCCTCTCTCCTGCCTGTCATGATTTTCAGCATTTTTTGCCATATAAAGATTAACAATATCCTTACTTGTCATTCCCATAGAAATACCGAAGTTCATAAAGAAATGTAATCCGTCAATCCATTCATAGAATAACTCCAATCTATCATTTTCACTAAGGTCAGAGATCTTCATTTCAGAAGCTTTCTTATTGTCTCCTTTCCAGTATTTCCATCCTGCAGATCCAATACCATCATTAACACCTCCAAGAGCATCAAACATTTCGTTTAACTCATCACTTAGTGCATGTTTGTTAACCATCCAGAAATCGGCAATCTGTTTCAAGGTCCAATCCTTAAAATCAAATCCATATCTTGCTTGTAATTCTGTTTGCTTGTTGTAAATCAAGCCAAGAGTATCATTTACTCCGGTGTGAAAATCCTCAACTGGAAGATCTGCGCATTTGTTGTCTGTGTTTGCCATAATTTATGATTTTTCTTTAATTACTTTTTTTATTTTTTCTATTTCTTTTTCGCATTCAAAATATTTCTTCTTTGTTGCTTTTCTTTGTCCGTAAAGTCCTTTTAATATTTCTCTTAATATAGGTTCTCTTCCTTCCTTACTATAAAATACCGCTCCTGACGAAGTTTTAATTGCCCCTTCGGGTATGTTCTTAAGATTCTTACCTATATAAACCTCAGGAGATATACCCCATTGCATCATTGTATTAGGATAAAGAGAAGCAAAGTCAAAACAAGCGATCCATTCATATAAACCTTTTTCTGGCTTCTTAACATAAGCTCCCTCGAATTTAACATGATTTTCCTCCTTCCTTTCATTTACAATTACCTGTTTTCTTTCCAGGAATTTTCTTAGCATAAGAACCTCAGTAGTCCAAACCGGTGATAATGCTCTATTGATCTCCACTCTACTTACTTCTGCTATTTTAAAGAAAGTAGAAAGTGTATCAAGTCTTTTATCTATATAGTGTACAAGAGCACAGTCAACTGCGTTATAGAATATGAACGTTTCGAAGTCTGAATCATACAAATCCTTTAATGTTCCATTGTAAGCAATCTTTTTAATTCCTATAGCTTGATTGGAAACATAATCCAATGAGTTAGACTCTCTGATTTTTACTACCCTATCCCACTTTTTATAAATGTCAAGATAATCGACCATTAAAACGTGCATAGGTATTTGATGCTTTCCTATAAGTACTCCACTAGGTGAAGCAATCTTAGGATCTATACCTAATCTCTTAGCTCTGTTTATAATGTAAGGCCAGTCATATCCAAACCAGTTCCATCCAGTTATCAAAGGCATCTTAGGAACTAATTTAGAAAGGAAAGTGTAGAGCATATCAAACTCACTTTCAAACTTCCTATAATTAAAAGTCCAATCACCATTTTGTCCTTTAAAATGATCATTAATTCTTTTCTCGATCTTTAATATCCTATCGGAGCTCATATCCTCCAGGCCTATAACAAGAACCTTACCTTGTGAAGAAGCCATTCCTATAGAAAGAATTTTATTCTTAGAATTCTCCGTGTCTAATGAATCTGCTCTATTATCTGTCATCTCCACCTCAATGTCGACAAAGTATTTTTTAGGTGTCTGGTAATCCCAAAGAGGCTTGGTTAAATCAGGATCTAATGCTTCTAGAATTTCTACTACTCTATACTTATCAAACTTATATGTAGAAGATTTTTTAACAGGAAATCCGTCCCATGTTGTCCATTCTGAATCTTTAGATCTATCGCTAGCAGATGTTTTTTGCCAGACGAATTGAAGCGCTTTAGGAACTTGTAGTTTTAACAAATTTACGTCTCCTTCCTCTGTATAATGGGAGACAATTAAAGATGTACCTGAATTTTCTATATCAATAATCATACTCTTATCTTACACTAATACAGCTAAGAGGTTTCGATTTATTTAGGTAAAGAATATATACTATGTGAAAAAAATTCTAACCTTTAAACTTTTCGAACAGGTTTATCTTAATGATATTAAACCTTTCTCTAACGATTCAAAATATCCAAGGGGATTAAGGTTTTCTAATAGGGAGGAAGCATTAAAATCTGTAAGAAGACTACAGGAGATGTTAGATAAAAAAGAAATAGAACTCAAAGATGCAATAATAGCTTCTTATATAATGTCGCACCGTGCAGAATTTCACAAATTCCCTAAAGCAGGCATTAAAGAAGGATTAGTTGTTTGGAAAGATTTCTTGTCTCAATTAAAAAAGAGAGAATCTGCTTAAGATTTTTTGAAATTACTCATAAATCTTTTAATCAAATCCAAGAGCTCGTAATTGTTATTTGTAGCTTTAATTTCTATCTTAGTATCAGGTTTCTTAGCCCATTCAGAAATGAATTTATAGAATGTTTTAAATCCAGAAGGTAACTGATCGCTACT
>Ga0255102_1000472_pt1 | contig 11202 bp, 9 predicted proteins | sample Law_Cont_RepA_0h_FD_188448 | JGI IMG/M metagenome (GOLD analysis project Ga0255102, IMG submission 188448) | Freshwater microbial communities from St. Lawrence River, New York, United States - Law_Cont_RepA_0h | ecosystem: Environmental > Aquatic > Freshwater > River | place: USA: New York... | reverse complement strand
GTTGATGCGTGCGGTGATGGCGCCCGGCTGGACCGTGGCCATGGCCGAGATCGGGTCGATCTCGATTCGGTCCCAGTGGTCGAGGTGGAGCACCCAGCCGCCGCGGATCGGGGAGCTGGCGCCGGTGTTGCCGGTGCCGCGGCCGCGGACGGTGACGGGCACCCGGTGCTCATTGGCGAGCTTCAGCACCACGCCGATGTCGTCCTCGACGCCGGGGCGGATGACGGCCTCGGGCATGAACGACAGCCGCATGTTGTCGAAGGACGCCGCGAAGCAGGTCGCCTCGTCGGTCTTCACGCGCTCCGGGCCGAGCCGGGCGAGCAGGGCCTGGGTGGCCGCGGGATGGGTCTGCACGGGAGTGGTCACGCCCCCCATCAAGCACGCTTAGGCCAGTTCGGCAAGCCACGCGGTGGCTTCGGCGTCGGACGGCATGCGCCAATCGCCGCGGGGCGAAAGGGCCACGGAGCCGACCTTGGGGCCGTCGGGCATGGCCGAGCGCTTATACTGCTGGCTGAAGAAGCGGGTCAGGAACTGACGCAGCCAATGACGCAGTTCGGTCTGGTCGTACTTGCCCGCGAACGCGAGTTCGGCGAGCCAGAGGACCTTGGCCGGGCGGAAGCCGCTGCGGACCACGTGGTAGAGGAAGAAGTCGTGCAGCTCATAGGGGCCGACGATCATCTCGGTCTGCTGGGCAATCGAGCCGTCCTCGCCCGGCGGCAGCAGCTCGGGGCTGACCGGCGTGGCGACGATGTCCTCCAGCAGCGCCCGCTCGGGCCCGACGTGGCGGACGTGCGCGGCCCAGGCGACCAGGTGCTTCACGAGCGTCTTGGGGACGCCGATGTTCACGTGGTACATCGACATGTGGTCCGCGTTGAAGGTGCACCAGCCAAGGGCGGCCTCGGAGAGGTCGCCGGTGCCGACCACGAAGCCGTGGGCCTGGTTGGCCACGTCCATCAGGATCTGCGTGCGCTCACGGGCCTGCGCGTTCTCGAAGGTCACGTCATGCCGGCCGACCGGGTGGTGGATGTCCCGCAGGTGCTGCTCGACGGCGGGGCCGATGGGGATCTCGCGTGCGGTGATGCCGAGGGTCTCCATCAGCTTCATCGCGTTGAGGCGCGTGCGGGCGGTGGTGCCGGGTCCCGGCATCGTCACCCCGATGATGCCCTTGCGGTCGAGTCCCAGGCGGCCGAAGGCCTCCAGGAGCACGAGCAGCGCGAGGGTCGAGTCGAGTCCGCCCGAGACGCCGATCACGACGTGCTTCGAGCCGGTGTGGCGCAGGCGGCGGGCGAGGCCCGTCGACTGGATCGCGAAGATCTCGTCGCAGTTTGGGCGTCACGCCGGTCGGATGGCCGAGTTCGAAGCCGATCACCCGGGGGGTGAGCAGGGCGGGGGTGCCGAAGAAGGTGCTGTTGCGGCGGCGTTCGGCGGCGAGCTTATCCACGTCGACCTGCGAGACCACCAGGGAGAGGTCGAAGCGGAAGCGCTCTGATTCGCCCAGCACGACGCCGTTCTCGGCGATCAGGCCGTGGCCGCTGTAGACGATGTCGGTGCTGGATTCGCCGGCCCCGGCGGCGGCGTAGACGTAGGCGGCGAGGCAGCGGGCGGACTGGCCTTTGACGAGCTCGCGGCGGTAGGCGGCCTTGGTCAGGAGCTCATCGCTGGCGGAGAGGTTGCAGAGCAGGGTGGCGCCGGCGAGGGCGAGTGCGCCGCTCGGGGGCTCCACCGCCCAGAGGTCCTCGCAGAGCTCGACCCCGACCACGCAATCGGGGAGGTCGTGGGCGCGGAAGAGGAGGTCGGTGCCGAAGGGGACCTTCTGGCCGAGCAACTCGACCTCCCGTACCGGGGCGACCCGGGCCGAGGCGAACCAGCGCTGCTCGTAGAACTCCCCGGTGTTCGGCAGGTGGGTCTTCGGCACGACGCCCAGGACCTTGCCGCGCGAAAGGAAGACCCCGACGTTGAAGAGGCGGCCGGAGACCTCGAGCGGCAGTCCGACCAAGGCCGAGAGCCCGAGGCGGCCGGTGGTCTCGGCGATCTGGCCGAGGGCCTTCAAGGCGCCGGCGAGGAGGGTGCGTTGGCCGAAGAGGTCCCCGCAACTGTACCCGGTTAGGCAGAGCTCGGGTAGGACGACCAGCTCGACGCCTTCTTGGGCGGCTTTTTCAAGGGCCTGGCTGACCAGCTGGGCGTTGGCCGCGGGGTCTCCGAGGCGCAGGGCCGGGGAGGCCGCCGCGACGGCCACAAAACCGTTCTGGTGGATGCGGTTCGGCATTTAAAGGCTCGGTAACAATCATGTTCACCGTTGACCCGAGGGGTGGCAACCCGAAAGGTCTCCCACCCCCCGTATGGGGGGCCTTATGTCCACCCAGCCGCTGAAGGAAGTCAGGGTTTTCTCGCCCGCCACTGTCGCCAACGTCGCCTGCGGTTTCGATGTGCTCGGGTTCTGCATCGACGCCCCCGGCGACGAGATCGTGGCCCGTTTCTCGAGCCAGCCCGGTCTGCGGATCACCAAGATCAGCGGCGACGGGGGCCGTCTGCCGCTCGATGCCAAGCTGAACACCGCCGGGGTCTCCGCCCAGGCCCTGCTGCGCCACCTCGGCAAGGCCGACCTCGGCATCGAGATGGAGATTCACAAGAAGATGCCCTTCGGCAGCGGTCTCGGCTCCAGCGCCGCCAGCGCGGTCGGCGGGGCCTTCGTCGTGAACGAGCTCCTCGGTGCTCCGTTGAATCGCCGCCAGCTCCTGCCCTTCGTCGTCGCCGGCGAGGCCGCCGCGGATGGCGCCTGGCACGCCGATAACGTCGCTCCCTGCCTGCTGGGCGGCATCACGCTGATCCGCTCTAACGCCGAGCTCGACGTGATGAATGTGCCGATCCCCGAGAACCTCTGGGCCGCCGTCGTCCACCCGGACATCGTCGTCCTCACCAAGGTCGCCCGCGAGATCATGCCGCGTCACATCCAGCTCGAGACCTCGACTCAGCAGAGCGGCAACCTCGGTGGTCTCCTCTGCGGTTTCTTCCAGTCCGACTACGCGCTCATCGGCCGTTCGCTGCACGACCTCATCGCGGAGCCGCACCGCCAGCGCCTGATTCCCGAGTTCTACCGGGCCAAGCGGGCCGCGCTCGCCGCGGGCGCCCTCGGTTTCTCCATCTCCGGCGCCGGCCCCAGCGTCTTCGCGCTCTGCGAGGGCGAGGCCGCCGCGCGCCGCGCCGCCGCCGCCGTGGCCGAGGTCTTCGCCGCCGTGCCGATCCTGGCGACGCCGTACGTCTCCCGCGTCAATCCGAAGGGCGTCCATGTCATCGCGCGCGCCTAAGCTCGAGTTCGTCGCCACCGCCGACGCCTCCTGCCGGGGCGGCTTGCGCGAGGTCTTGCTCTCGCCGATGCCGGCCAAGGGCGGACTCTGGGTCCCGACCACGATCCCGCAGCTGCCGGATGACTTCCTGACGGCGCACCGCGACACCGATTACGCCACCCTGGCCGAGGCCGTGATGGCCCCCTATTTCGCCGACGAACTCGGGGCCGACGTCTTGCGCACGGTGTGCCGCGAGGCGTTCGATTTCCCGCTGCCGCTGACCTTCGCGGGCGACCCCACCGGCCGGATCGGCGTGCTGGAACTGTTCCATGGCCCCTCCGCGGCCTTCAAGGACTTCGCGGTGCGCACCCTCGTGCGCGTCACCGCCCGCGTGCTGGCCGACGACTTCCCGCAGCTGACCGTGCTCGCCGCGACCTCGGGTGATACCGGCGCCGCGGTGACCGAGGCCTGCGCCGGCGTCCCCGGCGTGCGCGCCGTGGTGCTCTACCCGCGGGTGGGCGTCAGCGCGGTCCAGGAATCCCAGATCGCGCGCACCCGCCCCGGTGTCGTGGCCCTTTCGGTCGACGGTACGTTCGACGATTGCCAGGCGCTCGTGAAGCGCGCCTTGGCCGACGCCGCCCTGCAGGGGCGCCGTCCGCTCCTCACGGCGAACTCGATCAACCCGGTGCGGCTCATCGCGCAGGTGCCGTTCGCCTTCCATGTCCGCCGGCTCGTGGCCGCGGGCGCCAAGCTCGGTATCGTCGTCCCGTCGGGCAACCTCGGGAATGTCGGCGCCGTCCAGCTGGCCCGTTGCATGGGTCTGCCGGTCGAGGCGCTGGTCGCCGCGACCAACGTCAACTCGCCCTTGCCCGAGCTCTTCGCCACGGGCGCCTACCGTCCACGCCGCGCCCAGCCCACCGCCTCCAACGCGATGGATATCGGTGCGCCGAACAACCTCGACCGTCTGCTGGCTTGGCGCGAGGGCGGCCCAGCCATCGAGGCCGTCACGGTCGACGACGCTACGACGCTCGACACCATGCGCCGCGTGCGCGCCGCCACCGGCTATGTCCTATGCCCGCACAGCGCGGTCGGCTGGAAGGCCGCCGAGGACCTGCGCGCGCGCCGCCCTGACCTCGACCAGGTCGTCGTCTTCGGTACCGCCCACCCGGCGAAGTTCCCTGATGTCCTGGAGCAGGCCTTCGGTGACGCCCACGCGTCGACGTTCCCGTTCGCCCTGCCGCCGCCCGCGCCCCTCAAAGTCGGTAACGATTACGAGGCCGTGCGCGCCGTGCTGACGTCCGAGGCGGGCTTCCGCTGAGCCGACTTACTTCTTTTCCGAAGCGGTCGCGGCCGGCTTGGCGTCGCGCGGCTGTTCGACGACGATGATGCAGCCGGAGAGCAGCAGGCACGCAAGGGTCAGGAGCAGGGCGGTCTTCATGGCCTCACTTTGGCGAGGGTCGGCCCCTTTGGCAAATCCGCAAAAAGAAAGGCCGCCTGACGGCGGCCTCGGGCAGGGCGGCGGGGCCGCTTATTCCGGCTCCGCGACCGCGAAGGTCACGTTGTTGATGTCCGCACGAGCGAGGACGTCGAGGACGTTAATCACTCGCTCGTAGCGGGCGGCCTCCTCGGCCTGCACGGTGATGAGCAGCTTGGAGCCGGACTGGATAGCCGCCTGCTTGAGCTTGGTCATCTCGTTGAAGAGGCCGTCAAGGGTCTTGTCCTGGGGGGTGCCGACCGGGTCTTCGTTGATGGTGATCTGCCCGTTCTCCGAGACGCCGATGGTGATCTCGTCGGGGATTTCGGTCGCGGTGGAGGTCTCGGCGTTGCCGGGGAGGGTGGTCTTGAGCTCGTGTTCGACCTTCACGGCGCCAGCCATGACCATGAAGAACAGCATGATCACGAAGACCACGTCGATCATCGGGGCGATCTGGAAGCCGGCGTCGGACGGCATCTCCTGGGGGGCACGTTTCATGGTTTATTCTTCGCGGTTGAGCCCGGAGAAGGCGATGTTTTCGATGCTGGCTTCCCCTGCCCATTCGAGGGCCTTGGAGATGTACTTCGCATGGCATTCCTTGTCGGCGCGGATGAGGAGGCGGTATTTGTCGTTGGTGCCCTTGCGGGCCTGGAGTTCCTTGGCGATGCCGTCCTTGTCGTTCGGATCGAGCTCGCGGTCGTCCAACTTATACTTGGCCTGGCCGGTGGTCTTGTCCCAGGAGATGTTGATCAGGCCGGCGGCGGCCTTGTCGTCGCGCTTCACGCCATGGGAGGCCACGGGCAGGGAGATATTCTTGTCGACCTTGAGTACCTGGGAGGAGGTGATCGACATGAAGAAGATCAGCAGCACCAGGAGCACGTCAATCATCGGCGCGACCTGGAACTCCGGCTCGCCATCTCCGCCTCCGCCTCCGCCTGCCATGGTTGTGCTGGGGTGGGGTTAGGGGTGGCTCAGGCCTTGACCTCGGAGGAGACCGGCTCGGTGTTCCACACGGGCTTGGCCGCGTAGAGCTCGTCGCCGCCGACGTTCTTGCCTTCGATCTCTGCGTAGGGGAAGCCGCGGAAGAGGCCGCCGATGATCTCGGTGACGTCGTGGATGCCCTTCTGGATGCGGTTGCGGAGGAGGTAGTAGGAGATGAAGGCCGGGATCGCGATGAAGAGGCCGGAGGCGGTCGCCACGAGCACCTCGCCGATCGCTTCGGCGAGCTTGGAGGGGTCGCCCACGCCGGAGGAACCGAGCTTCTCGAACGCCTTCATCATGCCAGTCACGGTGCCGGTGAGGCCGATCATCGGCGTGCACACCCCGATCACGGAGAGGTAGGAGGCACGGCCCATGAGGTCGGCCTGGATGCGGGAGATCTCGGAGATGATGGCCTCCTCGGTCATGGTCTTACCGTCGGGGCTGAGCGCGACGCCCGCGCGGACGACGTCGCAGAGGGGAGAGCCGGCGTTCTTGGCGAACTCATGGGCGGCGACGTAGTCACCGGCGCGGAAGAGGTCGCGGAGCTGCACGACGTGGGCGGTCGGGTAGAGCTTCTTGGCGCCGGTGCGGAGGAAGCCGTCGACGATGAACCAGATCATCGCCACGGAGCAGATGGTGATCGGGTACATGACCCAGCCACCTTCGTGGAAGAGGTCCATCATGGTCTTTTCCTTGACGCCGGGGGCGGCTTCCTGGGCGACGGCGGCCAAGGTGGACAGCCCGAGGAACAGGGTGGCCAGGAGGGAGGTGCGGGAATTCATCTTCATAGGGATGATAGGGTAGGTTGGTTGTTAGTTAGGAAAGCGGGGCGGGGCAAGGACTCACTTGTTGCCTTCGTCGGAAGGCGTGTTGTTGGCGGCGGGCTTGGCGGTCCCTTCGGGGATGACGGCCGCGTCCTGGATCTTGCGCTGGGCCTCCTCGGCCTGCAGGCGGTCCTCCTTGGGGAGGAGCTTTTTGGCTTGCTCGGCCTCCTTGGAGGTCGGGTAGGTGGCGACGATGTCGCGCAGGTAGCGGTTGGAGACCTCCTCGAGCTTCTGCTCGCGGGTCGCCGGGGTGTCCATGCCGCGGAAGGAGCGGGCGGCGCCGAGGAGGGCCTTCGGCACGTGTTCCTGCTGGGAGCCGAAGAAGACGGGGACGCGGAGGTAGGTGTTCATCGCGGCTTCGTATTTCTTGGTGGCGAGCAGGGAGGAGCCCTTGACCAGGTGCAGGCGGGCCTGGAGGTCCGGGTCATCCAGCTGCGGCATGAGGCTGGTGGATTCGGTGATCACGGCCTCGTGCTCGCCGCGGCGGGCGCGCTGCATCAGGCGGGCCAGCTTGATCTTGGTGGCCAGTTCGGCGATGGAGCCGTCGTCGGCGCGCTCCAGGGTATCCAGGAAGGAGGAAAGGGCGGCGTCGTTCTCGAGGCGGTCGAGGGCGTCCAGCTTCACGATGGAGGCCTTGAGCCACCAGCTCCCCTTCACCTTCTTGATCGGATCGAAGAACTTGATGACGGGCTCGATGTTGTCGAGGGCCTTGCCCGGCTCGCCGCGCGCGACGTTGTTCTGGGCCTCGGTCAGGCGCTCCGGGAGAGGCCAGATGATGGTTTCGACCTCGGCGAGCTTGCGGGTCATGATCATCTCGGTGCCGTCCTGGATAGTCGTGCGCTCGACGGTGCCCTTGAGGCTGCTGATTTGCCCCTTCTTCTTGTCGATGATGGGCTTCGGGGGAATGACGGTGTTGTCGACCTTGAAGGGGTCGTTGACCTCCCAGCGTTCGCCGCCCTTGAAGATCAGGGTCTGGCCGAAGGCGGGCAGGGCGGCGCCGAGCGCGGCGGCGGCGAGGAGGAGGCGGGGGAACGGGCGCATGGCTTAGAGGCGGGTGTTGAGCGACTTGGCTTCGGCGGCCTCCGGGGTGTCCTTGATGCGGTCCTTGGACAGCATCTCGGCGAGGACCAGCTTGGCCTCGGGCTTCTGGCCGAGTTTATCGGAGAGCATGCGGGCGGTGCCGAGGTAGGCCTTGGCCGACCAGGCCTCGTACTTTTTCCAGGTTTGGTAGCAGCGGCGGTAGTAAGCGACGGACTTCTTGAAACCATCCGTGGCGTCGGCCGGCTCATGGTTGACGAGGGCATTGATGGTCAGGGTCGTCTTGCTCGCTTCCGTGTTGTCGACCTTGACGGTGAGGGTGGCCGTAAACTCTCCGGCCGTGGCATAAGTGTGGGTCGGCTTGGCCTCGCTCGAGGTCGGTAGTTTATCCCCAAAGTCCCAGTGGTAAGTCACTTTGCCCTGCGGCTTCTCTGCCGGTCCCGGGGCCATGAACTTGACGGTCAAAGGGGCCGCGCCGGAGGTGGGAGAGGTGCCCGCCATCGCCGCCGGCACGCCCGTCGGGCCAACTTCATCCTTGGGTTTCTTGATCAGGCTGGGTTTCCCTTGGGCCATCTGGTTGGCGTTGCGTTCATGAATCTGTCCAAGCCAGAAGAGGGCGGCGGCCGTCATCTCGCCGCGCCATTCCTTGGTGCGCATAATCTCCTCGAATTCCTTGATGGCCTCGTCCAGCCGGGAGAGTTCGGCGAGGGCGCGGGCGCGGGCGAACTTGATCTCCTTCTCCTTCGACATGGTGATCTGGTTGTCGACGGCCTCATTGCAGAGCTCGAGCGCCTCCTTGAATTTCTTCTGCTGGAGCAGGATCTCGGCCTGGCCCGCGAAGCCGAAGTCCGCGTACTCGGACGACCGGTTATGCTCCTTGATGTACTCGAAGTAGGCGGCGGCCTTGGCGGTCTCGCCCTTCGCGAGCAGGTGGTCGCCGACCACGGCGAGGATCGTCGGGCTGAGTTCCTCCGCCTTGTAGTTGGCGGAGACCTTCTTGAAGAAGGTGTCGGCCCGGTCGGGGTTGCGGAGGAAGACGTTCAGCTGGCCCATGGCGAAGAAGCCGCGGGCCTGGGCGATGAGGGAATCCTTGTTCTGCTCGAGGCGGAGGAGCTGGGTCAGCTCGGCCTCGGCGTTGGCGGGGGAATAGGCGGCGGGGTCGACCGGAGTGCCGGGCTTCACGCGCTTCACCTTGCGGGCGAGCTTCTCGCAGAGGAAGATGACGAGTTTCTCGTTACCCTCCTGCTTGCGGTCGTTGATGGTTTCGGCGACCGAGGCGGAGAGGATGCCAAGGGCCTCGGTCTTGGCGACGATGATGCTGGCCTGGCGGTCCTTCTCGACCACCGCGAGCTCGTCGGCGAGCTTGGCGGACAGCTTGGCGACCTCGGCCTTGGCGGCGGCGATGGCCTCCTTGGTGGTGCCGTCCTGGCGCTCGAGGGCGTCGACCTTCTTGCGTTCGGCGGCGAGCTGGCCGCTGAAGCGCTTCTGGACCTCCTCGCTGCGCTGAGCGAACTCCGGCTTGTCGCCGAGGCGCTCGGTGGCCTTGATCACCTCATAGAGGTAGGTCAGGGCCTTGGGGTCGTTGTGGTCCCAGTCGTAGACCTCCTTGTAGAGGTCGCGCATGCGGGCGTGCTCGCCGCGGCCGGGCAGCAGCTTGCCCAGCTCGCGCAGGACGAACTCCAGAGCGTTGGTGTTGGTGCGGCCGCTGCGGGCGGCGGCGACGTAGGCGTCGATGGCCTTGGCGGTGTGGCCGTCCTTTTCCTTCTCGAGGCGGGCCTTCTCGGCGAGGAACTTCTTCTTGGCCTCCGGGGCGCCGTTGGTGCGGGCGGACTCGTCGGCCTTGCGGATAGGCTTGTCGAGCTCGGTGGCCAGGCGCATCTCGGCGTCGCCGATCAGCGTGTGGACCTCGGGGACCTGGTTGACGACGGCCTCGTCCTTGCTGACGGCGTAGTCCTTCAGCCACTCGTTGCAGAGGCGCAGGGTCTCGGCGGTCTCCGGCGGGGTGAGGCCGAACTTCACGATCGCCTGGCGGTAGCGGACGTCGGGCAGGAACTTGCCTCGGCCCGCGTAGTCGGCCTGGTACTGGTCGAAGCCGGTCTTCGTGTCCTTGAACTTGCCCTGGTAGAACCAGCAGAGGGCGCGCATGTAGACGGCCTGCTCGCGGGCGAGGGAGCGTGGGTACTTCTGGTTGAACGCGTCGAGGGCGGCGCCGGCCTGCTCCCAGTCGACGTTGGCGAAGAGGCAGGTGATGATGCGGAAGTCGATCTCCTCGACGGTGGCCGCGTCGATCTTCTTCACGTTGGTCTTGGCCCAGTTGTAATGCTCGATGGCCTCTTTGAAGTCCTCGCGGTCCTGCGAGATCTCGCCGAGGATGACCGCGACCGCCGGGACTTCCTCGCTGTCGGGATATTTCTGCAGGAACTCCTTGCACTTCGCCTGGGCCTCGGTGTTGCGGCCGATCTGGCGCAGGGCGACGATGTAGTAGTAGTAGGCGCCCGAAACCTTCGAGAAGCCGGGGTTGTTGTCGAAGATGTCGCGGAACGCCACGAAGGCCTCCCAGTGCTTGTTCAACTCCAGCAGGCACAGGCCGATGCGGTAGGAGATGAAGGCGTCGTAGTCCTTGTTGGCGGCGAACTCGCCCTCGATCTTCTTGAACTGCTCGACGCCCGCGATGGCCTCCTCAATCTTGATCTTCGCGTTGTCGTCGGGCTTGGGGTAGAGTTTCTTGAGGTTATCGACCTCGGCCTGCTTGGCCTCGACCGCGCGCGAGACGGAGCGGGCCACGGTCGCACGGCGGAGGGTGCCTTGGTAGCTCGCGAGCGCTTGGCGGTAGAGCTCGACCTTCTCCTTCTCGTCGGCGGCGTTCTCGGCGGCCTCGAAGCGGGAGTCGCCGATCTCGATGCGCTGGAAATTGGAGCGCACGATTTCGGCGGGCGAGCCGGTCCCGCGGGCGTCGACCTCGGCCTTGAGCTGCTCGGCTTCCTTGGTCAGGCCGAGCTTGGTGTAGACCTCGACGAGCTTGGCGGCGGCTTCGCGGCGCTCGGGCGTGGCGAGGCCCTCGGCGATCGCCGACTTCAGGAGCAGCATGGCCTGACCTAGGGCCTTCTTCTTTTCGACCTCGCCGGCGGACTTGGCCTTTTCCTCGAGGATGCGGGCGGAGAGGGTGTAAGCGCTGATGCGGTCCTCGGCGCGGATGGCGATATTGGGGGCGCGGAGTTTCTCGAGGAGGGCCAGGGCGGGGTCCCACTTGGACTGGCTGGCTAAGGCTTCGACGAGGCTGAGCTGGGCGATGCCGCGTTTGTTGTCCAAGCCGTAGAAGTCCTCGGTACCCTTGGGGTACTTAGTGAGGAAGGCGGTCAGTTCCTCCTCGGTCTTGGCCCAGTCCTTGAGGGTGTAGACGGCGACGGCCTTGTTGAACGCCAGGACCGCCTTGAGCATGTCGCCCGCCTCGGTCGGCAGCTGCTTCTCCATCTCGCTCAAGGTGTCGTAGGCGGCCTTGTACTTCTTGGCCTCCATCTCCTTGCCGGCCCGCTTGAAGAGGGTCTCGAGCTTGTTCTCGGCCGCGGGCGCGGCGGCCGCAGGCTTGGTCTGGGCTCGGGCG
>Ga0255102_1000471_pt1 | contig 11216 bp, 7 predicted proteins | sample Law_Cont_RepA_0h_FD_188448 | JGI IMG/M metagenome (GOLD analysis project Ga0255102, IMG submission 188448) | Freshwater microbial communities from St. Lawrence River, New York, United States - Law_Cont_RepA_0h | ecosystem: Environmental > Aquatic > Freshwater > River | place: USA: New York... | reverse complement strand
CAACTATACACAGAAGAACAAGTATTGAAAATAATATTTACAACAAAACAATGGAATAACCTTAGTAGTGATTATTTAATCTCAACTGTAACACCAATAGAACTACCAAGTAATGAGGAGATAAAAGATAAATCATTTAATAAGTTTACTCAGTCTAACGCAAGAACTTGCTTTGAGGAAGGTGCTAAATGGATGAGAGAAAAAATACTAAACCAAAAGATATGACGCAAGAACAAATGATTCACGTGGGAATGATTAATTCATTCAATGTAATTACGGAGAAAAATACGTATGAGGAGATTGCAATGTCAGAGGTGAGTTTATTCGCTCACTTTCCTGATGGGGAAGTTCCACTTGAGTTGATTCAACTTATGATGGACTACTTCAAGTCGTATGAGATGTTTGAGTACTGCGTAGACCTGATGGAATACATAGCACTTAATTTTAATGATGATGGCACACGTATTATTGACGGATGCGAATGTCCTCAGCCTGTGATAACAGAGTACAGCAGGACAATGTATTGTGGCACTTGTAGTAAACGATTAAGAAAATGATTGAACGTACATCAGGATATAGCAATAAGGCAATGTGGGATTACTGTGAAACACTTAAGAAAGTTGTCTTACAGACAAAGACTATAAAATCGGGACGGGGAAAAGCTATTGATATAAGAGAAGTTCTTAAGTACGACACAGAGAAAGAAGTCATAGACAAGATTGTCAGTAGTTGTGAGCATTATAAAAACTTATACGATATGGAGGACAAACAAGTATTTAATTACAGGGACTATCAGGTTGACATAATCGAGAAAGGATATGAGATACTTTCAAAGTACAGGTTCTTATACCTTGCAATGGAGGTTCGTACCGGCAAGACACTTACAAGCCTTGGCATAGCTGAGATGTGTGGCATTAAAAATGTGCTGTTCATTACTAAAAAGAAAGCCATTAGTTCAATTGAAGCCGACTACAGTACGTTAAAACCAACCTACTCCCTATCTGTCATCAATTATGAAAGCCTGCACCTCGTTATGAGCGACAAGAAGTGGGATATGGTTATCTGCGATGAGGCTCATAGTATGGGAGCGTTCCCTAAACCAAGTCAGAGAAGTATATTGGTAAGAGAAGTTTTAAGAAGATGTCAGCCATTAGTTATTTTATTATCAGGGACACCAACACCTGAGTCGTACTCACAGATGTACCATCAAGTGTATGGCATTTATTCAAATCCATTTAGAGAGTTTCAAAACTTTTATAGTTTTTGTAAAATGTATGTCACCGTGAAGCAACGTAAGATTAACGGACTATTCGTTAATGACTATAGTAATGGATTGGGCACTATACTTAAAGCGATGGAGCCTTACACCATTAACTACACACAGCAAGAGGCAGGCTTTATGTCTGAGACCAAAGAGGAGATAATGGAGGTAGAGATGAAGCCATCAACTTATGCGATGATAAAAAAATTAAAGAAAGAATTGGTGATAGAAGGAAAAGAAGAAATAATTTTGGGAGACACTCCGGTTAAATTGATGATGAAGGTACATCAAATGTGTAGCGGGACTGTAAAGTTTGAGAGCGGTAATAGTATGATACTTGACCTAAGCAAGGCTGAGTTTATCAAAGAGCAGTTTGAAGGGTGCAAGATTGGAATCTTCTACAAGTTCAAGGAAGAGTACAACGCACTCAAGCAAGTGTTTGGTGATGACTTAACATCCGAGTTAAGTGTCTTTGAAGACACCAACAAGAACATAGCCCTGCAGATTGTAAGTGGACGTGAGGGAATTAGTTTAAGACACGCTGAGTATTTGGTTTACTACAACATTGACTTCAGTGCTACGAGTTATTGGCAGAGTAAAGACCGAATGACTACAAAGGAACGCCTCGAGAATCAAGTGTATTGGATTTTCGCAAAGGGTGGTATTGAACACGACATCTACAAGGCTGTCACAAAGAAGAAAGATTATACTGTTAATCATTTTAAGCAAGACTTTTATTTATGACACCGATAGAAAAAATATTTGAATCATTGAAAGCGATGAATCAAAATGATTTTATAGATTGGTTATTAGCTAACAAACAAAATTTAATTCAAGATGATAAAATGCGTATGCATAGACGACAAGAATCGTCCGAGCAAAGTGCCACAAACGAAATGGGTGACCAAGGGTCAGGAGTACACAGTGATATTCACATTGGTGGTTCTCCCACAGAAAACTTTAGCAGTGCAACTTGATGAGATTGACTTAGACGAAAGCTGTATGCCTTACAGTTTCTTCTTAGCCAATAGGTTTGCATTTAGAACTGAAGACCTCGAGAAGCTAATTGCTTTCATTGAAGAATGCACTCACGTAAATATGTCCATCAAGGATTTGCTAAAACAAACAAATGAAAGAACAGCAAGTACAAGCCAAGAAAATTAAAGAGTTAGAGGCTCAGGGTTATTACGTCATTAAACTTACAATGACAAACAAGAACGGGATACCTGACTTGCTTGCCATACCAAGGGACAGTGACGTAATATTCATTGAGGTCAAAGCCACAAACGGTAAGCTATCTAAACTTCAGGAGTACCGATTGAAAGAACTGCAAAACCACGGTGTCAAGGTGGAAGTGTATAAGGATACCAAAATCAAATCAAATGAAAAAACCAAAGGATTGGTACAAGCAAAAAGGGATGATGGAACTGATTAAGGATGATAGGGTTATCAGGCAGTATAGGTATAATGACAGCTATTCAAGGAGAAAGATACAAAGGATATGGAACTCAGAAGTAAAGCCAAATGGGGTAAGTGTCTATGAATTAATCATCAGACCCGAGGTTGATACATATGTTCGTTAAAAAAACTAATTTTGTTAAAACGCTTATGCGAATCCAACTATGGACAATAACACAGAGAACGCCCGAGCAGAGCGTATCGCTTTTAGACTAAACGAGCAACATCTGCTCATAGCAAATATCTACGAGAACCTTGTGGACAGGGACTTTATCCCCGCAGAACGTGACATTCGCAATCTAATAGTAGACCTTCGACTAATATTAAAATCAATAGAAGACGATGACTTTTGAAACAGAGACGGACTTAATCAGGGAGAAGAAAGCAATTGAATTATTCGTTAGCATCTTTGGAGGGTCATTTAAAAAGTTAGACCCACACGATATAGACTACAAAGTATTTGACAAAGACAAGAACCTTATTGCATATGCAGAGGTAAAGGGTCGCATTAGAAATATGAAGACAGCTTATCCTTTGCCATTATCTGCTAAGAAATTAGTTAAGTTAATAGACAAGAGAATCACACCGGTATTAATATGGGCGTGTGATGATGGTATTATCTATGGCAAAGCCAATAAGTTATACGGTGAGATTAAATGGGGAGGTCGCCCTCCCCGTGACGGTTCATCTAACGATAATGAGATGATGGTATATTACGATAAGCAGAAAGAACTAAAGTATATTAGGTTCGTTTAGCATCCTTTTTCTTTATAATCTTTTCCTGCTTAAGCATTGCAGCAGTAGGCTTCTTCCCACTGCCGGCATTTGCCCTGATGTTATCCCAAAGACCACACTTAGATGTAGAGCCATCGGCTCTTTTAATCATTTTTTTCATATTTAGTTTGTTGTTCTTGTGAAACTTGATATTACATTTCCATTTGCGTCTCTTCTAACTCTTTTGTAAGAAGAACTTTTAATACTTCCGTCAGAGTTTCTTCTTGATGGACGCTTAGCTTTAGTAGGAGCAATATATCCCTCTTCTGCATCCTCCATTTTACGAATCTCTTGGTTCATTTTCTTTTGAACTTCTTTCTCAGCCTTATGGTCTTGATACCATTCAGATTGAGGACCAAAGTTTTGATTGTATAATGTTGGATTATACCTTTTAAGTTCAGTCTCATTGTCATACTCTTCTCCTGTATCAGGGTCAGTAAGCAATTCTTTTTTAAGTTCTTTCTCTGCTTCATTATCTGCTTTCATTAGCTTCTTCTCTTCAGGAGTCGCCTCTAACTCTGCAGCCTTCATATCTATAGCATCTAATTCTTCCTGAGAAGTTGCGTTCTCACGTAATCTATCAAGAGCCTCTATTTTTTGATAAGTTTCTTCTTCTTTTTGTATCTCTCTATCTTTTTCAGCAGCCTTTTCTTCAGGTGTTTTTGTCTTAGTCTTTGCGGCTTTAACAGCGTATTTGACAACACTACTAACCTCAGTAGGTGCTAGTCCGACATTAGAAAGAATTGCCGCTCCTACAAATGGCAAAAGCGCTTGTCTATCTTTTTCTGATATAGTCTTCTCTTTACCAAAATCATCAGTGTATTCTCCTGTGGCAGCTAATTTAGATACTTCAAAAAGCTGTGCTGCTCTATCTGCGGCTATACCAAACATCCCTAGACTCTTTAGTATTTCTTGCCCGCCTCCTGCTCCATATATAGAGAACTGCTCTTCCTTAGGTATTTCCAAGTAATTCTGAACGGTATTTAATAAGTAATTACTTCCTGCTTGAACAGCCTTATCAGCTACCGGTATTGGAGAAAGCATATCCGTAACCATACTTGTTCTTTGACCTTTAAGAACTGCATCTATTCTTTTCTTCTTCTCTTCCTCATCTTCGTCTTTACCCATTGCTAATTTAGCTAGACTACCCAATAGTATTATTGTTCCTGCTGAAACCATTTTAAATGTAAGCATCTCTGCCGCGAAACCTGCAAGAGACCTAGCTGCAATTTTTCTATCCTCAATAGATGCTGTGTTATCAGATAAAACCGCAAGGTCAGCACCAAGTCTAGCAGATTGGTTCATTCTAAAACTAGCAAAAGGCATTAGTAACTTAACAAGTATCTGAGTGCTTGCTTGTTTGCTAACAAACATTTTACCTGCAAGGTCAGCATCAGATACGTTTTGTTGCCTGTCAACCATTCTTTGAGCATAGTCTGCAGCCTTTTCATTTACCTCGTGAGTATTATAGTCAATTGTATTAGGGTCTATGCCTTGCTTCTTTAATGATTGCTCGTAATAAGTAATCCAAGAAGCCCTAGCAATAAACACATCGGGTTTAACCAATACGATGTCCAACCATTTCTTGTTGGCATCCTCTATTAATTTAAACGCCTTAGCACCTTTTGACTTTGCTGCTTGCTCTATTATCTTATTTAAAGATTCAATTTGAGCCTGAGCCTCTACGCCTCTGTTTGCAATCTCATATCCTGACCTGTCGATAAATCCATTTTTACCTTGATTTAAAAGAGTACCAAGATTAAGACTTCCTGCGTTTATTATAGTGTTCATTGCAACCGGAATCATTTGCTTGAAAGGTTGCGTAACACCACCTAACGCCTGACCAACTCCGATATTAGCTATCTTATTTATCTTTCTAAGCATATCAGAAAGTTCATCATTTGCATATGGATTCTTCTTTCTAATATTTTGAACGTATAAACCTATTCTGCCCGCTAATAGTTTAGCGTCTTTTGCATCAGGTACAATCTTCCTATAGTTATCTGAGTTTAAAAATGATTGCGCTTGTCTAATTGGTATTGCAGTATGTACATCAACCAATGCATCGTGCATTGAGTTTGCCATATTTTTATCAAAAGACATACTCAAATACATATTCTTAGGTAGTGCAGTTGGTCTTGTAGCCTTCATCAATACGCCCGATTCTTTCTTGTAAAGATTATTACTATTGTTGTTAGTATGAAATGCAGATTCATTCATATCAAAATCAACAGGAGCCATTGCTCCTTGACTTCTAACATACCTATCGGGGGTATAATTGGTATCTCTTTCTAATATTTTATTATAAACATTTAAAGAAATATCAGCAAAATCATCATATACATCACTCCACTTTTGAATCCAAAAATCAACAGCTTCCATATTAACTTCGTCTGCCTTCTTTATTACATCATCTACGGAGTTTGAATCCTTAAGAAGTTTGTCATATGCTTTTTGTATCAAGGCAGCGTTCTCTACTTCTTGAACATCACCCTTTTTCATTTCAGCTATGGTTTCCTTAATCAATGTCTTTCTTCTTTCAAACTCTTCTTTTATCTCAGCTTCTGTACCCGGAATATTTTTAATAGACCTAGCGAGCACTTCTCTTTCTATGTTATTGTATGCTGTATTAAATGCCTCTCCATTAGCTTTTCTATCAAAAAACTTCTTTACATATTCAATAGATATTTGATTAGATAATCTATTGGCTACGGCATTTCCTCTTTTAATTTTAGTAACACCTGATAAGTCTTCAACTAAGCCACCACGATTAAATCCCTTAAACATTTTCTCAAAAAGAATATTCAAGTTGGTGGTGTATGCTGCTAAGTATCTACCAAACATTGTAGACCAATACTTACTTATTGGAGATGCTTTTATGCCTTTCTTAACCAATACATCTGAGTTAAACTCACCGGTATAGTCGGCTAATACAGCTTCCATTCTAGCCGTTGAGCCGTTCTCCATAAAATTAGCCAAAGCGTCTACTGCCTCAAGCGCTTCTTTTGGAGTTAGCAAGTTTAGATTCATTCCCATAAATCTTTTTACCAAATCCTTTTGCTTTTCAGTAAAGTCAATGTCTTCGTTATTTTCTAGCATATCATTAATGAATGCAGAATATAAGTCAAACATTTTATTGATGGTATCTCTTATGACTCCTTCATTGTACTTTGTAATAGGCTCTTCGCTTCCCAACAACTGCATCATTTCATCGTAGCTTAACTTAGATGCATCCACTCCCATTAGTTCCTGAATCTCTTCAGCTTTCTGTCTGCGAAGTTCTTTGTCTTGTGCATCTAAAGTTTTATTAATGTACTCATTGGTTTCTTGTATGTTTACAGCATCTGCAAACGAAACCTTTTCGCCACGAATGGTAGAACCTTTTGTAGCTGCTTTTACTTTTGATGCGATTTCGTTGTACTCATTAATGTCATCAACCATTGATGGGTTAATCTCAGAAAACCTTCTAGCTAAGTCTGTTACATTTGCATTCTTATCCTTGTTTTTAGATAACTTTTTGATGTCCTTTCTTAGCTTCTTTGCGGTATCTAAATTAGCTGCGTACTCTGCGTTCTCAAACACTTTGGTCATATAATCTAAGAAATCATCTACAGATTTCTTGCTGAACATATTAACCTTAGACATTTTAGAAATAACATTCTTAGCTTGAGTGGTTGTGATGGTACCTTTTGTTATTAGTTCCTTTATCCCCTTAGCTAAGTCTTTGCTGATTTCTACCCAAGCCTTTTTAGCATCTTTAGCACCCCTTGCGAGGTCTTTGATTTGCTTATAAAGACCCTGCTTCTCAGTCATAGTTATCTTTTCTCCCTTCTTTACTTTACCAAAGAATGAGTCAAACGTAGGCTTCCCTTCTATTGGAGCAGTATCGTCTTTAAGTCTAGTCACACTAGGTGCAGACTTTTGCTTTAAACCAAGAATATCACGAACCTCTCTATACATTTGCTCTTTCTGTATATCATCAGCATTTTTGTAAGCAGTTGAATTTGTTAAGTATCTTATTGCTTTGGCTGTTAAAATATCCTTGTCTGTATTCTTCTGCTTTCCTATTGCAACAATATCTCTGATACCACCCATTGTTGATTCAAAATCATCTACAACATCAGCATTTATAATATCATTAATCTCTGCGGTTGTTGCAGTCGCGAGTTTACTTTCTCTAAAGTACTTGTTTAAATCCTCTCCTCTTCTTAATGAGTCTGAGATTGTGGTAATAAACTCTAATATATTATCTGCTGTAGCATCTTCTAAAAATACAGGTGTATTAAATAGCTTGATAGCATACTTGTTTATTATCTCTTTAAGTTGACCAAGTACTGTTTTTTGTTTTTCGTTTAACTCTCCAACCTTAAACCCCGACTCAGTCATATACGCACCAAGTTGCACTAGCCACTCTTCTGCGCTTTCTCCTCTTCTTTTATAGTATGCTTGGTCTGCAAAGTTGCTTAGTTTATCTGCTAATTCGTTATATCCATTTTTACTGAATGTATTTTCAATACTCTTTCTGAATTTTCTAAATAATACTTTATTCTCTTTACCGCTACCAAATGCCTTTGCTAATAACGCGTGCCAAATTTCGTGAGGAAGTGTTGTTGGGTCACGTGACTCATCATTTAGTAATATGAATCTTGGTTCTTTTCCAAAAGAAATATTACCTGCATTTCTTATAATAGTTCTATTAGAAAATAAAACTCCCTTAACATCAACTAATCCACGAGCAACCTTGTCTCCTAATTCTTTTCTAATAAATGCCCTCATCTCCTTCATATTCTTAAAAGTCTTTACGGGAACATTAGGGAGTATGGACTTGAGTGACTTCATTGCATTCTTAGTCAAACTAGAAATATTTGAAGCGGCAGGAGCCCTGCCTTTTGTTGTTGGTTTTTCTTTTGGCGCTTTTGCCACAGGCTCTGCTACAGGCTCTGCCACAGGCTCTGCTACAGGCTCTGCCACAGGTGTAGCCGTAGGTTGAATGGTTGGCTCTGCAGCAGGCGTAGCTTTTAAACTATTTTCTAATGCAGTTATATTCTTTGTATATCCTTGTACTGCACGGGCTTGCCTTTCTATTGCACTCTCCTCTGTTTCGCCCAAATTTACAAGAGCATCTATATACTCTTGACCTGATGTGTATTTCAACATATCTTTCTGAGATTCAAGAGCAGCTAATCTAGGGTCCCTATTATACAAATCAGTATATTCATACCCTTCATTGGTACTTTCCTCTGTTTGGTCTGCAACTATTGAATCAACTACTTCTTGTTCAGTAGGTTCAGCAATTGGTTCAGCCGTAGGCTCTAAAGCTGTAGGTTCTGCAATAGGCTCTAAAGCTATTGGCTCTACTTTTTGCGTGCCGTCTTCAGGAGTGACTGTTTTTTGGGTCCCTTCGGCAATGACTTGAGGTCCTTCGTTTCCTTCGCCCACTTTTGGCAATCCCATTTTGGGTTCCCCTGCGCGTAACACGCTTTCATCTGTTGCTTGTTTTTGAATGGCATAATCTTTTGCTTCTTTACCGGTTAATGTATATCTGTATCCATCGTTTACTACCGTAGATGTTTTTTTGCCTATTGGTAGTCCGAATATTTTTTCTCTAACTTCTATCTGCATACCCTCTTTCTTCACAGCCCTGTCTCTGAATTGCTCAGGAACTTCGTCTAATGAATTAACGCTAAACGAAATCTGCTCGTCATCTTTCAATGAAGATATAGCGTCAGGCATTTCTGTAACATCTGTAGCAGTTTCTGATATTTTATTTAACTCACTATCAATCTGTGAAATCCTGTCTTTTTGTTTCTTAACTAATGCAGGGTCTTTACCAATAATTTGATTCTCTAAATCTTTCTTTTCCTTTAAAAGATTCATAGCATTTTTCTTGCCTTCTAAATTCAAGCCTTCGGGCATAGACTTAAATAAACCAACAGAGTTTCTGTAGTTATTCAAAGTTTCTTTTGCTTGGTCTATTGTGATTTCACCTTGATTGACCTGATTCTTTAACTTGGTAACAAATGCTTTTTGAATGTTTTCATCATTTGCTGCAGACTCAAATGTTTTGAAAGTGGCATCATCCATATTTAAGAATCCCTTCTTAGTATATGCTGAACTTACTGCAGTTGGCATACCCATAATAAAACCACCTACCGCTTCTTGCGCTCCTGCTTTAGCTACTTCTTTAACCCATTCAGCAGTAAATGTCTTTGGGTTATCAAACATCTTTGTGCCTTTTGCTGCATTGTAAATATCCTTAATAGCAAACTCAGCCGCTTGTTGTGTTGCCCCTGTCTCAGCCTCCGCAAGACCTGCTGCAGTTAAAGTAAGTGCACCTTTTGCAACCATACTCTCAACCTCATTCTGAACAAGTTCTTTAAATGTACGAGCAGTAGTTGTAGCGCCGGCTTTACCAAGTGCTTTTAACGCTAAATCGTTTAATAACCCTTTGCTTCCAATTGCATTTCTAAGACCAAACTCTTCAAGTACTGCTCCCGCAATACCAATTGGTATCATAACAGCAGACTTCTCATTCTCTGATACATCTTTAAATGCAGGGTTTTTCTCCATCTCCTGTGCCACGCCATCGGTAACTTGAGCATAAAATGCTGCAGTTGTTAAGGCTCTTCCTGCTAATCCTCCTCCTATTGAAGAAGCCATTGCAGGCAATGATTTTATTAAACCGGCATAAGCGCCTCCCCAAAAGCCTTGCTCTTTTAGTCGCATCCATTCAGTAGTTGTAGTTGGGTCTCCAAAAACAACTCTGTTACCTTCTCTCACGGAAGGTAGTATATCGGCTTTAATTTGCTTCTTACCTAAATCTCTTATCTTACTTTCTATCTTATCCTTTTCTGATTGACTCAAAGAGTTCAGCCATTTATCTTCAGATTGACCAATACTTGGTTCTCCTATACCCAACTCTTTAGCCACACGTAAAGATTCTGACTTCCATTCTTTTGGAGCCATTAGCATTTCTTTTGGTAAAAGACCAACACCTAAATCTATTACACTACTTGCCGCTCCTGCCGCAATACTTGATGCACCTTCTAGTAACCAATTCCAAGTTCCACCTAAGTAAGTACCTTGTTGTGATTTCATATTGGCATAGCGACCAACAGCTTTATCTAAATCCTTAGATTGACTTTCAATTTTATTTTGTCTTGATAAAAGTTGCTTTCTTTGCTCATCTAATTGTTGTTGCTTCTGCAAAACTGATTGAGACTTTGATATATACTCAGGAGTATTTTTTAAATTCTGTGGAGTTTTTGACAACTCAGCAAACTGCGCATCTAATTCATTCTTTTGTTTCAAGAAACTACCCATCTCTTTATTAAGAGTTGTAGCATCATCATTTACTTTTTTAATAGATTCATCTACATCTTTCTGAGTTTCAAACTTTTTATTTTCAGCAGCGTATGACCTTTCAATAGCTGAAAGACCTTTCACCTGCGCTGAGTTTTCTTTAATAAACTTCTTTAACCTTTCAGATTCTGATGTTGCTTTTGAACTAAATAATGGGTCTAATGATATTTCAATTGTTTTTCCATTAGGTGCAGTAGCTGTCATCCAATCTCCTGTAGCACCTGATTCTTGAAATTTAAAACCAAGGTCCGCAAATTGATAGTTCATCTTAGGCACAACAAACTCTTCGTTCTTATTAATTAACTCAGGAGTAATTGTCTGCAATGAAGGCTCAAGAAAATCTAATGGCTGCTTTGCTTTT
>Ga0255102_1000466_pt1 | contig 11254 bp, 7 predicted proteins | sample Law_Cont_RepA_0h_FD_188448 | JGI IMG/M metagenome (GOLD analysis project Ga0255102, IMG submission 188448) | Freshwater microbial communities from St. Lawrence River, New York, United States - Law_Cont_RepA_0h | ecosystem: Environmental > Aquatic > Freshwater > River | place: USA: New York... | reverse complement strand
AGCCAGGCCGGACCCAGAAGTTAGGGACATCATCCTGAGCTGGCTGGATGGGTAGTGCGGCGGCAGTGATGGCGGCGATCAAACTCCACATAAAATGTTCTCTCCCACGGGGTTGTTACCCGTTTGTTTGTCAGATGTTCGTATTCCCGAATGGGGTACTGGATTCCTGCCGGGTTGTGCCGGTTGTGTCCTGTGCAACGTTGTTAAAAACTGGCATCGGCTCTGGTGGATGCCCACCGGATTACTGCGCCTTATCCCCCAGCCCCTTAAGCGGAAAGTCCTTGCTTGGCTTATGCTGGCGGTTTGCGTAGCTATCAAAATCTGAGACAACCAAGCGTGCCTTTGCTGCGACATTTGTGAGCTCACGCGGGTCTTCGCGTAGATCGTAAAGCTCCCACGGCTGAGGTCCTTTGTCGAGGTTGTTGCGCACTGCTTTGAAGCGGTCGTGCCAGACACCCTGCCAGCCGCCATAGCCCGCAAACTCACGGTACAGGAAGCGCTTCTTATGCTTAGTTGGCTTGCCGAGGAGCTCATTTGCATGGCTGACACCATCGATGTTCTTAGGTGTGGCCTCTGATGCATCCAGGAGCTCAAGCAGCGTCGGGACCCAGTCTTCGAATCCGGAGAGGGTGTCCGTGGACTGACCGGCGACGATTCGCCCTTTCCAAGAAATGATGGCGGGGACGCGGATACCACCTTCGTACATCGAGCCTTTCCGCCCGCGCAGCCCACTTGCCGAGTCAAAGTAATCTGTGTCTGTACCGCCCAGCTGATCGTAGAGCGGACCATTATCGGATGTAAACACAAAGATAGTGTCCTCTTCGAGGCCGAGGCGTTTGATCGTGTCGATGACCTGTCCAACATGCTTGTCGAGCTCACGGATCATCGCCGCGTAGGTTGCACGTGGATTCTGGTTTGGCAGGTAGGACTTTGCACCTGTGTATGGCGTGTCAGTGCCGTGTTTGCCGATTTCCGCTTTTGTGGCATCCGGTGGAGCCTGGAGGGCGAGGTGCGGGATAGTGGTCGGGATGTAGCAGAAGAACGGTTCGTTTTTGTGGGATTCAATCCAGTAACAAGCTTCCCGGGTGATGCGCTCCGGGGCGTACTCATTACCGATAAAGCCATCATATGTCTTGGATTCCGCCGGGTTATCAGTAGGTTTCAGCTTTTGATTCGGGCTGAAATCGGGGTTGTTTAAGGCGACCTTACGGCTGCCGTCATCGAGGAAAGCCGGGTAGTGGTTATGCGCATGGCGCTGTCCGTGATAGCCAAAAAATCGGTTGAAGCCGCGTCTGAGGGGTTCACCGGAATTGCTTGGTTTTCCGAGGCCCCACTTGCCAAATCCACCACAGATATAGCCGAGGTCACTGAGGAACTCACTCAGAAGTGGGATGTTTGTTGGGACGGGCATTTGCTCATCGGCGCCGACATCCTTGTTGTCACGAATAGGCGCGTGTCCCGAGTGGAGGCCAGTCATGAGGACGCATCTAGATGGGGCGCAGACAGGGCTGCCGCTGTAGTGACGTGAAAATCGCATGCCGGTTTCAGCGAGCTTATCGATGTTTGGTGTGGAGAAGCGTCGCTGGCCAAAGCAGGAAATGTCTCCGTAGCCAAGGTCATCCGCGAGGAAAAAGACGATGTTTGGGCGGCGGGCTGTACGTTTGTTAGTTGGGTTGGAACGGGTGAACATGGCGTTGGATGCTCCTGACGGGCAGAGTCCATTCCCGGTGGAATTACCGGTAGTCTACATGAGATTTGCGCTTCGTCCACAAAGGAGAAACCCCGGGCTATCGTGAGATAGTCCGGGTTTCTGGGGAAGGCCAAATGCTTTCACCAAGTGTTTTAGCCCACCTTTACTTTCTGACCAGCAATCAAGCGCTTACCAGGAACCCGTGGGTTTTTGTATCGAATGCCTTCAAAGGTTATCTGCAGAATTTCAAGTGCAACACGGGTGTCAGACTTATCTGCATTAACCATCCGCCAGTGTCCCGATTTCTTGCTTCCAAACAGAATCTGAGCTGTGTGCTTAATGCGCTGGGTTTTCGAATCCACCTTATCCGCGGACATTCCGGTCACTTTGAGCAAGTGCTCAAGATTGGCCCGGCTAGCCTTTACGACATGCCAGTTCTTTGGCAGATTTCTCACATCGGAGTAGGACTTGAGCTCCGCCAAGGTGTCACGCTCCGGATCTAGCGACACACTAATCACAACAGTGTTCTTACGGAGCTCTGGCGACATCATCGCCAGTATTTTCCGCAGGTTCATCGTTGTTCCAGGGCATGTTCCGTTACACCGGGTGTAGAAGAACTGAATGATCAAATTCTTCCCTTCACTCAGTGCAGCAACGGTGGTCGCCGTTCCATCGGTTTTAGTGACGATGGTGTCTGGCGTCCACTGATGCTGGACATGCTGTTGGGTCAAGACGATGGGGCCCCGTGGAATCCACGGGGCAATCTTGATAGGGTCGTCCTTAGGGGATGACATTGTACCAACCCATCATCGCCATGTCTTCGTGTCCAAGGTTGTGGCAGTGGAACACATAAGGACCTGTGAATGTTCGGAACTGAACATATAGCTGGCAGGCAGTGGTGTTGGAAAGCAACACTACATCCTTGCGTCCACGTTCCCATGCCTGTGGGGTTGCACCGCCACGCTTGAGGATACGGAAGAACTCTTGGTGGATATGGAGTGGGTGATCCCATCCACCGCCCTTGACCGATACATTCCAGATTTCTGCCGAGCCAAGCTTTGGCTGGAAGAGAGGAACATTCGGGTTCCATGGAAGTCCATTAATGGTCCAGATTCCACCGGCTTGAGACAGAACGAGTGACCGGGTTGCAACGACTCGTGTCATGTCAACAGGAGACAATGGGCGAAGCGCTGTCGGAACACGGCTTGGGTCTGGCGCTGGAGCAGCTCCTTCAACAACAAACAGGACCAGTGGATCACCCGTTGGAGATACGCCGGCAGGCTTGTTTCCATCGGACTGGATGAGGTGATCATTCAGAGTGATCTGCGTGCCTGCTGGGAAGGCGCTGAAGTCCACGATGATCTCGTAGCGCTCTGCATTTCCCATTTGGTGCTGGGTGACTTGGACGGGTGCTGGGAGGAGACCGCCATCAGATGCGATGATCTTGAACGGTAGCCGTGTCGTTCCCTTCCAGATTCGGAACATCCACTCGCGGGCAATCGAACCAGCCAGGAGACGGAAGCGGTACTTGCGGCGCTGAACCTTAAGGAATGGCTTGACTTTGCCATTGACGGTCTTGAGGTTACCAACCTGGCCCTTGGTGTCGAGCTGGTTGAACAACAGGGAACCATCGGCGTTCAGGGCAACATCACGGAAGACGAGAGGTACATCATATACACCAGACGGCAAACGAAGCGCTGCTGGGTTGGTGTCGTTTTCGTTGCCAGAGTCAAGTGCATCGAAGTGCAGCGACATTCCAGCGAGGCCACGGTAAACATTGGATGCCGTGTAGTCGATGGTGTGGTCGTGGTACCAGAGTGTTGATGGCCATTCGTTCGTGTCATTATCAGGAACGATGTTTGGGATCAAGTGGTCCCGGTAGGTGCCGGGGGTGATGAAGTCGAGTGGCCAGCCATCATCCATAGGGGACTGGTGTCCACCGTGATGGTGCATCGATGTCTCAGGCATCCCAAACCCGACGTGTGCTGGGTTGAGGTTGTTGATACGGCGGATGACCGTAGGAATTCCGAGGCGGTTGATGAAGGTTGGGCCAGGGAAGGTGCCGTTGTACAGCCACATCTTTGTTGCTGGGAGGTCGCGGTGAAACTGGTGAAAGCCTTCCGCTTCTATGAGCTCGTGGTAGTTCGGTGCACCAAACGCAGTGACGCGTGGGTCGAAGGAGGCACCGGAGACGATGTTGGCTGGGTTGAGTACGGGAGGCGTTGGAAGTGGATCAACCCAAGGTGTCAAGGTGACGGGGGTACCCGCCTGGGCGATGCCCTTTCGCATGATGAACGGCGCAGCGGTGATTCCAGCACCAGCTGCAAGTCCAGTCGTTAGTAGTGTTCGTCGATTCATTGTCATTTCCTGTTTTGACTTGCTATGGAACATTACGAATCTGATCAGCAAGCCTTGTTCGTAACGTGTCTATTCAACCGGGGAATAACAATTTGGATAGATGTAACAAATACTGTTGTTTTGTAAATAATATGCATTTGTGAGTATGTTTGCAGGTAGTTTTGCGGTGAGACGTTATAGTTGACACACCGGCTGCAAACGCATTACGTAAAAGCACTTATGTTGTCACTGCGGATGGTGGCAACATTGTCAGGGGCACTGGTTTGAAAATACTGGGTAAGGCGAGCCGCTGTAGGGTCACCTCAAAAACGCACTCAATGCCATAAAACGGCTCTCTGCACACTCCTGTGGCGTTTCGTCCATCCCATGTGCCTGTGTGATCCAGCGCATCTACAAATGTCAAACAGCCCACACCGAGTGGTGAGGGCTGCTTTTAGATGACAATCAAACAAACCAACAAACAGAATGGGTAGATTAGGCTCTGGATCGCCGGGTTCTATCCAACGTGACGCCGGGGCGCCGTGGGTTGCGGTATTGGACGCCATCGAATGTGATTTCGAACAGCTCCTTTACCACGTGAGGTTCAGACCACTGTGGGTTGGCCATGCGCCACCGCCCAGTTTTCTGGCTTCCGAAGATAACCTCGGATGCATGGACGATAGCTTTTGTCTTCGAATCATATGGCTCAGCATTGAATCCGATAGAGTCCAGCAGCGAGTCGAGTGCCTGACGGTCGCAGCGTGCAACCTGCCACCACTGTGGAAGATTGTGCCGACCTGCGAACTCTTTCAAGTTTCCTACCGTGTCACGCTCGGGATCGAGCGAGATCGACAGAATCAATGCGTTTTTCTCGAACTTGCCTGGCATCATCCGCGCTACCTTTTTAAGGTTTTGCGTTGTCACCGGGCAGGTTCCATTACACCGGGTGTAGAAGAAGTGCAGGACCAGGTCACGTTGCTGTGCAAGCGCACTAATCGTCGTCTTCGTTCCATTCTTCAGTGTAATAGGCGCATCAGGCGTCCAGTTCTTCGGTGTCACCCGCATCGGAACGAGCATAGGCTCCCTCCGAATACGGGGATCGACACGAATTGGGTCTTCCTTATGGCTGGACATCATACCAACCCATCATCGCCAAGTCTTCGTGTCCAAGGTTATGGCAGTGGAAGACATATGGGCCGGTGAAGGTGCGGAAGCCGACATAGAGCTGTACTGGGGTTTTGTCATCGACGAGGACAACATCCTTCTTGCCACGCTCGTGCGCCACAGGTGTCCGACCAGCACGCTTGAGGATACGGAAGAACTCCTGGTGGATGTGCAGTGGGTGGTTCCATCCACCGCCCTTGACGGAGACATTCCAGAGCTCAAACGTGTTCAGCTTAGGGCGGAACAATGGCACCGTTGGATTCCACACCTTGTCATTGATGGTCCACATTCCACCCTTCTTGCTCAAAACGAGGTTGCGTGTAGCAACGACGCGGTTGAGTTCGATAGGAGGCATTGGGCGCAATGTCGCAGGAACCTGTGATGGATCTGGAGCATCCCGATCAACAACGAACAAGAGGAGTGGATTGCCAACACGGGCAAAGCCATCTGGCTTGTTTCCATCGGTCTGAACGACGAGGTCATCAAGAGTGACCTGCTGACCGATTTGGTAGCGGCTGAAGTCGATGACGATTTCGTAGCGCTCAGCGTTTGCCTGATGAAGAACAGTTGCCGTTACAGGCTTCTCGAGGAGGCCACCATCGGATGCGATGATCTGGAATGGTGACTTGTCGCTCATTTGGAAGCGGTACTCACGTGCCAGGCCACCCACCAGGATACGGAAGCGGTACTTGCGGCGAGCAACCTTGAGGTAAGGCTTGACCTTACCGTTGATCGTCATCAGGTTACCGACCTGACCCTTGATGTTCAGCTGATCGAAGAACAGCGAACCATCTGCGTTCAGAGCGACATCACGGAATGCGAGAGGAACGTCATATTGTCCGGATGGCAACCGAAGTGCCTGTGGGTTTGTATCGTTCTCGTTGCCGGAGTCGATGTCATCAAAGTGCAGTGAGAGACCAGCGAGTCCACGGTAGACGTTGCCTGCAGTGTAGTCGATGGTGTGATCGTGGTACCAGAGTGTGGATGGCCATTCACGTTGATCGCCTTCAGGGACGATGTTCGGGATGATGTGGTCACGGTACTGATTTGGATGAATGAAGTCGAGTGGCCAGCCGTCATCTGCAGGAGCCTGGTGTCCACCGTGGTGGTGCAAGGATGTCTCAGGCATACCAAAGCCGGTGTGGACCGGGTCTAGGTTGTTGATACGGCGAATCAGGGTTGGAACACCCAACTTATTAATGAACGTTGGTCCAGGGAATTGACCGTTGTAGAGCCACATGTCTGTTTCTGGCAGATCACGGTGGAAGCGATGCTTGCCTTCGGCCTCGATCAGCTCATGGATCTTTGGAGTACCCCAAGCAAAGCAGCGGTCTTCAAAGCCCTGTCCTTGCACGGTCATCGCTTCGTTGAGGTTTCCGGGGATTGGGAGCTCATCCACGAAAGGTGTTAGTACAATCGGTGCGCCACCTTGTGCGGTGACGCGCTTCATTAGAGGGGCTACTGCAACACCGGCGCCGGCTACGGCTCCCGATGCGAGCAATGCTCGGCGGTTCATCTGAATCATCTTCTTTTTCCTGTTGTTGTTGCCGTTGCTTCTTACGAGCAAGTAATACGTTCGTACGTAACAGGGCTATTCAACCGGTATTTGGATATAAACATCAGTTGTTATAATTGCCGGGTAATGTTTTCAAAACATAACAATAGCCAGAAGTGAATAGTGATTCACCTTGGTTAACTGAACTCTGGTAAATCCTACAGTAACTGGTGGAAGTACCTGTAACTCAGCCTTGACAAGGGGGATTTAGGGGACGGAATGTGTTTGATTTACTTTAGGTTCACCCGTAGCTCCACGGGTATTTAGTGGTTTTCACAGCTTTCAACAAGTTTGTCTGAATGCGTTGATTTGCGCGTTAATGTCGGTTAATTGTTTTATTAATCTCACTGAAAAGTTATGAATCAAGCTCAGCTCCCGTCCGAGTTAACTTTGGTGAATCTACGTAAGGTTTCGCGGTCGTATCGAGACACTTCGCTTCACCGTAGTTAACACACGTAAGACGCCACTGGATGACCGGGCGACCTACCCCTTTGAGCTCCTAGCCATACCGTTGCGTGTAGTCATCAAGGTAAAGAAGTTACACGCTAAGCCACACCGCGTGTTCGCACTTGCCAACACCTAGCCAATGTCCCATTGGCGCGCACTGCCAATCTGCCCCGAGAGCTTTGCTTCCTTGTGTTAATGCGCATAACACCACACATGATTGCCAATCATGGTCTAGTGCTGGAAACCGGCGAAAGTGATGCGGTTTTGTGCGAGGTAATCAATGAGTCAGCAAGCGCCCATTCTATTGCAACTATTCGGTCAGCCTGAGCTCAGAGCGATAACCGGCCGCGTTATCACTCGCTTCGCAGGTGGCAAATCCCTCCACCTTCTCGCCATCCTCGCAATCTCCGCTGGACAGGACTTCCAAAGGGTTGACCTTGTTGCTGAGCTCTGGCCAGGAGTCAGTCACGAGGATGGGCGAAATCGCCTCAATGTTGCCCTACATCATGTGCGCAAGTCACTTACGGCTCTCGTTGGAAACCGTGCAGACAGGGTGCTGGTCTCAACCAGAGGATGCCTAAAGCTTGAGAGCGGTCTGATCGATGTAGACATCGTAAAGTTCGAAAATGCCGCCCAACACATTCTTTTGCAACCATCGGAGCGTGCCGATCCGCTCAAAGTAACGGCACTGATTGAGCAGTCACGTGCAGGGGTGATGCTTGGCTATTCGGATGACTGGGCCGTCGCTCGTGGAACACGCATCAATAGTGTTGTTGACCGCCTACAACCGCTCATAAGGCAATCACCTGAAAGTCAAACGTCTGAAGAACCACGCATTGACCCTGCTCCGGTGCCAACCAAGCCCGTCATCGCTTCCGACTTTGTCGATACAGGAATGGCTCTAACAGACATCCTCAACTGGACTAACACAGGGCAGACAAGAATACTTGGCGTTCATGGTCCAGCAGGCGTTGGGAAATCCCGCGTGTCGAGAGTAGCATTGGATGCGCAATCCGTTCATCGGGTTGTCAATATTCGCTGTGATGTCCTTGTCGACGAGGCAATGCTGGCTGCGGCCCTTGCTCTTGGACTCGATACCCAGGTTTCTGGAACACTCGCAGGTTTGACGCTTGGGAATTTAGCATCGAAACTAAATGATAAGCCACTGCTTGTTCTTCTCGATAACGCGGATCAGGTCATCGGACACGCACGCACGTTTGCACAGCTCCTGATTGACAACCTCCCCACCGCAAAGGTCATCATCACAACAAGGGAAGCCATCACGGGGAACCTGATCTCAAATGTACGTGTCTACCCTCTTAAAGTAGATGGCACATTCAACGAGCCTGGCGGTCTCAGCCTGTCCCCGGCGCTACAGCTCTTCGAAAAGGCAGCGCATCGGGTAGCTCCTGACTTTGATGTCACCCCTGAGAACCTCGATGTAGTCACACAGCTGTGTCACTTCGCAGATGGTATCCCGCAGGCAATCGAACTCATCGCGGGAAAAGTTCAGCTCTATCAGCCTGAGACATTGTTGCAGCTCTTGCATACCGATGGGCTGATTCTTAGCACGGGAGCCGACGCGGCACCTCAGATCAGCTCTACAGATTCCCTGCTTGCGTGGAGCATTCGAAATCTACCAGCCAGCTCGCAGCGGTTCCTTCTACAGTGCACGGTCTTCTCTGGTTCATTTGATGCAGAAGCAGCGGCATCGATCACCGGACGTGAGGATGCACAAAAACTCCTTCAGGACCTTGTAAATGCCAGTTTGGTCTATTTTGTCCAAAAGGAGACGCCCTTTGATGGCCTTCGCTATCGGCTCCTCGAGAGTGTTCGGCGGCAAAGTGAGCGCTTCCTTGAGCCCGCTGCACAGCAAGCACTCCTGAGTAAACATGCGGAATACTTTGCACTCGTGGCCGCTGGTATCCCACCCGCAGGTGTTGGAAGAACGGATTTCAGTCGCCTAAACCGCTTCCGCTTGGATGACGATAACTTCGAACGGGCAATTCAAACACTGGCAGGGCATGACGCAGGTAGATCGGCCTCGCTTGTCCTTTCCCTCGCCCCTCTCTGGCTACAAACAAATGCCCAACAGCTCCGTGGTCATTTGGCGAAACTCCTATCAAATAATGAAAACCTAACGGAGCAGCAGCGCATTTGGCTGTATGTTTTTGCCGGGGCTGATGCTGAAAGCCGGTTTGATTACCAAACGGCCACGCAATTTCATCAGAATGTCCACACGCTTGTCGGGACAACTCGCAAAGCATACTGGTTGACATCCCCGCTGTTGGTGGACATCCTTCTCCGTGACCCATCGATGTCGCAGTGGCTTCAAGGATTGGTCGATGCGTGGCCTGAACCGATGACCCTTGCTGTTGTCCTCCGTCACAATGCGTTGTCTGCCTGGTACGAAGGCGACCTCAAGCTTGCTGCGCAGCTCATTGATGATGCGATCCGCCACGCACAGGACTCGACACCTGCAGTCGTTCGAGACACACACTTTATCAAGGCACAGTTCTGTATCTGGACTCTCGAAACGGTGGAAGCCCGGGATGCACTTGAGGCTGTAATTCGTTTCTACGCATCCAGTGGCCTCGCTAACACGGATCAATATGTCTGGCAACCTCTCGCACTGCTTGCATCAACCCTGATCACAACCGGCCAGTTTGAGCAGGCACGTGACATAGCCCGTCGCGCATGGAGCGCCATTGAGGGGTTGCCATCCAGTCCCGGGATGGTCGCTCCGCTCCTTGCGCTTGCATCGGCTGAAGCGATTCTTGGCAACCACACGGCTGCAGACCATTGGTGCCAAACGTTGCGCCAGCGTCACAGCGACTTTTTACGGTCAGCTACGGGAGACCGGGCACCTTGGAGCCTTACCGATAGTCATCCAATGCTTGCCGACATTGCCCTTGCAAAAGGCGAGTCCAGTGAGGCGGTCGCCTTGGCCGCATCCGGTTGGCGTCACTTCTCACAGGCCCAGCCGCTTACGCCTGGTCCGAAAATGATGGGCTACATCACCAGTCGGTGTACGCTTTCGAAGGCTGAACACGCGTGTGGCTTGATCGATAGTGCAGCCGCGGGCGTGGCGTTAACCTTGCCGCTGCGGATGCGCTACGGAATCTACCGTGATGCATTGATAGAGATCGACATCGTCGCAGCGTATGCTGCAAGCCGCGGGGATGATGCGGCGGCGGCGCGCCTTTACGGTGGGGCACATGCAGTTCGCCTGCGCTCCCTCCACATCGCACGACCGTACCTCTCTGCATTGCATGCGGAAGCACGGGATCGTTCACGTGCTGCCTATCCGGGAGAATGGTCCCGCGGGACGACGTTGACGCTTTATCAGCTCCTCATGGATGCATCCGCGTATCTGGGCAAAGCAGCAGACGGGGAATAGTCCCCTCAGGACTTTTTGGCTGCCCGGCTCTTTCGCTGCTTTACGATGATTGGTAACCAGAACATATAGATTCCGGACACCCAGAGGACAAGTAGCCCGATGGCTGCCGGGAGGAAGATGCCGAGCTTGCTGATGTCACCCGCGAAGAATGAGCCATCGTGGAGTGATTCGATAAAGTCACTCATGCGTAGCTCACGCTGTAGAACATGGCCGGTTCCGAGGTCAACTTGGTATTCAACATCGCTCTTCAAAATGACTTTGGCGATGCCTTTTGATGGCCGGATGTCAACACGCTGGACATCCTTCCAAGTCACAGCCCCATCGAGCTTTCCCCGGTTGATCGCTTCTAGGTATTGGGCAGGCGTCGCCACCGGCTCATGCGTTACTCCAGCGCGTTCAATGGGTTGGACGAAAGGTAACTGTTTTTTGAGCTGGAGCAGAATCCCCGTGATGATCACGACGACAAGCGGAACGGCAAAGCACATGCTTATCCATGCATGCGTGCGGCGGTTTGCATAGTTGAACGTCATCAGAAAAAATCTACCCCGCCCGATCTACACTAACCCTTGAGGCCGCTGGTGGCGATGCCCTGAATGAACATCTTCTGCGCGAAGAAGAACACAATGATCACAGGGAGAATCACAACGGTTGCAGCGGCCAT